>Ga0209604_1000876_pt1 | contig 26311 bp, 19 predicted proteins | sample AD_UKC097_MetaG_FD_184405 | JGI IMG/M metagenome (GOLD analysis project Ga0209604, IMG submission 184405) | Active sludge microbial communities of municipal wastewater-treating anaerobic digesters from USA - AD_UKC097_MetaG (SPAdes) (version 2) | ecosystem: Engineered > Bioreactor > Anaerobic >... | reverse complement strand
TTCGAGGACGTCGTAGCGGCAGCAGATCTCCGGCCTCTCGGCCCGGTTTCCCGGCTCAGGATCACCCTCGAAGAGACGCAAGACGAGGGGGATCACAGGTGAATTCAATCATTTACGTCGCCATCGCCGCGATCCTCTTCGTGGCGGCCGGCGTCTTCTTCGTCCTCGCGACGAAGGCGAAGGGAAGGGCCGAGGACGCCCGGGCCCTCGCCGACCTCGAGGCGAAGAAGGTCCTCGAGACGGCCAAGCTCCAGGCCGAGGCCGAGGTCCGCAAGGCCCAGGCTTCCGCCCAGAAGGCCGAGCTCGACGCCAAGGAGCAGCTCCTCAAGGCCCGCGAGGCGATGGACGAAGAGGTCGCCCGCCGGCGCAACGAGCTCGCCGACTTGGAGAAGCGCCTCCTCTCGAAGGAGGAGTCGCTCGAGCGGAAGATCGGCAGCGCCGAGAAGCGGGAGCAGGACGCCGAGAACCGCGCGAAGAACCTCGACAAGAGGGAGAAGCGGCTCGGAGAGATCGAGGAGGAGGCCCAGAAGGCGGCCGAGGAGCTCGTCGCCGCCCAGCGGACGAAGCTCGAGCAGATCGCCGGCCTCACCGCGGAGCAGGCGAAGAAGGACCTCGTCCGCGACCTCGAGAATGAGGCCCGCCTCGAGGCGACCGGCCTGATCCGGCGCATCGAGGAGGACGCGGTCGACAACGCGCAGATGAAGGCCAAGCGCCTCCTGGCGATGACGACGCAGCGGATGGCCTCGGACTACGTCGCGGAGACGACGGTCACGGTCCTGGACCTGCCGAGCGACGAGATGAAGGGGCGGATCATCGGCCGCGAGGGTCGGAACATCCGCGCCGTCGAGGCCGCGACCGGCGTCGACATCATCATCGACGACACGCCGGAGGCGGTCCTCCTCTCCTCGTTCGACCCGATCCGGCGCGAGGTCGCCCGCAGAGCCCTCGAGCGGCTCATCCAGGACGGCCGGATCCATCCCGGCCGGATCGAGGAGGTCGTCGAGAAGGTCCGGGGCGAGCTCTGGGAGGACCTCAAGAGGACGGGCGAGGCGGCGGCCTACGAGTTCGGCATCGCCGACCTGCACCCGGAGCTCGTCAAGCTCCTCGGGCGCCTGAAGTACCGGACGAGCTACGGGCAGAGCGTCCTGCAGCACTCCAAGGAGGTCGCCTGGGCCGCCTGCCACATGGCGAGCGAGCTGAAGGTCGACGTCGCCGTCGCCAAGCGCGCCGGGATCCTCCACGACATCGGCAAGGCGATCGACCGCGAGCAGGAGGGGACGCACCTCGAGCTCGGCCGGCAGCTCCTGAAGAAGTACGGCGAGAGCGAAGCGGTCATCCACGGCATGGAGTGCCACCACGGCGACTACGAGCCGCGGACGATCGAGGCGGTCCTCGTGAACGCGGCGGACGCGATCTCGGCGGCCCGCCCCGGCGCCCGGCGCGAGATCATCGAGACCTACGTCAAGCGGCTCGAGAAGCTCGAGCAGATGACACAGGGGATGAAGGGGGTCGAGAAGACCTTCGCCATCCAGGCCGGGCGCGAGCTGCGCGTCGTCGTCGACGCCAAGCAGGTGAACGACTCGGAGTGCTTCTGGATGTCCAAGGACCTGGCCAAGCGGATCCAGTCGGAGCTCCAGTACCCGGGCCAGATCAAGATCACCGTCATCCGGGAGACCCGCGCGGTCGAGTACGCCAAGTAGAAGCCCGGACAGCCGAACGGAAGCCCGCCGCCCCGGGGACTCCCCGGGGCGGCTTCGTCAGAGCCTGGGGAGGAACGGATCGTGAAGCTCCTTTTCGTCGGAGACGTCGTCGGGAAGCCGGGGCGCAAGGCGCTCGGCCTCCTCGAGAAGGTCATCGCCCGCGAGGCGGTCGACTTCACCGTCGTGAACGTCGAGAACGCCGCGGGCGGCTTCGGCGTGACGGCGGAGATCTTCGCCGACCTCTCGAAGCTCCCCATCGACGTCTTCACGTCGGGGAACCACATCTGGGACAAGAAGGACTTCGTCCCGCTCCTCGACGAGATCCCGAACCTCCTTCGTCCCGCGAACTACCCGCCCGGGAACCCGGGACGAGGATGGGCGATCCAGCCGACGCCGGCAGGCATCCCGGTCGGCGTCCTGAACCTCCAGGGGCAGGTCTTCATGGCCGCGACCGACTCGCCGTTCCGCGTCGGCGACGCCTGCCTCGAGGAGATGAAGGCCGCCTGCCCGGAGCTGAAGGTCGTCGTCGTCGACATCCACGCCGAGGCGACCTCGGAGAAGCAGGCGACGGGGTGGTGGTTCGACGGGCGGGTCTCCCTCGTCATCGGGACCCACACGCACGTCCCGACGGCCGACGCGCGCGTCCTCCCGCAAGGGACGGCCTACCAGGGGGACGCCGGGATGACCGGGGCCTACGAGGGGATCATCGGGTTCGACCCGAAGAACATCCTCGAGCGGTTCCGCTTCCAGACCCCCCGCGGAATGGAGACGGCCACGCGCGACGTGCGGCTCTGCGGCGCCGTCGTCGACGTGGACGAGGCGAACGGGAAGGCCCGGTCGATCACCCCGATCCAGGAGCGGCTCTGAGGCCGCCTGCTGCTAGCATTCGCGCATGGCCGTCGATCCCGAGCTCCTCGCCATCCTCGCGTGCCCGGCCTGCGAGCCGCGCCCACCCGTGACGCTCTGTCGGCTCGAGGCCGGAGCCGCCGCCGGGGTCGTCGAGAAGTACCGTGACAAGTTCCGCGACGAGGAGCCGGTGGTGACCGACGGGCTCCACTGTGCCGCCTGCGGCCGGGTCTACCCGATCGTCTCGGACATCCCGGTCATGCTCGTCGAGGAAGCCCTGCCCGCCGGGGCGCGCGCGTCCTGAATCTCCTCCCGGGGCCGCTCGCTCGCCGGGCGCCGCTCGCGAGGTCGGCCTTCGCGGGCCTCGTCCTTTGCGCCGCGCTGACCCCCTCGAACGCGCTCGCGAACGGCGCGCTGGCGCTCGCCCTCCTCGGCGCCGCCGTCCTCGCGATGGGCGCGCACGGGACGCGCCCCGCCGCGGACGGCCGACGCGGCTCGCCGCTCCTCGGGCCGGTCGCTCTCTTCGTCCTCCTGAGCGTCCTCTCGGCGCTCTTCTCGACGGACGTCCTTCGCTCGCTCGGCGAGCTGAAGGGGCTCCTCACGTTCTCGCTCGTCCTCCTCGTGGCGCTCCTCGTCGACGACGTCGAGGACGCGCACCTCCTCGTCGACGCGCTCCGGCTGACGACGCTCTACCTCGTCCTGCGCGGTCTCGGCGACTGGTTCCTGCTGGGGCACGACAACGTCGACGAGCGGCTCTCGGGCGGCCTCTCGATCTACATGACGTACGCGGGCCTCCTGATGGTCCTCTCGCTCCTGCTGGCGGCGCGGGCGCTCACCCGGAGCCGGCCGGCCGCGAGCCGCGTCGCGGACGGCGTGCTCGCGACCGGGGCGGCGCTCCTCGTCGGGCTGACGTTCACCCGTAACGCCTACCTCGGCCTCGCGGCGGGCCTCGTCGTTCTCGTCCTGACCGCGCGGCCCCGGCTCGGCCTCGCGGTGCCCCCGCTCGTCGTGCTCCTCGTCCTCTTCCTCCCCTCGGGCGTGAAGCAGCGCGCGGCGTCGACGTTCGACCGGACCGACGCCGCGGCCCGGGACCGGCTCGCGATGTGGCGCGCCGGGGCGGTGATCGTCTCCGAGAGGCCGTTCTTCGGCGTCGGTCCGGGGCGAATCAAAGAGCTCTACCCGCTCTACCGGCAGCCGGGGTTCGTCGAGCCTTCGGTGGGGCACCTTCACGACAACGTCATCCACGTGGCGGCGGAGACCGGCGTGCCGTCGGCTCTCGCCTACCTGGCGCTCGTCGCGGCGGCGTTCTCGGCGTGGCCGCTCGCGCGCGACCGCTCCCGCCCGGCCGTCCGCGCGCTGGCGCGAGGGGCGCTGGCGGCGAACGCGGCCCTCCTCGTGGCCGGCGTCTTCGAGTACAACTTCGGCGACGTGGAGGTCCTTCGGCTGATGCTTGTCGTCCTCGCCCTTCCCTTCGCGGCGGCGCGCGGGACGGAGCGCGCGTCGGACACCTAGAATCGGACGATGTCGTTCCGCTATCGGGTGCCCCGGAGAGCGACGAGCCGTCCCGCGGAGCCGACCCTGCCGTTCGGCGACGGAACCCCGGAGGCGACGGCGATCCCGGTCTCGCTCTTCGTCGCGAAGCTCAACGGCGTCCTCCGCGCCTCGCTCCCCGACACCTGGGTGAAGGGGGAGATCGGGGAGTGGAGGGTCTGGTCGTCCGGCCACGCGTACTTCACGCTGAAGGACGCGAGCGCCGCGCTCGCGGCGGTGATGTGGGCGTCGGACGTCGCGCGGGTGCCGTTCCGCCCCGAGGAAGGGATGGAGGTCCTCGCGCGCGGGCGGCCGGACGTCTACCCGCGGAGCGGGAAGCTCTCGTTCGTCGTCTCCGAGATCCAGCCGGTCGGCGCCGGCGCGCTCCAGCTCGCCCTCGAGCAGCTCCGGGCGCGGCTCGCCGCCGAAGGGCTCTTCGACCCGGCGCGGAAGAAGAAGCTCCCGCTCCTCCCGCGACGGATCGGGGTCGTCACGTCGCGGCAGGGGGCCGCGGTGAGGGACGTGCTCAAGGTCCTCTCCGCGCGCTTCCCGAACGCCCACGTCACGGTCTGGCCGGTCGCGGTCCAGGGGCCGTCGGCGCCGGTCGAGATCGCGCGGGCCGTGGAGGGCTTCTCGCGCCTCGGCGCCGCCGACGTCGTGATCGTGGCCCGCGGCGGAGGGTCGCGGGACGACCTCTCGGCATTCAACGACGAGAAGGTCGTCCGGGCCGTGGCCGCCTGCCGCGTCCCGACGATCTCGGCGGTCGGGCACGAGATCGACGTCACGCTGACGGACCTCGCGGCCGACCTGCGGGCCGCGACCCCCTCCCAGGCGGCCGAGCTCGTCGTCGCCCGGCGGGAAGACTTCGAGTCCCGGATCGGGGGACTCACGCGCGAGCTCTCCCGGACTCTGAAGGGACGGCTCCTCGCCGCGCACGCCGACGCGGCGCGGCTCGTCCACGCTCCGGCCCTGGCCGGCTTCCCGGCGCGGGCTGAATCCGCGCGGAGTCGGCTCTCCTCGGCCGCGCGGGAGCTCCTCTCGGCCGTACGAAGGCTGCCCGCGGCCTACGGCGAGCGGCTCCTCCGCTCCGAGTCGGCCATCGCGTCCTGGCCGGAGCGCGCGGCGCTCCCGCTCGGCCTCGCGCGCGTCGCGGCGGCCGAACGTGCCGCGGCGGACCGGCTCGAGCGGAGCGTCGGCGGCGCTCGAGAGCGGCTCGGCGCCCTGGCCGGCGCCCTGTCGGCGCTCGACCCGCTCCGGGTCCTCGCCCGGGGCTACTCCGTGACCTACCGCGAGGGGACGAAGGCGCCCCTCGTCGACGCGGAGGGGGTGGCCCCGGGCGACCCCCTCCGGATCGTCCTCGCGCGCGGAGTCCTCCGCGCGCGGGTGACCGACATCCCCAGGGACGGTGACCGATGACGTCGAAGACGAAGCTGCCGAAGGGGCTGACGTTCGAGAAGGCGCTCGAGCGCCTGGAGAAGATCGTAGCGGAGCTGGAGGAGCCGGAGCGGGGCCTCGAGGCCTCGCTGGAGCTCTTCGAGGAAGGGGTCGCCCTCTCCCGCTTCTGTCGCGGGAAGCTCGAGGAGATCCAGAAGCGGGTCGACGTCGTCCTGAAGGAGACGCCGGACGGGCTCGTCACGGAGCCGCTCGACGCCGACGAGGAGCCGGGCGGGGGCGACGACGGCGACGAGGAGGAGGCGTGAGCCTCGAGGCGTTTCTCACGTCGGCGAAGGCGGAAGCGGAGGCGGCCCTCGAGCGTGTCCTCCCTGCGCCGGGCGACCCGCTCGCCGACGCGATGCGCTACTCGACCCTCGCCGGGGGCAAGCGCCTCCGCCCGGCGCTCGCGCTGGCGTTCCACGACGTCCTCGGCCCGAGCCGGGCGCCCCGCGAGGAGGTCGCCGAGTCGGCCGCGGCGCTGGAGCTCGTCCATACCTACTCGCTCGTCCACGACGACCTCCCGTGCATGGACGACGACGCGCTCCGGCGCGGAAAACCGACCTGCCACGTCGTCTACGGCGAGGCGACGGCCCTCCTCGCGGGCGACGCGCTCCAGTCCCTCGGCTTCGAGGTCCTCGCGTCGCGCCCGCGCGGGGAGGCGTTCGCGCCGCGACGGGCCGAGGCGGTCCTCCTCCTGGCCCGGGCGATCGGGGCCGGCGGGATGGCCGGCGGCCAGGCGCTCGACTTCGCCGCGTCGGGACACGCCCACGGGGAGCTCCGGACCGCGGGGCGCCTGAAGGAGATCCACGAGAAGAAGACCGGGAGGCTCCTCTCGGCCGCGTGCGAGCTCGGGGCGGTCCTCGCGGGCGCTCCGGCGGAGAGCCGGCGCGCCGCCGCGGAGTACGGCGACGCGCTCGGCGTCCTCTTCCAGATCGCCGACGACCTCCTCGACGTCACCGCGAGCGCCGCGGTCCTCGGCAAGAGCGTCGGGAAGGACGAGGCCCAGGAGAAGCTGACCTACGTCTCCGTCTACGGCCTCGAAGGGGCCGTTGCCGAGCGGGAGCGTGCGCTCGCCGTGACGCTCGAGCGGGCACGGGCGCTTGAGGGGGAGCCGGGGCTCCTCGCCGCGCTCGCCGGCTACGCGGCCCACCGGGACCGGTGATCCGGATATCATCGATAGTTCTATGACCCAGCGTCCGACCCCGCTCCTGGACCGGGTGAACTGGCCCCGGGACCTCAAGCCCCTCACGCTCGAGCAGCTCGCGACCCTCTCGGACGAGCTCCGCACGTTCCTGATCGACTCGGTGTCGAAGACGGGCGGGCACTTCGCGTCCGGGCTCGGGACCGTCGAGCTGACCGTCGCGCTCCATTACGTCTTCGACACGCCGCGGGACCTCCTCGTCTGGGACGTGAGCCACCAGTGCTACCCGCACAAGGTCCTGACGGGGCGGCGCGACCGCCTCCACACGATCCGGCAGAAGGGGGGGCTCTCGGGCTTCACCAGCCGGGCCGAGTCGGAGTACGACGTCTTCGGCGCGGCGCACGCCTCGACCTCCATATCGGCCGCGCTCGGCATGGCTGCGGCGCGGGACGCGAAGGGGGACGACTACAGCGTCGTCGCGGTCATCGGCGACGGCGGCCTGACGGGCGGCGTCGCGATGGAGGGGCTGAACCAGGGGGGCTACCTCAAGCGCCGGCTCATCGTCATCCTGAACGACAACGAGATGTCGATCGCCCCGAACGTCGGGGCGATGTCGGGCTACCTCCTCCGGATCGCGCGCGGGCAGATCTACAAGCGCGTCCGGGAGGAGGTCGGGGGGATCCTCAAGAAGCTCCCGAAGGGAGAGCGGCTCGCCGAGATGGCCGAGCACCTGGAGGACGGCCTGAAGAAGGCGCTCGTCCCCGGCACGCTCTTCGAGGAGCTCGGCTTCAAGTACGTCGGGCCGATCGACGGCCACAACCTCCCGGTCCTCGTGCGGACTCTCCGCGAGGCGAAGGAGTACGACGGGCCGATCCTCCTCCACGTCCGGACGACGAAGGGAAAGGGATACGCGCTCGCCGAGAAGGACCCGGTCTTCTGGCACGGGCCGTCGCCGTTCAAGGTCGAGACGGGCGAGGTCGCGAAGAAGGCCGCGCCTCCGAGCTACACGCAGGTCTTCGCAGACACGCTCGCCGACCTCGCCCGGAAGGACGAGCGGGTCGTCGCGATCACCGCGGCGATGCCCGACGGCACCGGCCTCGACCGTTTCGCGAAGGCGTTCCCGGCGCGGACGTTCGACGTCGGGATCTGCGAGCAGCACGCCGTCCTCTTCGCGGCCGGCATGGCCACGCAGGGGATGAAGCCGGTCTGCGCCATCTACTCGACGTTCCTCCAGCGCGCCTACGACCAGGTCTTCCACGACGTCTGCCTCATGGACCTCCCCGTCGTCTTCGCGCTCGACCGGGGCGGGGTCGTCGGGGCGGATGGGCCGACGCACCACGGCGCCTACGACCTCTCCTACCTCCGCGTCTTCCCGAACATGCACGTCGCCGCGCCGAAGGACGAGAGCGAGCTCCGGAACCTCGTCGCCACGGCCCTCGACCTCGGCCGCCCCGTGGCGATCCGCTACCCGCGCGGCGCCGGGCACGGCGTGGCGCTCGACGCCGAGCCGAAGCTCCTGCCGGTCGGCAAGGGCGAGGTCCTCCGCGTCGGCAAGGACGGCGTCGTCCTGGCGGTCGGGGACCCGGTCCTGCCGGCGCTCGGCGCGGCCGAGCGGCTCGCGGCGGAGGGGGGCGCGTCGCTCTCCGTCCTCAACGCGCGGTGGGTCAAGCCGCTCGACACCGAGCTCCTCGCGCAGTTCGTGAAGCCCGGGACGACCGTCTTCACCGTCGAGGAGAACGCCGTCGCCGGAGGGTTCGGATCGGCGGTCTCCGAGGCGCTCGACGCTCTCGGTATCGCGGCCCGCGTCCACCGGCTCGGGATCCCCGACCGCTTCGTCCCGCACGCCACGCAGGCCGAGCAGAGGGCTGAGCTCGGCATCGACGAGGAGGGGCTCCTCCGGGCGTTCCGGACGGGGACCGCCGGGGCCGGCGTCGTCCCGCTCCGGGCGCGGGTCGCGGGCTGACGCCGCGAGAGAGATGCGCGCGCTCGTCTGCGAGCGGCCCGGACACGTCGCCCTCCGGGAGCTTCCCGAGCCCGTTCCGGGCCCGGGGGAGGTCGTCGTCCGGGTCGAGTCGGCGCTGACCTGCGGGACGGATCTCAAGCTCATCCGGCGGGGGCACCCGAAGGTGCCGTTCCCGACGGTCCTCGGGCACGAGTACTGCGGACGGGTCGCCCGCGTCGGAGAGGGGGCGCCGTTCGCGGTCGGCGAGCGCGTCGTCTCCGGCGTCAGCGGCCCCTGCGGGGCGTGCCACGATTGCCGCGGGGGTCGACCGAACCACTGCCCGACCGCCTTCGACCACGCCGTCTGGGGGACCTGGGCCGAGGAGACGCGGATCCCCGCGCGCGTCGTCGCGTCGACGCTCTGCCGCGTCCCCGACGCGCTGTCGTCCGACGCCGCGGCGCTCCTCGACCCGCTCGCGTCGGTCCTGCGTGGCCTCAGCCGACTGCCCGACCCGTCGGGGCGGACGGTCCTCGTCCTCGGGTCCGGGCCGATCGCCCTGCTGTTCACGGCGCTCCTCCTGCGTCGCGGGGCGGGCCGCGTCGTCGTCGCGGGACGGAACGCCGCCCGCCTCGCGGCGCACGCCTCGCTCGGAGCCGAGACGATCTCCGCGCGGGAGAGCCTGGGTCCGCAGGTCCTCGTCCGGAGCGGCGCACGCGGCGCCGAGATCGTCGTGGAGACGACGGGGGCGCTCGAGGTGGCCGAGGAGGCGCCGAGCCTCGCGGCGCGCGGCGGGATGGTCCTCCTCTTCGCGGGCCTGGCCCGAGAAGCGCGCCTCGCGGTCCTCGCGCACCGTGTCCACTACGACGAGGTGACGCTCGCCGGCTCGTTCCACTACACGCCGGAAGACACGAGGACGGCTCTCGACCTCCTCTCGCGGGGGGAGCTTCCCGTCGGCCTCCTGGTCACGTCGGAGAGCTCCCTGGAGAAGCACCCGTTCGTCCTGGAGAGGCTTTCGCGTGGCGAGGAGATGAAGGTGGCGTTCCGGCCGTGATCCCGCGCACGATGAAGGCCGCGCTCGTCCGCGCCCCCGGGCAGGTCGAGATCGTCGAGATGGAGACCCCGCGCCCCGGGCCGGGCGAGCTCCTCGTGGCGATGAAGGCGGTCGTCGTCTGCGGGAGCGACGTCCACCCCTGGTACGTCGCGTCGAAGGCCCCGGCCGTCCTCGGCCACGAGACCGCGGGGATCGTCGCGGAGACGGGGCCGGGGGTCGTCCACGTCCGGAGCGGCGATCGGGTCTTCGTCCATCACCACGTCCCGTGCGGCGCCTGCCGCTCCTGCGAGGCGGGAGAGCCGGTCATGTGCCCCGAGTGGAAGCCGTCGCGCCTCCACCCCGGCGGCCTCGCCGAGTACGTCCGCGTCGAGGCGCCCTCGGTCGCCCGCGACGCTCTCCTCCTCCCCCCGCACGTCTCGTTCACGGGCGGCGCGTTCGTCGAGCCGGTCGCGTGCGCGCTGAAGGCGGTCGACCGCGCCCTCGTCCGCCCCGGCGACGCCGCGCTCGTCGTCGGCCTCGGCTCGAACGGGCTTCTCCTCGGCTGGCTCGCGCGGCTCGCGGGCGCGGGGCTCCTCGTCGGGAGCGATCCCGACCCGATCCGGCGGCGCCTCGCGCTCGACCACGGCTTCGACGCGGCGATCGACCCCTCCGCGGCGGGTCTTCCCGAGGCGGTCCGCGCCGTCTCGCCGCGCGGGGCCGACGTCGTCTTCGTCGTCCCGACGTCGCCCGCGGCCGTCCTGCCCGCGATCGAGGCAGCGGCGCCCGCGGCGCGGGTCGCCTTCTTCTCGCCCGTCGCGCCGGGGGAGACGTGGCCGATCGCTCCGAACGCCCCGTACTTCAGGGACCTGACGCTTCGCTTCAGCTATTCCTCGGGGCCGCTCGAGACCCGACGCGCGCTCGACCTCATCGCCTCCGGCGCGCTCCCGGTCGAGCGGCTGGTCACGCACCGCCTCCCGCTCGCACGGACGGCCGAGGCATTCGCGCTCGCCGAGGCCGGCGGCGCGACGCTGAAGGTCGTCGTCGAGATCTGATGGCGACGCCGAGGACGCGGCTCGACCTCCTCCTCGTCGCGCGAGGGCTGGCCGAGTCGCGGTCGAGGGCCGAGGCGCTCGTCCTGTCGGGGCGCGTGAAGGTGAAGGGCGTCGAGCGGCCCAAGCCCGGCACGCCTCTCCTCGAGGACGCGGAGCTGACCGTCGAGGGACCGGAGCACCCCTGGGTCTCGCGCGGCGGCGTGAAGCTCGCGGCCGGGCTCGACGCCTTCGGGATCGACCCTTCGGGACGGGTCTGCCTCGACGTCGGAGCCTCGACGGGCGGGTTCACCGACGTCCTTCTCACGCGCGGGGCGGCCCGGGTCTGGGCGATCGACGTCGGGCACGGACAGCTGCACGCGAAGCTCCGCTTCGACCCGCGCGTCGTCCTGCGCGAGGGGGTCAATGCGCGGCTCCTGACGCGCGACGACGTCCCGGAGCCGTGCTCGCTCCTCGTCGCCGACGTCTCCTTCATTTCGCTCCGCCTGATCCTCCCGGCGGTCGTCCCGCTGCTCGACCCGGCCGCGGAGGCTCTGCTCCTCGTGAAGCCGCAGTTCGAGTCGGAGCGCGGCGAGGTCGGGAAGGGAGGAATCGTCCGCGACCCGGACGTGCGGACGCGCGCGCTCGAGCGGGTCGTCGCCGCGGCCGTCGCGCTCGGCCTGGTCCACGTCGGGACCGTCCCGTCGCCGATCACGGGCGCCGACGGAAACGTGGAGCTCCTGGCGGCGTTCCGGCGCGACCCGCCGCCGAGCGGCAGCGACTAGAATCGGCCGATGTCGACGCGACCGAAGGCGCGCCGGAAGCCGGTCCGGCGGGTGGGACTCGTCACCCGGACGACCAGCGGCGAGGCGATCCACATCACCCGCCGGCTCGAAGCCTGGCTGCGCAAGCGCGGCGTCGAGGTGCTTCACGACGCCGAGTCGATGGGTGCGCGCTCCGCGATGGGAGGGTTGCCGCGCGCGGAGATCGGGAGACACGTCGACCTCCTCGTCACGCTCGGAGGCGACGGGACGCTCCTCTCCGTCGCGCGTCACCCGGCGCCGGGCGTGCCGATCCTCGGCATCGACATCGGCACCTTCGGGTACCTGACCGCTTGCCCGCCGGACGCGTGGGAAGGCCTCCTGACCGACGCCCTCGCCGGGAACGCCCCGGTCGAGACGCGCCGGCTGCTCGCGGTCGACGTGGTCGAGCCGGGGCGGCCGCGCCGGAGGATCCGGGTCGTCAACGACGCGGTGATCGGCAAGTCCGCGCTCTCGCGGATCGCGACGATCCGCGTCGAGGTGGAGGGCCGCCAGGTCCTCCGCTACCGGGGAGACGGCGTCATCGTCTCCACCCCGACCGGCTCCACGGCCTACAACCTCTCGGCGGGCGGGCCGATCCTCGCGCCGACGATGCCGGCGATCATCCTGACTCCGATCTGCCCTCACACGCTCTCGCTCCGTCCCATGGTCCTCTCGGACCACGTGGAGCTCGGCCTCGCCGTCGAGGGAGAGCCGTCCGACGTCTACCTCACGCTGGACGGGCAGGAAGGGTTCCCGATCGGGTCCTCCACGCGTGTGCGGATCGCCCGCGCGCGGGAGACGGCGCTCCTCGTGAGGGCCCCGGGGAGCACGTTCTTCGACGTCCTCGCCAAGAAGCTCTCGTTCGGCGGCGAGAAGGGGTAGGCGGCCGTCGCGATGGGGGCGAAGAAGGGGCTCGGCGGGCGGATCCCCCACCCCCAGATTCCCCAGCTGAGTCTCGAGCAGGTCCGGGTCCTCCGGCTCTTCGCGCTTCTCTTCGTCTTCTCGCTCCTCGTCCTGTACGCCGTCTTCCGTTCCGCGCGATTCCAGGACCTCCTGCGGCGGCGGACCCAGACCCTCCTCACCGAGAGGATCGGACGGGAGGTGCGGATCGGCGGCTTCGACCTCGCCCTGGTCCCTCCGGCCTTCCTCGTCAAGGACGTTTTCGTCGCGAACGATCCGCGGGGCCTTCCGGGAGCGTGCTTCTCGGCCGAGGAGATCAGCTTGCGGGGGATCCCGCAGGTCTCCGAGAGCCGGATCGACCTCCCGAAGGTGAGGGTCATATCCCCCCGGATCGTCCTCGAGGTCTTCGGCGACGGGACGAACAACTTCTCCACCATCGCCGCGGCGCTCCCGAAGGGCGAGGGCGGGGGACGGGACATCCGCGTGAGGCAGGCGGTGCTCCAGAAGGGGACGATCCGCTTCCGCGAGTGGAAGTCGAAGCTCGACGTCGCCCTCACCGACGCCGCGCTGACGGCGCGCTCGGGCCGTTTCTCCCGGACGACGCGCGCCTCCCTGGGATGCAGGAAGGCCCGGTTCCGGCTCGACGACGGAGACGTCCTCGACCTGGAGGTCGGAGCCGACGTCGTCCTCACGCCCGGACGCGTCCGTCTGCGCGGCCTCCGGCTCCGGGGCGACGGTTTCGTCCTCGACGCCCTCGGCGGCATCGACGACCTGCAGAACCCCGAGGTGAAGGTCCTGGCCCGCGTCCGGGCGCGCGGCGAGGACCTCGACCGGTACTTCGGCGCCGGAGTCCCGGTGGCGGGGCCGGTGTCCGCGGTGGCGAGCGTTCGCGTGCCGCGGGGCGGCGGCTACCGGATTCGCGGGCGGTTCGAGATCGGGGAGGGAGGGAGCCTCGGCCCCTTTCCGATGGCCGGCGAGGGGTTTCTCCGCGTCGACCCCGAGGGCCTCCTCGCGCACGTCTCCCGCGCCGCCTACGCGGGGGGGAGCCTCGAGGCGCTCGTCCAGCTCGAGAGGGTCAAGCGCCCGCCGCTCCCGGTCCGGATCGCCGTCTCGGGACGGGAGATCGAGTTCGAGCGGTTCTTCTCGGACCTCGGCTTACCCGGGACGGGGCTGATGGCGAAGACCGACCTCGACATGACGCTCACGTTCGGTCCGGGGGGCGTCGAGAGGAGCGACGGGTCTGGCGTGATCCGGCTCCATCCCGCGTACGGCGTCCCGTCGGCCGTTCGCGGCCGTCACGCGCTCCCCGTCTCCGGCGGCGGGCCCCTCTTCGTGGAGAACGGCGCGATCCGCTTCCCCGGGATCCCGTTCGTCACGGCGGGCGGGCTGACGGCGATCCTCGACGGGACGCTCCGGATCGGGTCTTGGGAGCCCGAATGGAAGCTGACGCTCGACGCGCCCGACCTCCGCGAGGCCGAGCGCCTCGCCGAGAACTTCTACCCGGCGATCCAGGGCGAGCCGCTCCTGCCGAAGCTGAACCTGGGAGGCTCCGGTCGCCTCGTCGCGACGCTCGCGCGGAGCTTCTCCGATCCGAGGATCTCCGGACGCCTCGACGCCTCGGACTTCGTCCTCAGGAGCGTCCCGTTCGGACAGACGACGGCCGACTTCGTCGTCGACCGGAACGTCCTCTCCCTGGAGGCCCTGGACGCGCGCGACGGGGAGGGCCGGATGGTCGTCCGCGGGCAGGTCGGATGGGGAGGGGCGCTCGGGGACGAATACCGCCTGGACGGCCTGGTGCTCGAGACGGATCGCTGGCCGGCGGAGAGGGTCCTTTCGTTCCTCACGCTCGATCTCCCCATCGCCGGGCGTGTCACGGGCCGGCTGCCGCTGTCCGGCGTCACGCCCCGCGTGATCGGCTCCGGGGATCTCGACTTCGAAGGGGCGACGCTCTGGGGTCAGCCTTTCGACCGCGTCTCGGGGACGCTCGGCTTCGAGGCCGAGGCCCTTCGTCTCTCCGGCGTGAGCGGGTCCCTCGGCGCGGGGAGCGCGCGGCTCGACGGCCTCTACCGCTACGACGACGACGGATACGAGGTCCGGGCCGAGGCGTCGGCGTTGCCGCTGGAGCGTCTCGGCGCGCTCTCCGGCGGGGCGGCCGGTCTCACGGGCCGGCTGACCGGGACGCTGGAAGGATCTGGAACGCTCGAGGAGCCGAGGCTCGCGCTCGCCGGACGGGTGGAGGGCGGCGCGTTCGGCGGCCGGCCGCTCGGCAAGCCCGATGAGCCGCTCTCGGTCCGGCTCTCGCTCGACGGGGACGACCTCGACGCGGAAGCGAGAGCGCCCGGCGCCGCGCGCCTGACCGCCCGGGGAGGCGGGGGAGAGGTCGTTCTCGGCCTCGAGGTCCTTTCCCTGGGTGCGTACTCGGCCCTGCTGGGTCTCTCGCCCGAGGCCGGGCTCGACGGGACGCTCGAGGTCGGCGCGCGGTTCCGGACCGACCCGGAGTCCGGTCTCACCTCCGCGCAGGGCCGTGTCGCGTCTCTCGACGCGCGAATGGGGCCGCATCGCTTCTCTCTCCCGGCGCCGGCCACGTTCGAATGGTCCGCAGGAAAGCTCTCGTGGGCCGGCGCGCGGATCGGCGCGCGGCGGACGGCGGGAGACGGGCCGGCGCTTCCGGAAGGAGAGGTCACGATCGACGGGAGCCTCGAGACCGGCGGCGCGGGCGCGATCGACGTGCGGGCCGCCGGGACGATGGAGGCGGCCTTCCTCGCGCCCTTCCTCGGCGTCGCGAGCCTCGAAGGCCGGATGGCGGTGTCGGCCACGGCCTCGGGGACGACGGCGCGGCCGGTCTTCGAGGGGAGGGTCGTCCTGGAGGACCTCGAGCTCGTCACGTCGCCCGGAGAGGAGCCCGTGGAGGCGATCTCGGGGACGATCCTGCTGACGCCGGGCCGCGTCACGACAGACGACCTGACCCTTCGCTGGAACGGCGACGTCGCGGTCGCCGGAGCGGCGACCCTCGACGGCTTCGCCATGACCGGGATGCGCCTGAACGTCCACCTCGACGGGCTCCGCGGCGAGCCGTTCCCCGGCCTTCGCTCGACCGTCTCGGGCGACCTCGTCCTCCTCGGCGACGACGAGCTCCGCTCGGCCCGCGGCGAGCTCACGATGACCCGGGGCCTCTACGCCGAGGACCTCGACCTCTCTCTCCAGTCGCTCCTCGGTGGCCGGCGCGGCGCCGCGGAGGCTCCTCCCGAGCCGACCCGCTTCGACGACGTCGACCTCGAGGTCCGCGTCGCGATCCCGCCGGGGGCCCTCGAGGTCCGCAACAACGTGGCCCGACTTCGCGGCTCCGGCGACCTGACGGTCCGCGGCACGTTCGGCCACCCGCTCCTGCTCGGGACGATCGAGGCGACCGAAGGGGGGCGCCTGGAGCTTCGCGGCCTGCGCTACGACGTCACGCGCGCCAAGCTGGTCTTCGCGAACCCCGCGGCGAACGACCCCTACTTCGAGCTGGAGGCGCGAACGCAGGTCAAGGAGTACGCGATCACGCTCGGCGTCACCGGCACGGCCTCCCGGATCGTCCCGCGATTCACGTCGTACCCGCAGCTCCCCGAGGCGCAGATCGTCTCGATCCTCGCGACGGGAGAGATCCCGAGCACGACGGCCGGGAGCGTCGGCTCCGTCTCGCCCGTGTCGACCGACCAGGACATCGTGGCGGCCGCACGCGAGCTGATCACGGGGCTCGCCACCGACGCCGCCGCGAGCCGGACGAAGGAGTTCCTCCGCCTCGACCGCCTCCAGATCGACCCCGTCTTCATCGGGTCCACGTTCGACGCGCCCCGGCTCACCGTTGCCAAGCGTCTCTCGAACGACCTGACGGTCACCTACTCCTACAAGGCCTCGACGGACCAGGAGCAGGTCCTCCTCGTCGAGTACCAGCTCTCCCCGGCGGCCTTCCTCCAGCTCCTCCGGGACGAGAACGGCGTCTACTCGGCGGAGGTGAAGATCCGTCAGAGGCTCCGTTGAAGACGCGCTTCCTCCTCGCCGCGCTCCTCGTCCTCGCCGCGCTCCCGGCGGGCGGGGAGGAGCTCTGGGGCCGGCGCATCGAGTCGCTCGCCTTCCGGGGCGACGCGCCGGTCGAGGAGGCGTCGTTCGCGCGCCTCACTGACCTCGGCCCCGGGCAGGTGCTGACGAAGAGCGCCGTCCACTCGTCGCTCCGGAACCTCTTCGCCACCGGACGCTTCGCCGACCTCGCCGTGGAGGCGGCGCCGTCGCCGGACGGTGCCGTCGTCACGATCGTCTTCGCCGCCGCGGCTCGCGTCGCCGAGGTCGAGGTGGCGGGGGAGCGGATCCCGGTGAAGGGCCGGGTCCTCGACGCCCTGAAGACCCGCCCGCGCGACCGCTGGACCGAGGAGCGCGGCCGGACGGCGACGCGGGCGGCGCTTCGCGTCCTCGAGGAGCGCGGCTATTTCGAGGCCGAGGTGACGCCGTGGGTCTCGCCCGGGCCCGACGACACCTCGGTGAACGTCCGGTTCGAGGTCGTGGCGGGCCGGCCGGCCGCGCCGGCGCCGGCGGAGTTCGCAGGGGACCTGGGACCGCTCACGGCCGACGAGCTCCGGCGGAAGGGGAAGCTCCGGAAGGAGCGGACGTTCCGGGAGGCGGTCGCGAGGGAGGACGCGGAGCGCTACGCGGCGCTCTACCACAGCCTGGGCCGCTCCCGAGCGGAAGTGCGCTACGAGGGCGTGTCTTACGAGAAGGGCTCGGGCCTCGCGACGGCCCGTTACGCCGTCTTCGCGGGCCCCGACGTCGTCCTCGACGTGACGGGGATCGCCGAGGCGGAGGTCCGACGGCATCCGTCGTCTCCCTGGGCGAAAGGGGACCCGCCCGACGCCGACGCCCTCGAGCGGCTCCGCACGGCGCTCCGGGAGGGGCTCCAGCGGAAGGGCTACGCGCGCGCCGAGGTCGACGTCGACGTCGAGGTCTCCTCGGACCGCGAGGAGGTTCGCCTTCACGCCGAGCGAGGCGAACGCTGGGTCGTGGGGCGGACCGTCGTCGAGGGGACGTGCGCGGTCCCCGAGAGGTCGCTCCTGGCCGTGCTTCGGACCCGGCCGCGGGGGATCTTCGAGACGGGGCGTCTCGTCGACTCGGATCTCGCGGCCGATCGCGCCTCGCTCCTCGCGGTCTACCGTGCCCGCGGCTTCCCGGACGCGAAGGTGACCGCCGAGGTCCTCGGCGGGGCGCTCCCGTACGAGCTCGACGTCCGCTTCCACGTGGACGAGGGACCGGCCGCCTGGCTCGGCCGCGTCTCGATCGAAGGGCTCGCCACGATCGACACCGCCACGGTCTCACGGCGCCTGCGCGTGCGGCACGGCGGTCCGTATCTCCAGGAGGACGTCGACGCGGACCTCGCGTCCCTCCGGTCGGCGCTGGGGGATGGCGGCTTCCCGGACGGACGCGTCGAGGCGCGTGCCTCGCGGCGACCCGCGGAGCCCGGAGCGCCGATCGTCGTCGACGTCGTCTACGAGGTCTCCGAGGGACCGCGGGCGGTCTTCGGGAAGACGATCCTCCGGGGAGCGCGGGCGACGCGCCTCTCCGTCCTCGAGCGCGAGCTCGCGTACGAGGAAGGGACGCCGTTCTCGATGGCGAGGCTCATCCGCACCCAGCAGAACCTCGACCGGCTCGGCGTCTTCTCCCGCGTCGACGTCTCCGGCCTCTCCCCGGAGCCGGGCGGCCCCGCCCGCTCGATCCTCGTCCAGGTGGAGGAGGCGAAGCCCTGGAGCCTCCTCTACGGCCTCGGCGTCGAGTACGACGAGCGGGCCGAGAAGGCCTTCAACCCGCGCCTCTCACTCGCCCTGACGCACGCGAACCTCTTCGGACGGGCGATCGCCGGCGTGGTCGAGGCGCGCTCCTCGCGGAGGGACACGCGGGTCCTCGTCCGCCTCGCCGACCGGTCGGTCTTCGACTCCGGACTGGCGGGCACGATCACCGGCTACGTCGCCGAGGAGATCCGGCAGTCCTACAGCGTCCGGCGCGGGGGGGCCTTCTTCGAGGCGAGCCGCGTCTTCGCCGGGACGGTCAAGGGGGCGCTGCGGTACCAGTACGAGATCGTGGAGCCCGACGCGCCGGACGACTCAATCCTTTCGGAGATCGAACGGCAGGACCAGCGGATCTTCATCAACTCCATCGGAGCGAGCGCCGTCGTCGACCGTCGGGACGACCCGATCGTCCCGACGAAGGGTTTCTTCGCCGCGGCGGAGGGGAAGTGGGCCTTCCCGGCCGCCTCGGCGGACGCGCATTTCCTGAAGGGCTCGACGCAGCTCTCTCTCTACCGGCCGTTCCGCGGCGGGACGCTCGCCGCGGGCGTTCGGGCGGGCCTGACGGAGTCTCTCGTCACGTGTAACCCGGAGGCGAACCCGGGGTGTCTCCCGAACCTCGACACGCCGATCGTCGAGAGGGTCTTCGCCGGCGGCCGGACGACGCACCGCTCGTTCCCTCTCGACGACCTCGGAGTGCCGGGCCAGACTCTGAAGGACGGGCGGGGCATCGGAGGGAACGCCTTCCTCCTGGCGAACCTGGAGTGGCGGGTGCCGCTCACGGGAGGGCTCGGGGTCGTCCTCTTCGCCGACTGGGGAAACGTCTGGGCCGGCCCGGCCTACGTGAGGCTCCCGGAGGGGCGCTGGGGCGCCGGCCTCGGGATCCACTACCTGACGCCGGTCGGTCCCTTCCGGCTCGAATACGGCTTCCGCCTCGATCGAAAGAAGGACGAGGACACGGGGGCGCTCAGCTTCAGCATCGGCTACCCGTTCTGACGGGGCGCGGCGGTGACCGAACGCTCCGCCCGCTTGCGTCGGAGAGGCTCCTGCGTATAATGCGCGTCCGCCCGTAAGGGCCGGTCTTTCGAAACGGGGTCGTAGTTCAGTTGGTTAGAACGCAGGCCTGTCACGCCTGAGGTCGCGGGTTCGAGCCCCGTCGGCCCCGCCATTTAACATCAAGCACCCGAAAGGGTTAGTGGCCCCGTTGCGACGGGGCCGTTCCTTTTTCGGGGTCGTGAGTTCGCGAGGGAGTTCGCGCGCGCGGTTGACGGCCACTTCGCGCTGCGCGCCGCTCTTCTCCCGCCGTTCGCGGACGGCTTCGAGCGCTTGGGCCACCACGGACCGGGTGACCTCGACGTCGGGCCGGGCGTACTGCTCCGTCATCCGCGTCGAGGAGTGCCCCATCATCTTCGCGACCATCTGCACCGGCACGCCCTGGGACGAGAGGTTGCTCCCGAATGTGTGTCTGAGATCGTGAATCCGAAGGCGCCGGGTTATGCCGGCTATCCCCTTCGCGATCTTGTGGTAGCGGGAGATCCCCCTGGCGTTGTACGGCTGTCCCTCGTCGGTCAGGAAGACGTTCTGGCCGACGACGGGTCGGGCGAGGCATTCCTCCAGCGCTGCCCGGCAGGCGACCGAGACGGGAATCTCGACTGGAACCTCGCACTTCGACGTCGTCAACGTGATCAAGTCCTTCTCCAGGTCGATGGCCTCCCACTTCAGGCCGAGCAGGTCCCCGCGGCGAAGGCCAGTCTCAATGCCGACCACGAAGAAGGGCTTCGAGGCCCGAAAACGGTCGTAGTGGTAGCCGACGGCGGCACTGTCAGGCGTCCGACCTCCCCCGAAGCTCCGGGGAACGCCGCCGAAGTGGGGGCTCGTCACGACGGTTCCCTTGGAACGCTCCTTCGTGACGTAAGACCGAAACGCATCTTCGTCGTCGAATGCTGCCAGGAACTTGCCCTGCTCCTCGGGGCTCATCTCAAGCCGGAGCTTCGGCTCCTTCAGGTGAGGGAGCTTCTGCCTAACCGGGAAGGAGGAGATCTCTTCGCGCCGCACCGCCTCGCGAAGGAGTCTTCCGATCACCTTGACGTAGCCGTTGATCGTCCGAGCGGCCTTTCCAGCGACTCTCTGGTCGCGGACGAAATCGTCGATGACGGAGGAGCTGACCCGGTCGAGCGGCAGGTTTCCGATGGCCGGGACGATGATCGCGTTGAGCCGGTACCGGTCCGCGTCCACGCCGCTCGGCTTCTGCCCCTTCGTGATGACGTCGAAGTACATCTCGACGAACTGTCGGAAGGTGGGGATCGGTCCCCGGACGAATCTCTCCAGGTTCTCCTTCCGGTATCTCGCGAATTCTTTCAGTGCCTGGTCGTAGGACTCGAACTGCTGAGATTTCCGACGCCGGATCTTGGACTTGGTCCCCGGGATGATCACCTCGAAGTAGGCCGTCTTCGTCTTGGAATCCCACCTAAGGCCCGGATATCTGCTGCTCCTTACTCTCGAACGGCGGCTCCGGCGACCACGAACTGCGTCTCTCGCTACTTCGGCTCTGGGTTCGGCCTCCTGAAGTTGAAGCTGGGCCTCTGCGCCGCCATCTCCTGAATGAACGCTTCCACCTCGCCCTCCGGGTACAGAGTCAGCGTGGCGGAGGCGTAGATCCATCCCCTCGGACCTTTCCTCTCTCCCCTCCACTTTGCAAGGGTTCTCGGCGAGATCCCGAGCCTCCGAGCGGCCTCCGAAGACTTGATGTAACGATCTCGGACTCTGACGGTATCCATCCGTTCCTCCCTCGAACGCACGCTCTGCCCTCTCCGGCCGAGCATCTTGACTTGCCAAGAAGGTCCCCTCAGCGCTGTCGATTCCGACCGCGGACGCTACGTCTGCTGCGAAACCGTCCGGTTCTTCAGGCTGGGTCCAGTCGGCGCCTTCCATCCGCATCGATAGTGTTAGGGCGTCGAATCGAACCTCGAAATCGCCTGGACTTTCAGGCGAGACGGTCTGTTAGGCCGGAACTACACCTGTCGAGGAGTGCTGTTCTCCTCGTCGACGCGCAGTCGGTGGGGGAGGCCTCCGGTGAAATTCGACGGGGCCCGGCAACCGGCTCGTTCCCGGATGTACTCCTCTACGCCCTCCTCGGGGTAGAGGCAGCGAGTAGCCGAGGCGTAGAACCAGCCCTTCGGACCGCGCCCGGAGGCTCTCCACCGGGAGAGCGTCTCTCGCTTGACCCGCAGTCGGTTGGCTACTTCTGAAGAGTTAAGAAACGTCAGTCCAGATCCACTCGACACTGTGTCTCCTTTCGGATGAATCCCCCTGCCACGACCGGCTGCCGGGAGCCAAGCGGACCGTTGAGATTCGCCGGGGCGCGAGATTGCCCGACGAGACTTTCACAGGTCTAAAGGCGGCGAGCGACAGGGCCGTCATCGCCGGATAGTGATGTGCTTCCTCGTCGGGGGCCGAGTTTGGCTGAATGTTCAGGGAGATTCAGCGATGTCCAGAGCCGTCGGAACTATCGCGGCAGGAGGTTGACATGAATCACCCTGACCGCGACCCAGATGGAATCGACGGCCCCGTAGGCCGCATGGACGAACGGGGAATCCAGCACGTGCTGAACGGGGTTATGGCGAGGCTCAAAGGAGTTGTCCCCATGAGTCCGACGCAGTTCACTGCCCGCTGTCCGGCGCATGACGACCAGCATCCGTCGCTCAGCGTCGGAGTGGGTGACGGGGGGCAGGTTCTACTTCGCTGTCACGCGGGATGCGAGATCGCGGACGTGGTCGAGGCCCTCGGCCTAGAAATCAAGGACCTGTTCCCCGGAACTCCGTGGACGAGCATGGAATACGTATACGAAGACGAGGCCGCTCAGCCCCTCTTCGAGATCGTGAGATACCCCGGCAAGCACTTCGCGGCCCGGAGGAGGGGCGAGAACGGCGGCTGGGTCAATGGGCTGGGGGATACCCGGCGAGTCCCGTACCACCTCCCCGAGGTCCTCGCGGCAGCGAGCGTCGGGGGCCGCGTTTACGTCGTAGAGGGCGAGAAAGACGTGGACACACTGCGTGCTTTAGGGCTCGTGGCGACGACAAACCCCTTCGGGGCAGGGAAGTGGAAGCCGGAATACTCGTCCTATCTTGCCGGGGCTGAAGTGATCGTCATCCCTGATGCGGACGACATCGGGAGAAGACACGCCGACATGGTCTGCCAGGCGCTGGTCGGCAACGTAGCTTCGGTTCACGTCCTGGAACTCCCGGACGCTGGCGACGGTGAAGATGCCAGCGACTTCGTGGCGAGAGGCTGGACGGGTGAGGACTTCGAGAGACACGCGGACGCCTTTCCCGTCTATCGACCTGATCACGATCCGGAACTTGAGGTTTCGTCATCGACGGGGCCCGAATCGAATCCGCTTGAAGATACGGGTACCCGGTCCGTCTCCTTGATGAAGGTGGTTCCCATCGGCGAGCTGATGTCTCGGCCTCAGCTTGACCCCGATTGGATCGTCGAGGGGCTGCTTCTGGCGAGCGGCACGAGCCTCGTGGCCGCCAAGCCGAAGGTCGGGAAGAGTTCATTCGCTAGGAACCTCGCGGCGGCAGTGTCGCAGGGGAAGGAGTTCCTCGATCGACCGGTCAGGAAAGGGTCCGTCCTCTACTTGTCGCTGGAAGATGGCGAGGGGATCGTCTCCTCGTCGTTCAAGTCGCTGGGCTGGAGCGCGGACATCTCGTTCTCTTTCGAAGCTCCGCCGCGAAACGCCACGCAGGAACTCTTCCGCCTCGTCTCCGAGGCGAGACCCCGACTGGTGATCGTCGATACCCTTGCGAGGTTCCAGCACCTGCGGGACTTCAAGGATTACGGCGAGGTGAGCCGGGTGATGCAGGTGTTTCAGCGGTTGGCTCGCGAGTCCCTCTGCCACGTCATGCTTCTTCACCATGCCCCGAAGACGGGGGCCGGGGGCATCGACGCGGCAATCGGCTCGGTGGCGTTTCCGGGCGGTGTCGACACGGTGATTGAGCTGACTCAGCACGGAAGCCAGCGAAGGGTAGGCACACGGCAGAGGCTCGGCGAGGATCTCGAACCGACAAACCTCACCTTCGACAAGGCCACGAAGCAGATCAGTCTCGGTCTTCCCGTCGAGGTCGCAGAGGAGGGGAGGCTGCGGAGGGAGATCGTCGAAGCCCTACCCTTTTCAGGGTCGGGAAAGACGGAGGCGATTCTGAACGGCGAAGTCGCGGGAGATACCGGTGCGAAGTCGAAGGTTCTCAGGACCCTCGTAAAGGACGGGCTAGTGAGACATGAAGGCAAGGGCAGGAAGGGTGACCCGTACCTTTACTTCCGAACGTCTCCGTCCTAGCGCGTCATCGGGTGAAGCGCTTCGGTCCTTTGTGGCCTACACCGAAAAGGAGAAAGGAGAATCGAGTCCGTGGAAATGAAGCATCTCCGGCTCCTCTCTCTTCTGATCGGATCTTAGAGAGGAGAAAGAGTAGGAAAGGAGAATCGGCCTGGGCCTCTCGGTCGAACCCGAATTCTCCGCCGGCGCTGTCAGAGGAGCTTCACGGGCGGAAGGCTTGGCTTCCTGGTCTCAGGGCTTGTCTTGTAGGCCCACCCTTTCGTGACTGGCTGGGAGGCGGGCGAATAGCCGCAGTCTGCCCGCGGTCTGGGCGGACGCCTAAGCGTTCGAGGGCTTCGCATGAAGGACGGCGGCGGGTCAACAATCGCCGCGCATTCGCTGTTCGCGATAGACCGAGGGTCCTCTCGACGCCCCTCCTCTCTTTTCATGTTCTCGCACCTACAACTTCTGACGACAGCACCGGACGAGGTGACAGTCGCAGTCAATCTCTCCGTCGCGTTCATCTTCCCCTCCCGATTCGCCCATGACTTTGAAGGCCGTTCGACGCGAATCGCCGCCCGCACTATCGAGGGGAGGCACCCACGATGGTCATTCCGGGACGCTATACGAAAGCGCACGGCCGATTTGAATCCCCGAACAGTTCACCCGTTGAGGACGCGGCATGAAGATCCGCGACCGAATCCTCGACCTTCGCCGGGTCCCGGCCCGGGACCTCCGCCCGGACCCCCGAAACTGGAGGACGCACCCGAAAGCGCAACGAGAGGCACTACAGGGCCTCCTCGCCGAGATCGGCTTCGCCGACGCCCTTCTCGCCCGAGAGACCCCCGAGGGCTTGGTCCTGATCGACGGACACCTTCGGGCCGAGACCACCCCCGACTCCGAGGTTCCAGTTCTAGTCCTCGACGTCGACGAGAGGGAGGCGGGAAAGCTGCTCGCCTCCCTAGACCCCCTCGCTGCCATGGCCGGGGCTGACGACGAACGACTCGCCGAGATCCTAAGGAACGTCGAGACCTCCTCGGACGCCGTCCAGGCGATGTTCGACAGGCTCGCCAAGGAGCACGGCGTCCTCACCATCGGCCCCGAGTCCGACGTTGACGCCGAGCCCGAGATCGGTCGCGCCGACGAGTTAAGAAAGACCTGGGGCACCGAGCCTGGCCAACTCTGGCTCCTCGGCGACCACCGGCTTCTCTGCGGAGACTCGACCAGTGCCACCGACGTCCATCGCCTGATGGGCGATGAGCGGGCCGTCCTCTTCGCCACCGACCCGCCGTACCTCGTCGACTACGACGGCACGAACCACCCCGGCACGAAGGTCTCGAAGGACCGCGAGAGCCTCAACAAGGACTGGTCGAACACCTACCGTGACTTCGACCGCTCCGAGCAGGGTGACGGTCTCTACGACGGCTTCATCTCCGTCGCCGTCGAGCACGCCATCCGCCTCGACGCCGCCTGGTACTGCTGGCACGCCTCAAGGCGTCAGGCGATGGTCGAGGCTGCTTGGGAGCGCCACGGAGCCTTCGTCCATCAGCAGATCATCTGGGCCAAGGAGCGGGGCGTCCTCACCCGCTCCTGGTACCTCTGGCAGCACGAGCCCTGCTTCTTCGGCTGGGTGAAGGGGCAGAAGCCTCCCCGCGTTGCCTCCGCTCCGCCCCTGTCCACCGTCTGGACGCTCCCCTCCGTCTCCCGCTCCGAGGACGTCGACCACCCCACCCCGAAGCCGGTCGAGTGCTTCGCCATCCCGATGAGGCAGCACACGGAGCCGGGCGACCTCTGCTACGAGCCCTTCTGCGGATCGGGGAGCCAGATCATCGCGGCGGAGCGAACCGGGCGTCGCTGCTACGCCATGGAGCTGGCCCCGGAATTCGTGGCCGTCACCCTCCAGCGATTCCAGGACGCCACGGGGAAGAAGCCCGTCCTCGCGGACCGGGAGGCGGCGTGAGCGCCTCGTCAGCCCCTCCGGCCCAGAAGCTCGGCCAGCCCCTCGCGGTAGCGCGTCATGTCGCCCACGTGCCCCCAGTGGAGCGCCCGGCCCGTCTCGGAGCCCCTCGTCGTCGCGTCGGTCCTGTGCCTTTCGACCTGGGTCCGAAGCTCCTCCAGGAGGGCGAGGACTTCCTCGTGGGCGGCGTCGTAGGCGGCGATTGCTGTCTGGCTCGTCATGGCCACGACAACATGGGGCGGGTTCTCGCCCGCAGCAAGGCGAATCGACGCTCAGACGGAGTGGTCGTCTGATGGGCCGTCCCTCCCTTCTGACCCCCGAGCGTCAGAAGGCGATCGTCGCCGCGATCCGAGCCGGGTCATACGACTGGGTCGCCGCCGAAGCGAACGGCGTTGACCGGAACACCTTCCTGGCGTGGATGAGGCGCGGGGAACGCGAACGAACCGAGCCGTTTCTGAGCTTTCGGAAGGACGTCCTCACGGCCCGGGCCCAGGCTCGCCTTTCAGCAGAGATCGAGGTCCGGCGGGACAGCCCCTTCAACTGGCTCCGATTCGGCCCCGGGAGGGAGCGTGCGGACGGACCTGGCTGGACGGAGTCGAAGGAAATCAAGCATTCGGGCTCGGTCGAGATCGTCCAGAGCGCGGAGTGGCTTCGAATCGCCGGAGCACTTGAAGCGGCGCTGAGGCCATTTCCAGAAGCTCGACTCGCGGTCGCGAGCGCTCTCCAGAACCTCTGTGCCGGGGAAGACGGCCCCGACGAGGCCGACGCGGTCGACGACGTCCTCCCGAACGGGGTGAACTGCTCGGCCTTCCTTTCCGCCACGGTCGCCACACAAGCCGAACCCGCCCCAGTCCGGCCCCACGTTCGGGACACCACCCA
>Ga0209604_1000871_pt1 | contig 26405 bp, 17 predicted proteins | sample AD_UKC097_MetaG_FD_184405 | JGI IMG/M metagenome (GOLD analysis project Ga0209604, IMG submission 184405) | Active sludge microbial communities of municipal wastewater-treating anaerobic digesters from USA - AD_UKC097_MetaG (SPAdes) (version 2) | ecosystem: Engineered > Bioreactor > Anaerobic >... | reverse complement strand
GAACAAAATTATAACCAATTGATTTTATTTGATTTATAACGAAACGCTACTGATCCTGCATTTTTAATAATAAAACGGCAAATATAAATCAACAATGACATCAAAATCTATTTATTCGAAAATATTTTTTTTCAACAGCCGGCCATCAGGTGCTGACCACAGTTTTATTGTGTTTTTTATGAGAACTTCAAGGCAAAAAAACAGTCCCGCCGCAGTTGTCTTTTTTAGCGCCCGTAACGCTTTTCAGGCAATTGTTTTCGTTTCGCATACGTAACACGCCCAGGAAGGCAAAAATCAATGCTTCTTTGTACTCCACCGTTTCTTTGGCAGGGATAACAATTTCGGCTTTACATTGCTGCTTTATCCTGCTCATTAAAAATTTATTTAACGCACCACCGCCTGTTACCAGTACTTTACCGGCTTTTATGGCGTTTATCTGCCGCGCAATTTGTCCGGCAATATGTTCGGTACAGGTACGTAATTTATCCTCCAGGGAAATTTCCGGCATGCTGTCCAAAAGAGCGAGAAAAGCAGTTTCTATCCATTCTCTTCCGAGAGACTTGGGTGGCTCGATCATGTAATAGTCCAGCTGATCCAGCATGGTAAGCAGGGGGAGGGATACTTTGCCCGTAGAAGCTGTTTTTCCGCCGGCGTCATAATCTTTTCCGGCTTTGCGTGCCAGGTAATTCATCACCATATTTGCCGGGCTGACATCGTAAGCTATTCGTTTTGATTTCTTTTGATACGAGAGATTTGAGATGCCACCGATATTCAGACAGATATCGAAATCGGCAAAAAGTAATGCATCACCAATGGGCACCAGGGGAGCACCTTGTCCGTGCAGGGCAACATCGGTTATTCTGAAGTCGCTCACGCTGGTTATTCCGGTTTCTGCAGCCAGCGCCGCGCCGCTGCCAATCTGCACGGTAAGCTGTTTTTCCGGCTGGTGGAAAATAGTATGGCCGTGGCTGCTGATAAAATCGGGTGTGAAATGGTTTTTCGAAAGAAACTTTTTTACCTGGTGGCCGCAGTATCTTCCGTATTCGTTATGGAGCAGCATAAAATCCGGCGCAGGGAGAGAGGCTGCCTGCGACAATTTGTTTTTCCACACTTCCGGGTATTTATTAGTGCTGGCTTTGATGATTTCCCCCGACCATTTGTTTGCCGAAAGCACAAAGCGGCAATAGGCAATGTCAAGCCCATCCAGTGATGTGCCCGACATTAAGCCTATAACATGATAAGTTTTTGGCATGTTCGGAATTATAAAGCGGAAAGGACATGTTCCATCTGGGTTCCGCGGGAGCCTTTTACCAAAATCAGCGCGTCGTGCAATGGATGTGCCTTCAGATAGTCGCGTAACAACTGGGAGCTTTTAAAAGTCAGAAAGTCATGACGGGAATTGGCCTCATAAAAGTTGGAGCCCACCAGAAAAACCTGGCAGTAATTGGAATTGTTCAAAAATTCGATGATTTTTTCGTGCTCCATTTTTTTGTAGGCTCCCAGCTCGAGCATATCACCCAACATCACCACTTTGTTGGTGGATTGCATCAGGTTGAAATTTTCCAGCGCGGCAATCATACTGGTGGGGTTGGCATTATAGGCGTCGAGTATAATGGTATTATCTTCTTTGTGAATAAATTCCGACCTGGAGTTGGAAGGAAAGTAGATTTCCACGGCATGTTTTATCTGTTCCGGGCTTACCTGAAAATAATCGCCTACCGCAATGGCACATAAGATGTTTTCAAAATTATATTTGCCTATCAGTTTTGACTCTATAATGGTTTTTTTATCTTCCCAGTAAAGTTTTACATAGGGGTTGGCTACAATAAAAGTTGTGTGGATATTGGCTTGCTGGTTTGTGCCGTATGAATACTGCCTGATGTTATGGGCATGTGCTTTGAGGGTAGCGTTGTTGAAGTTGATAAAAACCAGGCCGTCTTGTTGTTCCAGGTAACGGTAAAGTTCCGTTTTGGCTTTAATCACATTTTCAAAATTTCCGAACCCTTCAAGATGAGCTTTTCCGACATTGGTAATCAGGCCGTAGTTTGGTTGTGAAATAGTACAAAGCTGTTGTATTTCGCCTACATGATTGGCTCCCATTTCTATTACTGCGATTTCGTGGCTGGGGGTAATCTGCAAAACCGACAGTGGGACTCCGATGTGGTTATTCAGGTTGCCCTGGGTGGAAAACACATTGAATTTTTCAGCGAGCACAGTATGTATGAGCTCTTTAGAGGTGGTTTTTCCGTTACTACCGCTGATACCGATAACGGGAATAGTGAGTTTCGACCTGTGAAATGCCGCGAGTTTTTGCAGGCATTCCAGTGTGTTGTCCACCAGGATGGTTTTGTCACCGGTAACATATTCTTTTTCATCTATTATGGCATAAGCCACACCCTGGTCGAGTGCCTGTTTGGCAAATTTGTTTCCGTTAAAGTGTTCGCCTTTCAGGGCAAAAAACAATGAATCCGGTGTGAGTTTTCTGGTGTCGGTAGATATTGCCGGATGTTCAAGAAAGATGTTGTATAATTGTTCTATATTCATATTTGTATGTAATAAAAAACCCCGCTTGCAAAATAAACGGGGTTTTTTGAAAATAAAAAGTATTTTTTCTAATAGTTACCAACAGGGCTGCCAACACGTGTCATGGCGCAACGGAATCCTATGCAGTCGGTTGAAAGGTTTTCGTCCAGAAACCTTCTGTTGCCCGGGCTGATCCAGTATTGTCTGTCTCTCCATGAGCCGCCCTTGTAAACGCGGGCCTTATCGTTGATCATAGAATTTACGCCGTAGTCATACATAATTGGTGTTTCAACATCTTCAGCAGTCCAGTCGCCTCCAACAAGCATGCTGGAAGTTAAATCGCCGTCAAGATAATTTCTGTTATCGGCCTGGCGGTAATTTCTTCTGTCTTTGCTTTCATCCACGGTAACGTCGCGCATCTGTATGCGGCCTAAGCTATCTTTATCTTCGAGCACGCCATCGGCATCTCTGAGTTGTGTCTGGAAAACATTTCCTCTGAACGACCTGAAATCAGCATAATCTTCAAATGACAACGGTCTGTAAACATCCATAACCCATTCCGAAACGTTGCCGGCCATGCAATACAAGCCATAGTCGTTGGGCCAGTATGAATAAACGGGCGCTGTGATATCAGCAGCGTCGTTGAGGTTTCCTGCAACACCCATGTTGTCGCCGCGGCCGCGTTTGTAGTTGGCTACAAAATCGCCGAGGTTGTTGAGCCTGTCGTTACGGGCAATGTGTCCGTTCCAGGGATAAATTCTGCGTTCCAGTACGCGTTCATAGATGGTGTTCCCGATAAGTCCCAGTGCGGCAAATTCCCATTCGGCTTCGGTCGGCAGACGGTATTTCGGAAGAAGAATACCATCTTCCATACGCACTTTACGGGTGCCTGATCCGTTGGGATCCATATCATAGAGGTCGTTTTTCACCATGCCTTCATATTGGCCTGCCAGGTATGCATCGGTGTTGAAGTTTTCTTCGTTCTGCTGGTTGGGGTCCATTTTCAGGATACCTTCACGCATCAGTATGTATTCGTTTACTCGGTCGGTTCTCCAGTTGCAATAGTCTGAGGCCTGTACCCAGTTTACACCAACCACCGGATAATCGCGGTAGGCCGGATGACGCAGATAGTAATCTACATAAGGTTCATTATAGGCCAGACGATCGCGCCATACCAGGGTGTCGGGGAGGCGTTTCTGCAGGACTTCAGGATAATCTACACCAAATACCCGTCTGGTCCAGTAAAGAAATTCACAATAGTCCAGATTGCGAACTTCGGTTTGGTCCATATAAAAAGAGGATACAGTGATTCTGCGCGGGTAGTTGTCCCAATCGTAAAGCACATCCTGTTCTGTACGGCCCATCATAAAGGTACCGCCTTCTATCAATACAAGGCCTGGTCCGGTTTCCTGTTCTTCGTAAGGAACTACTTCAAAACCGCCGTTTTTCGGGTTGTTGTATTCCCAGGCAGTCGTATTTGAAACTTCTTTTTTACATGAGTTCAGGAAGAATGTGGCAACCAGAGCCACGGTCATAAAAACGATTAATCTTTTAATATACATTGTTTATCGGTTTTTTGTTTCTATATATAACTAAAAAGAGGGGCAATTTATTGCTCTGACTCTTTTTGAGGGTGGTTTGCAATTAAACTGCAGCGCGAAAGACACTTCGTGGGCACCGCCTGTAGCGTTAGTCAGTTTTGAAATAGTGAGGTCATAGCTGTATCCGACCTTGAACATGCTCACCTGTAATCCTACCATAAATATTATAGCGTCAGAATTTTTAAAGTTTTGTCTGAACCACAGACCGCCAACAAACGGATACCTGTTAAAGTATAATCCGTAATTGATCTGCTGGAAGTTTTGTTGCTGCATAAAAAGAATGTTCGGCGACAAGGTAGGTGTATGGTCGTTGCTTCTGCGGCGAACTTTTTTTACCAGGTTGATAATACCTCCGGCATGGACGGTAAATTTTATGGGCATGCGGCTTTTGCTGATAAAGCCTTCGTCGGGCATGGTGAGATGGTGTGCGGCAAAGCCCACAAAATAATTTTCACCGTATCCCAGGATGCCGGCTGCAAAATCTGCGTTTCTTTTGGTCAGGCGTGAAGGGGGCACTTCGTTGGTGTTGAACACAAATCCGTGCCTTTTGTCAATCATATCAGGAAAAGTGAGTTTCTGCCAGTCGAGGTGTTTTTGAAAATAAGCTGCCTGTAAGGCAAGTTTCATGGAAAATGACCGGTTTACCTCCAGACGGAAAGAATACATAAACGAAACCGTTGTGGTGTTTAATATTCCTTGTCCGGCGCGGTCGGTATTGAGCAGGACACCAATACCGCCCGATAATTTTTCGATGTGCTGATCGTAGGAGGCATTGTAGGTAACATAAGTCCCCGAGATGGAGGGCCACTGGTCGCGGAAATTTAGGATGACTCTCGGACACAAGGCCGTGCCGGCAAAAGCCGGATTAAGGTATAAGGGGTTTGCATAGTATTGTGAAAAATGCGGATCCTGAGCAAAACTGACACTTCCCATCATTACCAACACAAAAACAATACAGGTGTAAATCTTTTTCATATCGAGTATTTTTTAGTTCTGAACATTATAACGAAACTTTCGGTCATTGTATTGGCAAAAGAGTAAAAAATTTACAAAACCCTGCATAACAATAAAAATAGTCTTGTTCCGTTATAATGTGATATTTTAACAAGCAAAAATAATATATTTTTAATTACACAAAATTTCCAGCGACCTTTTTTTTAACATTTTTACTCATATTTAATTGTAAAGGTTACAAAATGATTATTTTTTTTGATAAAATATGGTTTGGAAAATTTTAAATAATTTTACACGGTTCAAAAAACGTATGATGTTTAAGAAATTTTTGCTACTTACCTGTTTTGTATTCTCATTATCAACAATATACGCTCAACAAAAAGCGATAACGCCCCAAAACGATTATAAAATTCATTGGAACAAGCCGGCGAAATTATTTATTACCGAACTCACCAAAAAAGAGTTTCTGAGTTTTGATGGTGCGGTATATGCCGATAGCACGGATATTCCTTATTTTTTTATCGCACTGGATGTCATCAAATCATCTTCTGTACCCGAGGTCGTTATCAAAAACCCCGTGTATGAAGAACTGCCTGCTGCCGATCTGCAGCTTGTGAACGCCGGCAAAATTATGATTGGTGAGCAAATTAACATTATTTCCCGTGTATCCTATCAAAACAAAAAACCTCTGTTGCTGGTAAGTTTTGTTCCGTTACGCAAAAACAGTTTCAACGGAAAAACCGAACGTCTGGTCTCATTTAGCCTTGATTTTTCGTATGGCAAGTCAAAAGAAACGGCCGGAACCGTCAAGGCGCAGCAGTATGCCACCCATTCGGTATTGCAATCGGGCGATTGGTACAGGGTGGATGTAATTCGTTCAGGTATTCATAAAATTACATATGATGATTTAGTTTCCCTGGGCATGGATGTTTCCGGCATAAATCCCAAAAATCTTCGTGTCTATGGAAATGGAGGTAAGATGTTGCCTGAAAATAATGCTGATTTCCGGCACGATGACCTGGCCGAAAATGCCATTTTTGTCTATGGCGAAGATGATAATGTTTTTAGCCAGGGCGATTATATTTTATTTTATGCCCAGGGCCCGGAATACTGGACATTGGATACGGCTAAGGGGGTATTTAACCATAAAATAAATAAGTTTTGCAATAGTTCCGGATATTTTATAACCGCCAGTTTAGGTGCCGGCAAAAGGATAGGGCCGGCTCAGCTGTCGGCAGCGGCGCCTACCCATACTGTTACCACCTTTAATAATTATGCGTTTCATGAAAATGATTCCATAAATCTGATTAAGTCGGGACGGGAATTTTACGGGGAAGTTTTTGACCTGACCACCTCGCGGACCTTTGGCTTTAGTTTTCCCAATGTTGTCAGCGGCTCACAAATGTATTTGAGAACCGGTTTGCTGGCGAGGTCAGTCAATATTGGCACTTCTTTCAGGGTATATGCCAACAACAGCAGTATAGGTCTGGTTATCATTCAGGCGGCTTCACCGGTATATACTTCGGACTATGCCCGCATTACCCATGCCGAAATGAATTTTGCCGCCGCCAGCTCCCTGAACCTTCGTCTGGATTATAATAAGGGCGCTAATGCTTCGGCCATAGGCTGGTTAGACTATATCGAACTGAATGCCGATTGTTACCTTACTTTCACCAGCGGGCAGTTGGCTTTTCGCGACAAATCATCCATCGGCCAGGTGTCGGAATTTGTGCTGGGCAATGCCTCTTCGGGTATTACCATCTGGGATGTTACCGACCCTACAGGAGTGACAAGAGTGGATGCTACCCTGAATGCCAGTAACCTGGTTTTTAAAATGAATACTGATTCACTGAAGGAATTTGTGGCTTTTGATGGTACCTCATTTCTTCCGGTGAAAGTGCAGGGGAAAATTCAGAACCAGGATTTGCACGGCCTGGCGCAATATGATATGATTATAGTAGCCTATCCTGATTATACGGGCGAAGCTTCGCGTATAGCCGATATGCACCGCAACAACGATAACATGACGGTGGTGGTTACCACTCCTCAATTGATCTATAATGAGTTTTCTTCCGGTAATCAGGATGTTACTGCGATAAAAGGCTTTGTTAAAATGTTTTACGACAGGGCGGCAAGCCTCAGCGAACAACCTAAATACCTTTTATTATTCGGCGATGCTTCGTATGATTATAAAAACCGCCTGGAGAACAATACCAATCAGGTGCCCACTTATGAATCAAGCAACTCACTGGAACCCTCAGGATCGTTTTTGACAGATGATTATTTTGGTTTTCTGGATAATGCCGACAGCGGGCCTTACAACAACCTGCTGGATATTGCCGTGGGCAGGATCCCTGTTCAAAACATCGACGAAGCGAAGGCCGTTACCGATAAGATATTGAATTATAATGCAAGGTATGATTTGATTTCGTCCGCTACATCCTGTTCGGGATTTTCCGATGCTATTTCCAATTTGGCCGACTGGCGCAATGTGCTGTGTTTTGTAGCTGATGATTCTGATCTGGCCGGGGAGGATTTTTTGGGACAGTCCGAAAGTATTGCTAATTATGTGGATACCACCTACAATAACTTTAACCTGGATAAAATCTATCTTGATGCCTACACCCAGTATTCCACTCCGGGCGGTCAGCGCTATCCTGACGCAACCGATGCCATCAACAAAAGGGTGGCTAAAGGTTCGCTGATCGTCAATTATATCGGCCACGGCGGCGAAGTTGGATGGGCACACGAAGCTGTGCTTGGTGTTTCGGACATCAATGCCTGGAGTAACAAACACAATACGCCTTTATTTGTTACTGCCACATGCGAATTCAGCCGTTTTGACGATCCTGCCCGTACATCCGCAGGTGAACTGGTGCTGCTGAATCCTGACGGCGGCGGAGTGGCCCTGTTTACTACCACCCGCCTGGCTTATGCAGGATCAAATTATTCGTTGAATTATAACTTCTATAAAGAAGTCTTCAAGAAAAACGCCGGCGAATACCCTTTGCTGGGCGACGTAATTAAGGCTTCCAAAAACATGATGGGCTGTGCCGCTGCTATCAGCAATTTTGTGTTGCTGGGCGATCCCGCTATGAAACTCGCCTATCCCGAGTTTAATGTGATTACTACCTCAATAAACAACCATCCTCTGGCCGGAGAGCAGGATACACTTCGGGCGTTGCAAAAAATTACGGTTCAGGGTTACATTGCCGATAATGCAAATGTGAAACTTTCCAACTACCAAGGCACGGTAATGCCTGTGGTGTTTGACAAAGCTGTACAGGTAATGTCCAACGGCAACGACGAAGGCTCCCCGGAACCGTTCAGAATGCAGAAAAACATCATTTATAAAGGAAAGACGCGGGTAACTAACGGTGATTTTAAGTTTACGTTTGTCGTTCCCAAGGACATAGCGTATAATTTTGGTAACGGCCGTATCAGCTATTATTCGCAGAATGGCACCACGGATGCCAACGGGTTCTATGAAGATTTTATTATCGGCGGAACCAGCAATGACAGCATAACCGATGGGCAAGGCCCCGAACTGAAGATCTTTATGAATGATGTTCGTTTTGTGTCGGGCGGCATTACAGATAAAAATCCTGTGTTGCTGTTGTTTCTGAACGATTCGGCAGGTGTAAACACCATCGGCAACGGCATAGGACATGATATTGCCGCTGTTCTCGACGAAAATACCGACAAAACCTTTGTCCTTAACGATTATTATGAGTCGGACATGGATACCTATCAGAGCGGGGTAGTCCGTTATCCCTTTTCAAATCTTGAAAACGGAGAGCATAAGCTGAGAGTGAAAGCATGGGACGTTTATAATAATTCCGCTGAGTCGGAAATTGATTTTGTGGTCGCCGAATCGGCCGAACTGGCTCTTAACCATGTGTTGAATTATCCCAACCCTTTTACCACCTATACCGAATTCTGGTTCGAACACAATCAGCCCTGCTGTGCGCTGGATGTGCAGATTCAGATTTTTACCATTACCGGAAAGCTTATCAAAAGTATTCAGACAACCGTTGAAACCAATGGCTACCGGGCCGACCCCATCCCCTGGGACGGCAGGGACGATTTCGGCGATGTGATTGGTAAAGGAGTATATGTTTATATGCTGAAAGTAAAAAACAGCACAGGACAAATCTCACAAAAGACTGAAAAACTGGTGATTCTGAAATAAACCGGCGCAATAGCCATATTATTGCCATTTTTTTTATAATTTTGTTCATTATCTGCAAAATGAAATTCCGGTTTACACTTATCTGTTTCCTTGTTTGTGTTGTAAGCGTTTCCCTTGCTCAAAAATCCGGCAGCGGGAATTTCGCAGATAATTCAATATTATCGTCAGGACAGTGGTATAAGATTGGCACAATAAATCAGGGCGTACACTGTCTTACTTATGCGGATATAGTGCAGATGGGCGTTTCCGGGCCACTCAGTTCGGCTGATTTCAGGCTGTTTGGCAATGGCGGCGCTATGCTCCCCGAAAGCAATGCAGCTTTCAGGTACGACGACCTGGCCGAAAATCCTGTGATGGTTGATGACGGTGGCGACGGCTACCTCAACGAGGGAGACCGGATACTCTTTTACGGACAAAATACTGTTAGTTGGAGTTACAATTCCGCTTTCCAGCGTTTTGACCGGACCATAAACCTTTATGCCGACACGGTGTATTATTTTTTTACTTTTGATCATGGCCCCGGCAAAAGAATACAAACCTACCCGCAAATTTCACTGCCGGCTGATACCATTATCAGCACTTTCGACGAACACCTCTATCACGAGCGGGACTCGGTAAATCTGTTGCGTTCAGGAAAACAATGGTATGGAGAAGTATTTAATGATTTGGAAACCAAGACATTCAACTTTATTATGACCGATGTTTCGCCTTCCGATCCGCTCAGTATCCGCATAAACATGGCTGTCAGTTCAATACAAAAAAGTGTCGTTACCTCGGCTGTTGATGGGGTGGTACATTCTTCCGATACTATATTGCCTATTGACGGTAATGTTAATTCCGATTATGCCAAACCCAAAACAATAAGTCTCAGTGTTTTTCCTCAGGAGGATACCGTTGTAGTAAGTATTTCATATAACAAGCCGCAAACTTCCTCTGTGGCCTGGCTGAATTGCATCGATTTGTCGGGTGTCAGAAACCTGATATACCGGGGCGGCCAATTGAATTTTCGCAATGTGGCAACCAGCGGGCAGGCAGTTAGCCGTTTTGACGTAACCACCACGGCTGTTATTCCCGAAATCTGGAATATTACTGATTTTATGGAAATTTCCGCCATGCCGGTCGCTGTAAATGGTACTGTCTGTTCTGTGACCGCCTATACGGACAGCCTGCTTGAATTTGTTGCTTTTAACGAGAATGATTTGTTACATCCCATACTGTTGGGAGCCACGGCCAATCAGAACCTTCACGGCCTGTCACAGGCCGAATTGGTGGTAGTAACTCATCCTGATTTTTTAAACCAAGCCAACACCCTGGCAGATTTTCACAGGACTACAGACGGGATGATGGTTGCAGTGGCCACTACGGAGCAGATATATAATGAGTTTTCGTCGGGCAAACCCGATCCAGCGGCAATCCGCGATTTCCTGCGCATGTTTTATGAACGCGGACAAAGCGATTCCGTGCACAGGATAAAATACGTACTGCTGATGGGCGATGGCTCTTACGACATGAAAAACCGCCTGAAAGCCAATACCAATTTTGTCCCTTCATGGCAAACCAATAACTCGCTGGTACCAACTTCCTCCTATGTTTCCGATGATTTTTTTACTATGCTCGATCCACAGGAAGGTGAAAACCTGGTGGGCAACCTCGATATCGGTGCCGGACGATTTCCGGTTACTACAAGCCAGGAAGCCGCCGTGGTTGTGGAAAAATGCATACGCTATGGTACCCGAGAAGATTTTATTCCCGACTCATACGAAACCGGCACGGTATCGAATTTTGATCCCTGGCGTAATGTGATAACTTTTATTGCAGATGATGAGGATATTAACCTGCATCTGAAACAGGCCGAGAAACTGGTAACTTTAGTGGATTCTATAACAAAAAACTACAATATCAATAAAATTTATCTGGATGCCTACAAGCAAATAAACACCCCTTTTGGAACAAAATATCCCGAAGTAAATGAGGCCATTGATAAACAGGTGGCCAAAGGAACCCTGATGATAAACTACACCGGCCATGGCGGAGAAACAGGGCTGGCTTCCGAAAATGTGCTGACTATGGACGAGATTGAACAATACACCAATTATTATAATTTACCGATTTTTGTTACTGCCACGTGTGAGTTTAGCCGGTACGACAATCCTGCCTTCCTGTCGGCGGGCGAAAAATTGTTGCTCAGCCAAAAAGGCGGCAGCATCGCTTTGTTTTCGACCACGCGTGTGGCATATGCCCATAGCAACGAAATTGTGAACCGTAATTTGCTGAAAACCGCTTTTATTCCTGTCTCCGGAGATAGGGTGCGGTTTGGTGATATGATTCGTAAAGCAAAAAACTTGTGTGCTGCCGGTGTTTATATGCAGAATTTCACCTTGCTTGGCGACCCGGCTCTGGCCTTTGCTGTTCCTGAATATCAGGTAATCACCGATTTTTGCGGCATAGATACCGCTTCCGCCAACGATACGTTGTTTAACAACAGTGTGGTAACTGTCAGAGGGCATATTGCCGACGCGGATTCAGTATGGCAGCCTGATTTTAACGGGAAACTTTTTCCTTTGGTGTTTGATAAACCGGTCTTATGCCAAACTCTGGCCAACGACCCCGGGGCAAGCCAGGTCAGGGATTTTTATATACAACAAAACGAAATTTACCGCGGCAACGTGACGGTAACCAACGGCACCTTCGAGTTCTCTTTTTTTGTTCCCCGCGACATAAGTTTTTCGGATGGTTTCGGAAAAATAAGCTATTACGCTAAAAGCCTTAATCATGATGCCGTGGGCGTTTTGGACAGCCTGAAATTATTTAATGATGGAAATAATGAAAGCGATGATATCACTGGTCCGGCAATAGATGCCTTTATGGAAACCCTGTCGTTTGTTGACGGGGATAAGACTTCCAGTCAGCCGCTGATGCTTTTGCACCTGTGGGACACCAGTGGCATCAATAGTTATAATATCGGAATAGGCCATGAAATAACTGCGGTTCTCGACGATGACTTCAATAATCCTATTTGCCTCAACGATTATTTTTTACAGGAAGCCGATAATTATGCCGCCGGAAGTATTACGTACCGTTTTAACACCCTGGCCTACGGCGCGCACAAAATCATTGTCAAAGCTTTTGATTTGCTAAACAACTCTTCGGAAACCGAAATACATTTCTACGTTGAACCTCCTGCTGATGCTGGTTTTGGTAAGGTGTACAATTATCCGGATCCATTTTACGATTACACCACCTTTTATATTGAGCATAACATGAGCCTGGCCGAAATGCAGGTAAAAATACACGTTTTTGATATTACCGGAAGGTTGTCGGCAGAAATTGATTTTGAAATTCCGGCAGGCCAGTACTTGCCCACCGAATGGCGCTGGAATGGATGCAACCAACATGGAGAGCCGTTGTCAAAAGGTTTGTATTCCTATACGGTAACCCTTACTGATAACAATGGCAAGCAAAAACGGTGCTCCGACAAATTGATTATTTTAAAATAAGAAATTTAGGAAGCTGCGTAATACAAAAATGTTAACAGTACAATATAGTAAAAAAATTATCGTTATTTTTGCACTCACGAAAATTCCAATTGTTAATGAAAAGAAACCTTTTAATCTTTGTATCGTTCATTTTGCTTGGGACTATGGTATTTGCTCAAGGTAGCCAAACAAATGATTTGCTGAAAAACAAATTAAATACCATAACCACGGCCGTGCCTTTCCTGCTTATAGCCCCCGATGCCCGTGGCGGCGGACTGGGTGATGCCGGCGCTGCATCCTCGCCCGATGCCAATTCAATGCATTGGAATCCGGCCAAGTATGGTTTCATTGACAAAGATTTTGGTTTCTCTGTTTCTTACAGCCCCTGGTTGCACAAGCTGGTAAATGATATAAATCTTGCTTATCTGGGAGCTTACAAACGTATTAACAAAAGGCAGGTGGTTTCTATGTCGCTGCGTTATTTCTCGTTGGGAAATATTACGTTTACCAACGAAACCGGACAAAACATCGGACAGTATAAACCCAACGAATTTTCACTCGACGCTTCCTACTGTTTTAAATTTACCAACGAAGTATCCGGTGCCATTGCCTTGCGCTATATCTATTCCAACCTCACGGGGGGGATTTATGTGGCAGGGGCACAGTCGAAAGCCGGACAGGCCGTGGCTGCCGACATCAGCGTGTTTTACGAAAAACCTATCGATATAAAAGGTATGGAGACCAAATTCACCCTGGGTGCCAACATATCAAATATCGGAAACAAAATTTCTTATACAGAAAATCTTGACCGCGACTTTATTCCCACGAACCTCCGGCTTGGTTTTGGTTACGAGATGAATTTTGATAAAAACAATTCCCTGGCATTATTGCTCGACTTTAACAAGCTGCTTGTGCCTACTCCGCCGATATATCAGCTCGATTCTACCGGAAAATACGTTTATGATGTGGATGGTAACAAAATCATCGAAAAAGGGAAAGACCCGAATGTGGGTGTAGTGCGCGGCATGGTACAGTCTTTTTATGATGCTCCTGACGGATTCAAGGAAGAAATGAAAGAAATAAATATTGCCGTTGGCCTCGAATATTGGTATGCAAAACAATTCTCCATCCGTGCAGGATATTTCAACGAGGCTTCTACCAAAGGCAACCGTAAATATGTTACCCTCGGCGCAGGCCTGCGTTACAGTATTTTCGGCCTTGACTTTGCTTACCTGATTCCTGTTACACAACGCAACCCCCTCGAAAACACCCTCCGGTTCAGCCTGTTGTTCAATTTTGACAAGGTAAAAGCCAAGAAAGAAAAGGAAGGCGAAGAAATAAAAAAGAATGAGTAGGATAGGGTTTGGATTCGACACACATAAACTCGAAACCGGCGCTGCTTTATTTCTCGGCGGAATAAATATCCCTTCTGAAAAAGGTTCCATCGGCCATTCCGACGCTGATGTGCTGATACACGCTATTTGCGATGCGTTGTTAGGCGCGGCCAACCTTGGCGATATCGGCACTCATTTTCCCGATACTGACCAACAATACAAGGGTATTGACAGTAAGATACTGTTGAAAAAAGTTGCCGCACTCCTGAATGAAAAAGGTTATCACATTGTCAATATCGACACTACCATATGCCTTGAGCGTCCTAAACTGGCCCCCCATATCCCGCAGATACAGCAAAAATTGTCTGAAGTGCTCGGGATACCTGCCTACGACATTTCTGTTAAAGCCAAAACATCTGAAAAGTTAGGTTTTATCGGCAGGGAAGAGGGTATTTCCGCCTATGCGGTAACACTTATCGAATAGCGAAAAATTCCTGAAAATATCTAATTAGTGTCTATTAGAAAACTCGTGTTTGTACAAAGAAAACGTCAAGTTTGAGGCTTGCGAAGCGACAAAAAGCGGAGTTTACTGGTGTAAATGAGCATTTTTGTTGCAAGCGTAACGAAAAAATTGGCGTTTTCTTACAAACACTAATTATTTGAAAAACCGTTCGCTGAAGTTTACCAGATACAGCTTTTTGGTAGCCCGGGTGATAGCCGTATAAAGCCAGCGCAAGTATTCCGTGTTCACCATCTCTTCGGTAAGGTAACCCTGTTCAACAAATACCTGCTCCCATTGTCCACCCTGTGTTTTATGGCAGGTCATGGCATAGGCAAATTTTATCTGTAAAGCATTCATATACGGATCGTTATATATCATCCTGTATCTTTTGTTTTTTTCGGTAATGTGCATATAATTTTCCTGCACTGCCTGAAATAATTTTCGGAACTCAGCAATAGGTAGGGCGGGCGACTCCGAAGCCAGCGTGTTTAACAGCAGCTTGACTTCTATGTCTTTTTCTTCGGGATAATCCAGCAGCCGGATGGAGGCATCGGCAAACCAGAATTCTTCAGTAAATTGCTCTACTTTTCTGACACGTAAAACCTCTGCAATATCACCATTGGCAATGAACCCTGCTTTTGATTTTTTGGGCAGCCAGAAGTAATTATTTTTCACTACCATAATTTTGTCGCCGGCATTGATATCGCCTTCGCGGAACAAAAGCCTTTTGCGAATCTCGTTGTTGTATAAGTTGGCTCGTTTGTTCGAACGACAGATGATAATACTTTCGGTATCGCCTGATCCTGAATAGGCCGTATTCAGCGCTTCTTCGAGTTCGGAGCCGTTAATCCTTATCACATCGCGGTAAACGGCAGTCTCAAAAGTTATATTTTCCTTGCCGGAAGCGTTTATCAGCTGGCGAATATGCGTAGCATTGGCCAGAATGCCTGAGGATTCTTCCTGCCGCACCACCTCGGTAAGTTCAAAACCGTCGATATGTAAATGGAAGCTGCTTTTCAGGTATTTCTCATTCAGCGCAGGGCTTATATCGGTGCCTACCGGAGGTAATTGTGCCATGTCGCCCACGAAAACCAGCGAGCAGTTTTCGCCGCTGAAAACAAAGGTCAGCAAATCTTCGAGCAAATTTGAAGCAGGGAACAACTGGCTGGGCGTGGCCATTTCGCCGGCTATCATGGAAGCCTCATCCACGATAAAAACGGTGTTTTTCAGCTTGTTTTCGCGTAAGGACATCACATAGGAGGAATCATCTTCGCTAACGCGGTAAATGCCTTTATGAATGGTGTAGGCAGCCTCTGACGAATACGAGGCAAGCACTTTGGCTGCACGCCCTGTAGGGGCAAGTAACACCGTATTGATCTTCAGCGATGGAAGTATTTTTACCAGAACGCTTACTATGGTGGTTTTGCCGGTGCCCGCATAACCCTTTACCAGAAATAGTTTGTTCTGCTCTCGGGATACAATGAATTCCGAGAGTTTTTCGATTAAGATACTTTGGTCGGCTGTAGGGATATAGGGGAAGTTTTTAGTCAATAGTTCAGCAACTTCAGAAGATAACATTTGATGTTAAATTAAATTTTTAGGCCAGAGATTCGATTTGGTAAATATTCTATTACAAAGTAACGTAAAGAAAATGAGAGAAAATGAAATTAATTTGAGGGTAGTATCATATTAATTAGTTAAATAAAATTTAAATTATTAAAAATTTATTAAATTTGACTGATAATTTATTTATTTTTATACAAAGGAGGTTTTTATGTTATTAAATTTCAGGTTTTATGAAAAATGCGGAAAAGAGAGACTTCTACGGGATTGCCTGATTCTGGTATCAGTTTTTACTTTTTCAGGCACTGTTGTCAATGCACAGCAATCTGTGAATGCGTCAGGAGGCAATGCTTCGGGAACAGGAGGAAATGTGAGCTATTCAGTCGGACAAATAGTTTATACCACCCATACCGGAATAAATGGCTCCGTTGCGCAAGGCGTTCAGCAACCTTATGAAATTTCGGTCATCACCGCCATTGAGGAGGCAAAAGATATCGATCTTGTGTGCACCGCGTATCCTAATCCGACAGCCGGTCTTTTGACTTTAATTGTTCAAAATTATAAGCATGGGAAATTGGCTTATCAACTATATGATATGTCGGGAAAAGTTATAGAAAGCAAAGAAATAACAAGTAGTGAAACTGCTATTTCTTTGGTGGGTTATGCCGTTGCCACTTATTTTTTGAAACTGACAGACAACCATAAAGAAATTAAAACTTTTAAAATTATTAAAAACCAATAAACCATGAAAAAACTAATTACAATTTTTGCAGCAGTATTGATATCTGCAACCTTATGGGCACAAAGCCCTCAGAAAATGAGCTATCAGGCAGTTATCCGCAATAGCAGCAATCAGCTTGTGGCCAACAGTGTCGTTGGAATGAGGATCAGCATTATGAAAAATGCCCCAAACACCGGGATATTGGTTTATCAGGAGGTACAAACACCCACTACCAATGCCAACGGCTTAGTTTCATTAGAAATAGGTGGTAATTATTCCGGATTTGATACTATTCACTGGGCAAACGGGCCATACTTCATTAAAACAGAAACTGATCCTGACGGAGGCACAAACTACACTATTGTGGGTTCAAGTGAATTGCTTAGCGTACCTTATTCATTGCACGCTAAAACTGCGGAGAGTATAACAGGTTCTATCTCTGAGACCGATCCTGTTTTTGGTGCATCGCCGGCTGCAGGTATAACCGGTACAAATATTACCAACTGGAATAACAATATGCTCCCTGCAGGAACAAATTATCAGACTCTATATCATAATGGGACTTCCTGGATACCGGCAGGCAATATGACTAATGATGGTTATGATGTATGGATTAATAGTCTTCATACTCATTTTCCGATTGAAGCGGATCAGGGAATGATCTCATCCGGCCCTATATATATAAACAACACACCTGGTATGCCTCCCATGTATGTTTCATCTTCAACTAAGGTTGATAACTTAAATGTTGATTTGCTTGATGATAAACATGCTTCAGATTTTGTTTCGTTGGGCATGGCTGGCAATATTAACTATATCCCAAAGTGGACCAGCAGTTCGGGTTTAGGCAACAGCCTGATATATGATGCCGGCAGCAATGTTGGCATTGGTACTACATCCCCAACATCAACGTTTGAAGTCCAAAACAGTTATGGTGTTGTCGCACGGTTCGTAGGTGAGTCGGCAATGGCATCATCTGATACTTATGTAGGGATCAGGGACCTGACCGGGGGTGTGGATTGGTACCTGTGTGCAGATCAGGGAGGCAATTTTTCCATTAACCAGGGCGGGGGGGCTAATCGAATCTCTATTAATCACACTACTGGCAATATCAGCATGGGCATGGGCTCTACTGCGGACAAACTGGCTGTGAACGGTGTAATTTCTGCAACGGGCGGAAATTCAACGCAATGGAATTCTGCTTATGGTTGGGGCGACCATGCATCAGCAGGTTACCTGACAAGTTATACCGAAACCGATCCCATTTTTATAGCTTCTCCTGCAGCCAGTATAACAGGAGGAAACATAACAAACTGGAATAACAACATGCTTCCCGCCGGATCAAGTGGACAAACCCTGCGGCATGATGGTAATTTTTGGGCTTCAACCAGTAATTTATATAACGATGGAACCCGCATAGGGATAGGGATGGTTCCTAATAATGACGTATTACTTGATATCCATGGAGGAACTGGTCAGCCCTTCGCGATGTCGCATTATACATCTGCAATAACCGGAAGTTACACAACCGATGGTTTTATGGTAGGGCTTTCCGGAAATGATGGGGTTGCTTATGTATGGAACCATGAAACACAACCAATTATTTTTGGAACAAGTTCAACTGACAGAATGATTATTGATGCCTCAGGTAATATAGGGATAGGAACTTCTTTGCCTTTAGCCCAATTGCACACTACCGGGACGGTAAGATTTGAGGGTGCCGGTGTGCCTGGCCCTGGAAAAGTTCTTACTTCGGATCTAACGGGTAATGCTACGTGGCAGAGCTCTTCAGGAATGCCAGGTGGTTCGTCCGGACAAACATTGAGGTACAGTGGATCTACGTGGGTGGCCAGCAGTACAATATATAACGACGGCTCTAACGTGGGAATTGGGACATCTTCTCCGTTGCAGAAACTTGATGTGTCAGGGGGATCGATTCGAACAACAGGTCAGTTAATTTCCACACTGGCTACAGGAACTCCGCCTATGACTGTTAGTTCTACCACAGCGGTTACCAATTTGAATGCTGATATGCTCGATGGGAACCATGCAGGTAATGCCACCGGAAATATTCCTGTTTCTAACGGGACAGTTAATACCAACCTGAATGCCGATATGGTGGATGGTATTCATGCAGGAAGTTTGGAAAAGACTGTGGCCAGCGGATTGGTTCCAGCGGGTAGTTCTATCGATATAACTATACCAAATTATCTTCCTTTTACCTTGCAGTTATCTTCTGGATGGCCGGCTAGGTTAACAACTAATTCTGGCGGGCAGGCATTAATACAAGGAGCGGCAAATGATCAAGCTGTCGGAATGCTTATTTCATGCAGCAATGGTGCGGAACATGCCGGTGGACTTGGTACAGCTACCGTTACTTCAACCTATAAGTCGGCAAATATGATTGGCTCAGTCAATATTATTACGTTTGGAGGAACCGGTGGAAATCTGTATACCATAAGTACCACGGGTACAAACCTTGTTTTGCGGTTAACTACTGCTCCCGGTTCCATTGAGCTGATGTATAAACTTGTGTATTAAAGAGGGCTGCCTGTAAAATAATTTGTTCGCCTCATGTTGGTGAACAATTATATGTCCATGTTGCAAATAATGTGTTGTTATTATTTTATACTTTTGCCAAAAAGTATAAATGAGTTATGTCAAAAACAGCATTAATCACCGGCGCTTCCAGCGGTATCGGGAAGGAACTGGCGCGCATACATGGCTCCCGCGGCGGGAACCTGGTTCTTGTGGCCCGCAACAAAATGAAACTCGATGAGTTAAAAACGGAACTTGAATCGAAATATAAAATTAGTGTTCATGTAATCAGCAAAGACCTGTCGGATGTGGATTCAGCCCGTGAGGTGTATGACGATGTGAGAAAACGTAATATCAAAATAGATTATCTGGTGAATAATGCCGGTTACGGCGATTACGGCCTGTTTGCCGAAACCAATGATGAAAAAGAATCCAGGATGATCTTTCTGAATATTCTTACGTTGACACGACTGACAAAGCTATTTTTGCCCGGGATGATCGGCAATGGTGGTGGAAAAATTATGAATCTTGGATCTACGGCTTCGTTTCAGCCGGTGCCGCTTATGGGGGTTTATGCGGCCACCAAAGCCTATGTGCTCAGTTTATCAGAGGCGCTGAACAACGAATTGGAAGGGACAGGGGTTACCGTAACGGCTCTCTGCCCGGGCCTCACCGAAAGCGGCTTTGTAGATGCGGCTGCCATGAATCAAAGTAAAATGGCCAAACAAAAAAAACTGCCGGGCGCTGCCGAAGTGGCCGAATTTGGCTATCAGGCAATGTTGAAAGGGAAGCCGGTGGCTGTTCACGGCTTTAAAAACCGGCTGCTGACCATAGCGCAGGGCCTGGCGCCGCGCAAGCTGGTGGTGAATATGACCCGAAAGCTTATTGAGACGAGATAGGTGCAGGCTGCTATTTCACAGGGATGATAAATGTTTTGATAAATTCGTCCCAGGTCTTATTTTTATAATGATTTTCAAAAATATACACCAGCACGGGATATAAAGCTTCCGGTGTCAGGTATTGTCCGGCATGGGAGACAAATTTCAGGTCTTCATCAAAAAACAATACCGACGGCATAACGATGCGTTCGCCAAGAATGTAATGCAGAAAGGGGTGAAGCCCCGTATTTTCCAGTGTCTTAACAAAAACCTGGTTTTGGTATTTTATCGTATCGCTTGTTTCCGGGTCAAGCAATACCGCGTTGTAATGGTCATTGATATATTTTGTTACAATACTGTTGTTAAAGGTGCTTCTGAGCATTACTCTTCCGCCGTTGCACCATGCGGCATTCAAAAACACCAGTGTTTTTTTCTTTTGGCTAGTGTCGGCCAGTTTCAGATCGTTAAGCGATTTGATCCACCGCACAGTATCCGTATTGACAAAGCCGGAATCCGGATAAAAGGCCTTGTAATAATATTGTTGAAAATCTTTTACGGCAGTAGTGTTGAAAATATGTTCGACGGTAAAGACCAGGATAGGCTCGATATCTTTGACTTTGAGGTAGCCGGGAGCCAGCATTTTAAATTTGTAATTGTTGTTGTAAAACACCAGGGTAGGATAGGACATTTTTCCTTCGAGCAGGATAACCGCCAGGTCGTTGGGCGAGCGGTTTCCGGTGTTTTTGTTGGCATATTTTTTTTCCTGAAATTCAACTGTGTCTTTGGTCTCGGCGTTGAAACGCACGGGATAAAAATAGGTGTTGATGTAATTGGCTAATCCCTGATCAGAAAAAGTGGTTTTCATCATGTGTTTGCACCAGCCGCACCAATCGGTGTAAACGTCGATTAGTATGGGCTTGGGGTTGGTTTTGTTAAGTTCCTGTGCCGTTTTTATATCTATCCAGTTTACCAGTCCCAGGTTTTCGGCACCGGTGGTCTGGCCTAAAGCTTTTAAGCCAAGGAAAATGATGAGGAGGGAGCCAAAGATTTTTTTTTGCATGGCGGAAAATTATTCCTTCGGTTTTTTAAGATAATTTTTTGTGAAAACAAAGATACGCAAAACCTTTATTTCAGGCGGTAAAGTACTGCCTGTTCGGTATAAAAAATTTCGATGATGTCGAGCATCATCAGGTTTACCAGGATAGTTTCGGCACTGTTTTTTTTAATTCCCGCCAGGCCACAAAATTCCCGCAGTGTAATAAACGGGTTGGTGGTAAGGTAGTCCAAGAGCTTTTTTTCTTTTTCGGTGTAGGTAATATGTGTGGGATAGGCTTTCAGTTTTCGTTTCCATACCCTCAAATGTACCTGTGATGCCTGAAAATTTTTATCCTCAACTCTTACGTAGGCAAGCCATTTACCGTTGTAATCCTGTGCATAGCATATTTCACCGGTCAGTTTGGGAACAATGATTTCGAGCACGGTTTTTTTCTCTTCGAGGTATTGGTTGATTTTCAGTGTCATGGGCGGCTTGCAAAACATCTGTGCGGCGGCTTCGGCCATATATACCTCTTCCTCGCTGCGGACGCCGGCAATTTTCCCGTTGTCTTTCACGCCAATCAGCAATATGCCGCCGTCGGTGTTGGCAAATGCGGAGATGCTTCGTGCTATTTTTCGTGAGTCGGAGATCTCAAACTTGAAGTCAAGGTATTGATGTTCGCCCTGTTCAATGAGTTTTCCTATATGGGATTTCTTTTTTATCACGATGTTCTTTTGCGTAAAATAAACAGGCCTGTGAATGTCAGCAAGCCGTTGAGTATTAAAAGCTCAAATCCGAATTTATACCCGTTGAAAAGTATTTCTGAGTACATACTCAAAAAATAACACAGCACGGGGGAAATAATGGCGACTATCCATACATAGCCATCCTTAACAGCATATTTTGTGAATAGGCCAAAGGCAAAAAGTCCGAGTAAGGGGCCATAGGTATATCCTGCCGCGGTATAAATAGCATTGATGACCGCTTCATTATTCAGTGCTCTGAAAATGAGTATCACTATCAGCAGTATGGCAGCAAAGCTCAGGTGAACCGCATAACGCACTTTCTTTTTTTGTTTTTCATCGAGTTTGCTTTTATCTTTAAACCCAAGAAAATCAACACAAAAGGATGTTGTCAGTGCAGTCAGCGCCCCATCGGCACTGGGATAGGCCGCCGATACCAACCCTATCATAAATACCAGCCCGGCAATGGGGCCCAGGTGATTAAAAGCGATTTCGGGGAATAAATTGTCGGTTTTTGTTGGAATGCCAATGCCCTTCGCCGATGCGTACATGTATAATACGGCGCCTAAAGTCAAAAACATGATATTCACAATAACCAGTATGCCGCTGAAGGTAAACATATTTTTTTGGGCTTCTTTGATGTTGCGGCAACTGATATTTTTCTGCATCATTTCCTGATCGAGGCCGGTCATTACGATGGCTATGAAAGCCCCGCTAAAAAACTGTTTCAGAAAAAAGTTTTTGCTGTGCCAGTCGGTTTCCACCACCCTGGTGTATCCGGCATCGCTTATTTTGGTAAAGATTTCACCCAGGCCGATGCCGAGTTCGTTGGAGATAAAATATATCGATAATATTACTCCCAGCAGCATAAAGGTGGTTTGCAGCGTATCGGTCCAAATGATGGTCTTCACACCCCCTTCAAAAGTGTATAGAATAATCAGGATAATAAAAACCGAAACCACCAGCCAGAAGGGTACGCCCCAGTAATCAAAAACAAAAACCTGTAATACATTCACTACCAAAAACATACGGAATGAAGCCCCGACAACTCTTGAAAGGAGAAAATAGAATGCTCCGGTTTTATACGACCAGAAACCAAAGCGCTGATTCAGATAGCCGTATATGGATGTGAGGTTTAATCGGTAATACAAGGGCAGCAGCACCGTGGCAATTACGGTATAACCGATGAGGAAGCCGAAGACTAAGCCCAGATAGGTAAATTGTTGCGTGCCTACCAGGCCCGGCACCGACATAAAGGTTACCCCGCTCAGCGAAGCGCCAATCATGCCGTAAGCCACCACATACCAGGGCGAACTTTTATTGCCCACATAATAGGAATCGTTGTTGGTCCTGCGCGATGTAATCCAGGTTATAACGAATAACATGATGGTGTAAGCGATAAAACAAAGCAGTATATAAATTGGTTCCATGTTGTGATTTTATGCAAAATTAGCATTTAGCAAACATGGCCGTAGGTGGCATATTATTTAGTTATGAACATAAGACGTTTGATTAACCCGGATTTGAAAACTTCGAAAAAGTAGAATAAATCATCTAACTTTTAAAATGATTTTGTTTTGGATTTGGGCGTTCATTTGGCTTCGCCGAGCTCCCTACGGTCGGTTCTTTTGCCTGTCCAAAAGAAACGAACCAAAGAAAAGGACAGCCCAGACAATGCTTCTGCCCGCTCTCAGAAAATATTGAAAATCTAATCAAAGTGGTCCCGACGGCGAACGTCGGGAAACCCCGCAATCTGCGGGGCCTTTGAAGATTTTCAAATATTTTCTGATTCACGCCTGAGCTGGCCCGCCGTCTGGGCAGGCCAACGCACTTTTTTTCTACGAAAAAATAAAATGTTTGATTAAGTGCGGATAATTCATAAAAATTTGAATTTATTGAAATACAGTTATTTTTAGTAAGTTACATGGAACTGTGCAATAATAAATAGAGTTATATATTGTTGAATACCAGGCGGTAATGATTGTTTTGCCCTATTGTTACGCAATAGAAGCATTTAATGTTTGATTGGGATTAGTTGCACTCTTTTATTGTACCGGTTGTATGGTTTTAGTAAATATATTTTTGTAAAAACTAACTTTTCTTTTTGTATTTTTGTCTTAAATAATTTTTTTTATGCCTTTAAAAAAATGTTACATACCACCGTGCCATATTAAAAATCTTGTGGTGCTGTTTTTTGTTTTTGCAGGCTTTGCGGTTAATGCCCAGAGTGTAATTAAAAGAGCTTTATTTATCGGTAACAGCTATACTTATGTCAATAATCTGCCGCAAATGACTGCCGCCGTGGCAGCCTCGGCAGGCGATAGTCTTTTTTACGACAGCAATGCCCTGGGGGGATACACCTTTCAGCAACATACGGTCAATGCCACCACCCTAAGCAAAATTGCCGCCGGCACCTGGGATTTTGTGGTGTTGCAGGAACAAAGCCAGTTACCGTCTTTTCCCATCAGCCAGGTGGAGGCAGAATGCTTCCCCTATGCAACTATGCTGGATAGCCTTATCAATGCCGGCGACCCCTGTGCCGAAACGGTGTTTTTTATGACCTGGGGCCGCAAAAACGGCGATGCCTCCAATTGTGCTTCCTGGCCTCCCGTATGCTCCTATCAGGGCATGGACAGCCTGCTGAGCCTGCGTTACATGATGATGGCCGCCACCAATGATGCCGTAGTATCGCCGGTCGGTGCGCTCTGGCATTATTTAAGGCAAAACTTTCCTGCCATCGAATTGTATAACCCCGACGAAAGCCATCCGTCTGTGGCAGGTTCTTACGCCGCTGCCTGTAGTTTTTATTCGGTTTTGTTCAGGAAAGATCCCACAATGATTACTTTTAACTCCAGCCTCGGTATCACGGATGCTCAAAATATAAGAAATGCAGCAAAACTGATCGTGTATGACAGCCTGATGAAGTGGCATGTGGGAGAATACGATCCGGTGTCTTCATTCACCTACAGTATGTCGGGAGCCAGTGAGATCACATTCACAAATACTTCCACTTTTGCCGACACATATGTTTGGGATTTCGGCGACGGTGATACTACTTCGGCTGTTGATCCCCTGCACACCTACCTTTCGACAGGTACCTATACGGTGAAGCTCGTTTCCGGTAAATGCGGCATGAACGATACCTCTGAATCAACGGTTGTTGTGGGGCCGATGGGAATCGAGCAGCAGGATGCCGGATTGCAGGCCGGATGGCAGATATATCCCAATCCTGCTTCTAATTTTATTATTGTAAGATTGCAGGACATCCAGCCATTCTGTTATGAAATATACGGCATTACCGGTTCGGAGCTTATAGCGGGGCAGGTTTCAAAGGAACATAATAAGGTGGAAATTTCAAGCTTGCCGGATGGTTTATACTTTTTCAGGTTATACGACAGGTGCGGAACATTTTCAGGGATAAGCAAGTTTCTAAAAGTATCAAAATAGACAATCTGCTTTTGCAGTAAGCACCCGGTACACGTGCGTTTGCAACGCGTGCAATGCAGACAAATACAATTTATAAATGTTGTTAAAAAAACGTTAGCTTTGCTTCCAATGTAGGAAAAATACAAAACCACGGAAACTGATATGGTCTATGGCATAAGACAAATGGGAACGCACGCGTACGGGGGGATTCCAATCTGTATTATTATAAAAAAGCATATGAAATGAATCCCGATGACACTATATCTAAAAATCATATAGAATATATTGAAACCCTTCAAAAATCGTTAAAATTATGATTAAAAAAGTTAAATCATTTAAACTTGTTTTATTTATTTTTTTATCCTTGTTATCCATTATTTTTTTTATTTACTTATTATTTTCATTTTTAATTAATAAAAACGATTTGCCATTTTTGCCAATCCTGATATTTATTATCATTCTTTTGTTATTTTCCTTGATTCCTTTTTTTCTGAGTTTAACATATATTATTGAAGATTTATGTAAAACGGTGCAATTTGATTTTAAAAACCAAGTATTAGTCGTTAAAAAAAAGAATGAAATTATTAATATAAAAAAGAGTGATATTATTGCTGCTTATAAGATAGTTGCTGATGAATTCATTGGTGTAAGACTAAATTTCCCATGGTACAAATATGTCTTAATTATAAAGAAAGGAGGGAAAAGAGTATATATTACTAATCTGATTTGTGATCCGGAGGAGATATTTTCTGTTTTTAAAATTAAATATAAAACCATTAATTGGTTTATCTGTATCCCTACTGCCACGAGCATCTTTTTTTCAGGCATGATAGTGCCGACTTTTGCTGGTAAAAAATTATGATCCGACAAGAACACAGTTCCGCTATGCTGTCCATGGTAGAACAATGGCAACAAAGC
>Ga0209604_1000869_pt1 | contig 26432 bp, 20 predicted proteins | sample AD_UKC097_MetaG_FD_184405 | JGI IMG/M metagenome (GOLD analysis project Ga0209604, IMG submission 184405) | Active sludge microbial communities of municipal wastewater-treating anaerobic digesters from USA - AD_UKC097_MetaG (SPAdes) (version 2) | ecosystem: Engineered > Bioreactor > Anaerobic >... | reverse complement strand
ATATGCAAATTGCCCCCGGCGCCTTTGTTTATGTGGAGAGCTATGATGTGGATGATAATAAAGGTACCCGATTTACCATGGAGCATTTTAAAGATGGCGTGTTGTATTATAAAATGAATGCCAACTACATTCAGTGGGATAGCATCAAGGCAAAATGGAACATCAACAACTACAGTATTCATCTGATGAACGGGATGCAGGAAAAAATTATCACCGGGGTACAAAAAGACACCGCCATTAATCTTACCCCCGAAGACTTTCACAGAAAACAAGACAATATGGATGTAATGAATTTTTCGCAGTTGCGTAAGTTCATTAAAGATGAGAAGCTCAAAGGTTCGGACAATATCAGGTTTTATGAAGTTGAAAAGCACAAACGTATTGCATTTCCGTTTGCCACGTTTATCCTCACACTGATAGCTGTATCGGTATCCAGCCGTAAGGTCCGGGGCGGCGTGGGACTGCATATTGCCTTTGGCATGGCATTAACCTTTGCCTATATATTGTTTATGCGTATCACGGAAACCTTTGCCACCTATGGCAACCTTTCGCCGTGGATGGCCGCCTGGCTGCCCAACATTATTTTTGTATTTGTGGCTGCCTACATGATAAAAGTGGCGCCTAAATAATCATAATAGCCACCCTTTCCACAACTGGCATCCGGCAAAATCTTTGTCCGTATCAACTTCCTGTTCAAACAAGCCGTAAACAGCCGATCCGCTGCCCGACATGGCCGCATAAACGGCGCCCATTTCATAGAGCTGGTCTTTTACCCGGCGTATTGCCGGATATTGTTCCATTACCGGGCTTTCAAAATCATTGGATAAGCATTTTTTCCAGGCAGTAACAGGCATTTTTATCACCTCTGAAAGGGGCAAAACAGGTTTTTGCGGTGTCACCATGCGGTATGCCTCCACCGTTGAAACGGAAACCGCAGGCTTGACAACCATCAGGTAGTACCCTTTCAGTGAAAGTTCCACCGGGGCGATATCGGCGCCTGTACCGGAAACAAAACATGGCAGGTTGTCAATAAAAAAAGGGCAATCGCTACCCAGTTCCGATGCCAAGGCCTCCATAGCGGTGCGGTCCATTTCAAGGCCAAATAATTCATTCAGCGTTCTCAGCACAAATGCGCCATCGGAAGAACCTCCTCCCAGGCCTGCACCAAAAGGAATTTTTTTATAAAGATACAAACTGATATTGGGTATATCGAAACGGCGCTTGAGCAGTTGCCAGGCCTTATAGCACAGGTTTTCCTCCAGGGGACAATTGATCTTTAACCCATCAAAAATAAAGCTGTTAGCTGCTGACGGTATAATCTCCAGCATATCGCACCAACCAACAGGATAAAAAACACTTTCAATATTGTGAAAACCATCCGGACGTTTTGAAACGATATTCAGGCCGATATTGATTTTACAGTTTGGATAAACAACCATGTTTTTTTATACAAAAATATACCAAATCATTATACCCTATCAGGTATTTTTCTACATTTGAGTTTTCATTTTTTATGCTGATAATTGAAAACACCCTGGTTGCCGACGAACTTGCCCAATGCATGTTCTGCTGCGACTACAACGCCTGTAAAGGCAAATGCTGCGTGGAAGGCGATGCCGGCGCACCGCTCGAAGAAAACGAAATAAAAATCCTCACCTCCTCCCTGCCAGAATTACAAAAATTTATGAGTGTGGAAGGTATAACCGCGGTGGCAAAACAGGGTGTTTTTGTGTATGATATGGAAGGTAAAAAAGTAACGCCCATAATCCGTGGAAGGGATTGTGCTTTTTTAGTGTACAAAAATGATGTAGCTGCCTGTGCCATTGAAATGGCTTATCGTAAAAAGAAAATCGCCTTACAAAAACCCATTTCCTGCCACCTGTATCCTTTGAGAATTATTGATTATCAGGATTTTATTGCCGTGAATTACCATGAATGGCATATCTGTAAACCGGCCTTAAAAAAAGGCAAAAAAGAAAATATTTACCTCTATGAATTTCTGAAAACGCCCCTCATACGCAGGTTTGGAAAGGGCTGGTACGACGAACTGATCAAGATAGCTGAATACCTCCGCAGCAAAAAAAATCAGCCACCCAGGGCCTGAGCAATGCCTGAGGCTATTTTGCCGAACGCTTCGGGACTTAACTTCAGTTTGTCCTTTTTAAAGTCAATATCGTACACATCATTGAGCGGTATCAGGTGTATGTGTGCATGAGCCACCTCAAGGCCTACCACGGCGATACCTACTTTTTTGCAGGGAATAGTCTTTTTGATAGCAATTGCGATTTTTTTGGCAAAAAGAAATAAATCCTTATACTGTTCATCATCCAAATCAAACAAGTAATCGGTTTCCTGTTTGGGTATTACCAGCGTATGGCCTTTGGCCAGAGGATTAATATCCAGAAATGCAAAAAATTTATCGTTTTCTGCAATTTTATAGCAAGGTATATCACCTGCCACAATTTTTGAAAATATGCTTGCCATAGGTTCTGATTTAATATGAAATGGATAAAATTTCGAATTTCAAGATGCCCGCAGGCACGTTTATTTCTACTTTATCGCCGGCTTTTTTTCCAAGCAGGCCCTTTGCTATTGGCGAGTTTACAGATATTTTGCCCAGTTTGAGGTTTGCCTCGTTTTCGGGTACCAGGGTGTAGGTGGTTTTCGATCCGTTGGACAGGTTTTTCAGTTCTACCGTCGATAGTATAAGTACTTTCGACATGTCCAGCATGGATTCATCAATAATTTTGGCATTATTAACCAATTCCTGCAGCTTCGAAATTTTTAATTCAAGCATGCCTTGAGCGTCTTTAGCAGCATCATATTCAGCATTTTCGGAAAGGTCACCCTTATCCCGGGCTTCCGCAATCTGATTCGAGATTTTCTTTCGCTCAACAGTTATTAATTGGTTGAGTTCCTCTTTTAATTTGTTTAATCCTTCTAAAGTATAATACTTCGACATGGCTTTATGTTTAAGGTTATAAAACGACAAAGAATCCCGTCTGCACGGGACTCTTTGCCAAAAAATTTATTCGGAAATTTACAGGTTCACCCTGATACCAAAAGAGTGTACGCCTTTAAACGGGTTGGTAGCCCTGTACGAATAATCAATACCGATGGTAGAACCTTTCTTCTTGTTGACCGGAGCCTGTACCGTTATACCAGCGTGAGGTCCCGTGAGAGCGTTGGTTCTTTCGGCCGATTTGAAAGTGCCTTTTTCCATGGTATAACCGCCACGCAGGAACAGATAATCCATCATTTTATACTCTAAACCAACAATATATTGGTCTTTGCCAAATGAATTGGAAATAAAAGTTCCGGCCAGGGTTATTTTGTGTTGATCATTGATAATAAAATCATAGGCAGCACCGATGTTCAAGGTGGTGGGCAGTTCATATTCCGACGACCGTTGTTCCACAGTGAGCTGGGTGGCAGCGCCGACCACATTTCCTCTGATGGATAATCCGTCGCCTTTGAATTTAAGTTTGGATCCTACATTTTTCAGAGCTATACCAAACATGATGTTTTCTTTTTCCCCGGTAATATATTGGATACCTGCATCAATAGCAAAACCGGTGGCGGAAAGGTTGGAAATTTTTTCATTGATAATTTTTATGTTTACCCCTCCATAGATACTGTTCGAAAACATTTTGGCGTAGGAAACATTGATATTCATCAAAGTCGGGTTATAGGTTCCCGATCCACCTTCGGGCAGGTCAACGGTGGTAATAGGAATTTCACCGAAACTCATCGCCATAAGGCCGACGCCGATAACACTGGTTTCGCCGACTTTCTGCGACAGCCCAAAAGTGTTGATACTAACGCCGGTGCCAACAAACCACAAGGTGTGCGCAAACACAATTTCCGTTCTGGGAGTAAAAGCCATACCGGCAATGTTGGTATACATAGCCTCTATGCCGCGGGTACAGGCCACGCCGGCACCACCCCATCCGGAGCTTCTGGCCCAGGGATTAATCAAAAGTTCCTGCGATCCGCATTCTCCGGCACGGTCTTCGTTACCAGCTTTAAGATCCGTTACCGGAAAAACAAACAACCCGATCAGGATTATTGCTAAAAATACTTTAAAAGTCTTATTCATAATTATACTTTTATATTATTACACACTTGTTGACTATTAGAATGCGTTTAAGTCGATAGGACGCAATGAACCAAACCACTTAACAACTTTTTCGCCTACTCCTTCCACTTTAACATGTATAAGATACAAACCACCTGCAATAGGAATACCGGCATAGTTCTTCAGATCCCAGTCCACATAAGAATTTGCATCATCTTTGGAGTACTGACGAACCAAGGTTCCACTGACAGTATAAATAGAAATCACACATTTTTGCGGCAGATTGGTAACCCTCACCCTGTTATCCAGCTGAGTAGTTTCATAACCAGAGAATGCGTAATAAGGATTTGGAACCACATTGATAAGGTCGAGCGAACCTTCGGCAGCCATAGCATTACCATAAGTAGTAGCAATATTTTCCGTATTGAATGAATACATTGGATAATTATTATTTAGCGGTGCGGCCGGGCCTGTATTAGGCGAAGAATAATATCTTTGATACGGCCTGCTCACCCTGATTCGTATTTTTACTTCGCACGGCATATTGGCAGGATCTGTAAACTGATATTTTTCGAGCACCATCGGGCATCCTACCCACATAGCATCTTCAAATACCCAACGTCTGAACATTTCATTATTTAAAGTAGAATAAAGGTTAAACATGCTCTTCAACCAGGCTCCGCCATCATAAGGAGGGCACTCCATGATAGTGTTGTAAGTACTGTTATAGGCATCACCTTTATGACCCATGATATATGTCCAGTGTTTACCACCCATCAAAATATCACCAAGGGCAGATTGATACTTGGATGTGGGATTCCAGATCATGTCGCGGCCATTTTCGCTCTGCAACCAGGAATCTTCCCCAAACATCATATTGAGACGTTCACCGGTTTCCACATTGATGGCATAACCCGGGAACCATCCCATACCTACTTCTCCATCTGTCTGTCCGGCTCTCAAATTAAACTTCTTAACAGGGCCTTCGGAAAGCGGCGAGGCCGATGAACCTTCGTTTTCACACATTTCCAGCACGGGACAACGGGTCCATTTTGACCTGTCGGGCGTAAGGTAAAGGTCAATGCTGTATAAATTTATCAGTTTGTTTTTAGCCATGACTACGGCATCGCCCAGTGCGGGGCCATACTCATATTTGGAAGACATACGATAAGGAGCCCAGGTTCCTCCCAGAATTTTTTCAAAGTTTTCATCCGGGTCATAGGCATCGCCGACTATAGATCCACCCGATGATTTTACTTCGTAGTCATTCAGGCTGGCATCATTTTGGTCAACAGTATTGCCAGATCTAATCCAGTTAAAAGGCTTGTAATTATCAATATCTTCGACACCGGTGAGCCATTTTTTGGAGCTGTCGGCATATTCAATGGTGGCTTCAATAAGTTGATTTTCATAGCCTAAAATGGCCTTAGTGGGATCGACGAGGTGAACCTGTTCAATTTTTATCGAAAGTCCCAGATCAACCAACAATTGTTCGTAGCCAACGGTAATGGTACTTTCCGAATTCCAGGTTTGGCCAGTGGCTGTATTGGTGAGTACCCAGGTGGCTGTATCAATGCTTCCACTGCCAGAAGGAATAAAACTGAGGGTAAAATTGCCCGGGGTTACATTCAAAGGATCTATTACTTTAATGTTTATTGGGCCCTTGTTATAATCATAGGTAAGATTCGGTTCAAAATAGGGTGAGCCGTCCATAATTTTATCATGCGTTTCTGTGGTAAAATCGAGGGCAAATCCGCCATTTCCGCTGCCTTCAAGACGTGTTATCTGAGGCATAACACCATATTCGGCATGCTGTATGGTTCCGCCGGCTTCGGGCGAAGGTATATGCGGCATGGCTGTTACGGCCACATTCGAGCCTGCAGCTGCTTTACGACCAGCCTTGTAGGGATGTTTTTGTCCGTCGTAATCGGTTGAATTGGACTGGCTGTAAGTTTTATAATTATTATAAGCATAAGCTATCGCGAGATAATAATATTTTTTATGGTTTACCAACCGTTTGTCGCCAGAAGCAAACTGATCTTCCAGAATACGGAAAGAGTGAACAATACCCGTATTGGCACCGTTGACCTCCATAACAGGTACATTTCCGCCAAGAGCCTCCGAAAGGTTATAGTTAACAATTTTGGAGATATCATTTTTAACATCGCACTGGGCCACCAAACGCGCCTTATCAGGATCGTGCAGGTCGGTGATGGATACGGAAGCATCAGCGAGTTGGAAAATCTGGTATCCTTCAAAACGGTATGCCGAATCTCCAACAATAATACTGTTGTCAACTTCGATATAATCTTCAGGGCTATTATTATAATTGTTAGATAGTCCTTTTCTGTTGGAAATATAAAGTATGAGTTCGCGGTCGAGTTCCTGTACGGTTAAATCAGGTGAATCAGGACCATCAAGCACTTTAAAGCAATTATCAAACAAGGCCTGGCATTTGTCGTCCACAGTGCGCAGCAATTCCACCGAAGCCCATGCACCACCCGAAGTAGCTCTTGCCCAGGGAATACCCACGGTAATGTAATTTACAGCGCCAGGTTCAAGAGTAAATGGTCCGGCTGACTGCATAAAACGACGGTCGTAAGGAAGGTTGCCGGCTTGTTGTTCAGTCCAGTAATTAGTAGGATAAGGAGCTCCGGGAGCCACGCCACCGGTTCCCCACAAACAGGGATCGGTATCTCCGGGGAACATGAAGTCGCATGCAGGGCCAGTGCCGCCGGCACTGGGATGTCCGTTACCCCAATAACTCATGCGTTCGTTGTCTTTCCAGATACCTCTTAAAAAATTGTAATATCCCGGAGCCACATCAGGGTCGGTAATAGCATCTAAACCGCCGGTATTGTTGTGGTAAACAAAACGACGCATACCAAAACGTTCGTCATCAACAATACAGTTTCCAAAGTTCACACCGTTGATTGCATTGTTGCAATTGACCAGGGGATTGTTAATGTCATAGGCAGGATTGTCAAGTCCGTCAGGATCGATATAGGGTCCCTGGAAAAAGTCAACACCAACGGCGGGAGGCTGCATACCATAATCCTGAGGACGGCCTGTACCGTCGATATCATCACCGTTGTAGCAATAACCGAGTCCGCGTAATACATCGCAGCCGATATAATCATCGGTAGCATCACCCAAGTCTGTATCCACCCACTGGCTGAAATAAGTTTCGGTCAAACGATAAGTGGAGCGGTTGATAATTTCGTAGGTGTAAAAAGTCATGTTGTTGATTTCATCATTGGTAGAGAAACCAAAAGCCTGTGCCCTGATTTCCATACCTACTGCCTGACCTTTTGTTTCCGTGTGAATATTTCCTTTGTCGTTGAATACCCACCACAGTGTCATATCACCTTTCAGCACCTGGTCGGCCATGATTCCATTACCTTCCATGGTTTTGGGGGCCTGATAACCGCAGGGATAATTAATCGGGCAGAGCGCATTGTCAAAATCATAGTAAGGATAGTCGCCATTTTCAGGGACATATTCCAGGTCGCCGTCCACATCCATAAAAGGAGCTAAAAAATGGCTGTGTACGCTTGAAGTAAAATAAGGATGGGCCGGATACGTTTTAATACATTCAGGAATGGTATAGCTTGAGGGCGGTGTTCCACCATTGCTGGCGCATGCTGCAATAAATTCTTCCACTTCGGCGCGGGTAATCACAAAATGCTTATCGTAATAATCGCACACTTCGGCTTCTACTGAGGCTGTACCGTCTTTGGTGAGGGGGCCGGTCCAGAAATCGTTTCCGTTTCCCCTGTAGCGCTGGGCAGCGAGTTTTAACTGCCCATTGACATCAAGACCTCCAATCCACAAAGCAGCCGAGAACATAGCAGTTTTGGTAGTATTTCCCGGAATAAAATATTCAGGGTTACTTTGCAAATCCCACCACATATCACCGCCGGTATTAATACGGGCCCTGACATTATTAACATTCAGGTCGGTTGATGCAGATGCAGGAAGGCAGGCCTCCGCATTGGTGCTTGTTTCACTTTTTTGGGATTTCAAAACCGGCCACTTATCGGCATAGTTAGTTTTTGAGAATCCGATTATAAAAAGTGTCAAAAATAAATAACGAAAAATATTTTTCATGGTTGTGATTTTAAAATGTTCTGTCATCCTGTTTGTTAAAAAGCTAATGAAAGTCCGAGACGAATTCTGCGGGGCAAACTATAATAATAAGGATTGTTTACCTTGATTGAATATTGATCGATATAAGCCTGTGAATCGGTTTGGGCGAGTATCTGTGCCTGGAAATCGGCCGAGGTAAGGTATCCGTCGTCGCCGGGGTTACCTGTGGCACGATACACAGAAAGCACGTTTTTGCTGTTCAGTACGTTTAATACTTCCAGATAAATATTCATAAATAAAGGTCTGCCGGTTTTCTCTCCTTTTTTGCCGGTCTTAATAATGATGTCTTTATCCAGACGGGCATCAACCCTGAACTGCCAGGGCATACGCGAACCGTTTATCTGTCCTAATAATGAATAGGTTCCCGATCCTACCTGGGTACCAACCACTGTACTGGAACGGCTGTAAGGAATACCCGAACCGCCATTGATAGAAACATTGAGTCCGGTATTTTTCAGCAATTGTATTACTTTTACTTTATCGGTACCTTTTATTTTTCTGGTGATTTTCGGTCCGTTATATTCTTTTCCTTCGCCGTAACGATAGTCAATAACAGCAGAAATAGAATGACGACGGTCGAAATCCAGAGGGGTGATGGTTCTCAGGTTCGGCTGATTGGCGCGGATGAGGTTCAACCCTGATTCAGAGTTTGAACCGGTTCCGGAAGCAAACTGCAAAGTATAAGAAGCTTTTAACCAGATGTTTCCGGTTCTTCTGAGGTCATAGGTTCCGGTAAAACCCTGAACAGTACCAAAGTCAATATTATTATAAGAAATGTATGAAACAGGATAAGCTCCCGAAAAACGGTACACCTGAATCATGTTTCTTTGTTCGCGGTAATAAGCCGAAATTTTAATAGAGGAAGAATTGTTAAGTTTTTGCTGGAATCCTAATTCATAGTCAATTGTTTTTTCAGATTTCAGGTTAGGATTGCTGATAGCATTTTGCCCCTGGGTGTAAATAAAGAAATATTGTGTAGGATTCATCACGTTTCCTTCGGAGGGGCGCTGAGTCAGCACATCGTAGTGAGCAAAGAACAGGGCTTCGTCAGAAATTGGGAATGAGAAAGAGATACGAGGCATGAAATTAAGCTGGGGATCATAATCGGTAAAAGCACTGGAGTTAACTTCTTTCTGATCGGGGTTTACCAGGTAAGGGGCAATACCCGATGAGGTCTCAATAGCTGAAGGATCGCTGATTTCGGTACCGGCAGCATTGTACCAGGTACTTCCACTACGGTAACCTTTTATTGAGGAGGGACTTTTTACGTTATCCACATACACCACATAATCTTCACCCATATTGGTAGGATGAGGACCTAAATCGGTTACTTCCTTTACAGTTTTTGCTTCATAGAGCAAATACGGGTCTTTCAGAACCTTTTGGTTGGCATCGTAACGGTCGAGACGAAGTCCTACGTTGAAAATAAGGTCGTTAAAAGCAAACTTATCCTGGATATAACCGGCTATGTAAATAGGTTCGAATGCGCCAATGGGACGGGTAAACCTGCCGGTGGCATCTTTTTTCGTAAAGAAGTCATCAAAGCTGGGTCTGCCTTTGGTTTTTTTACCGGTATGATCATATCCGCGGTAACCCACATATGCATTACCTCCGTTCAATAGTTCGTCGGCGCTAAACATATCAATGGTAAAGGTGGAAGGTTCGTAACTGTCGATATCAATCCAGTCGGTGCCATCGACCTGCAGTCCGAGTTTCTGGCGCAGGTTATAGTCAACCAATGATTGTTCACTGGCTGAATACAGGCGGTCGTACCAGATAGTGTCCATAAAAATATGGTTTTCATCTTCGGCAAAGTGCGGGTTGTTCAGGTCTAACTGAATGATGTGTTTGTTGACCTGCTGACGCAATGACTGCCATAATCCCACGGGGTTGTAAGTAATATAACGGTCGTTACGTTGTTCATAATAAAATCCCAGTTGAATGGCATGGTTTCCGATGTCAGCCGAGGCGTTGGCGGTAATACCAAACTGGGTAGCTTCGGAACGTCCATAATAATTATAAGGTATCCCGACATTGGTCCACAAACCATACACATTGTCGCGTCCGAGGAACACGCCGTTGATCAGGCCGCCTCCGAGCTGGATCTGGTCCATGTTTCTATAATGAAAATCAGGTTCACCGGCATATAAATCATAGTAATTTTGAGTATAATTTGACAGGATGGGATTAATGTCTGTTTGTTCGAAGGTTACCAGGGTGTCGGCAAATCCGTTGTGGACATAAACTTCACTGCCGATACTGTCGATGTATGTTTTTTCGTAAGAACGGGTGCTATATGTTTTCATTTTTCCCACATAACCATATTTAAAAAGGTCATCTTTAAACTCAGGATCCTGGGTTATGCTTGTAGTTTTTGAATAGTCTCCCTGGATGGAATAGAAAACATTTTTTATAGTAGCCTTGCTGTTGGCATCGGTATTAAAGCGCTGTGTAAAACGGCCGTAAACGCGCCATGAGTTATATGTGTTTTCGGGATTTTTCTTCCAGTTCAACAATGAATAATCGCGTACATATTCTTTTCCCCAGTTTGATTGCCAGGTACCGCCAAAGGTCAGGTTGGTGGTATTGGAAGTACGAACGTCGATTTTGCCTGAAAGGTTGAGGTCATTGTTTGCAGCATTTAATTTATATGGGATATTTTCCAGGTCAGCATTGCGCAAAAATTCGCCGGCGGTATATGTTCCCTGTCCTTTTCCGGTAGGTACCAGAGGATTTTTTTCGAGACGTTCGACTACGTCGTCCAGAGCTTTCCAGTTACCTGTTTCAAAAGGCCGTGGGTCTTTTTGATAGGTATATTCAGCAGCAATAAAATAGCCGAGCAAGGCTGTGGTTTTTGTAGAGTCGCGTCCTTTGATCAATGGTCCCTGCACATTAAGTGCGAGCATATTATAACCGAATTTATCAAGAAATTGCGAAGTGGTTCCTTCGAATCCCATACCAAACTCGCGCGAGGCTCCTTTGGTAGAGATAGACAAGATACCGCCGGTAGCATCGCCGTATTGTGCGGGAGTACCGCCGGTGATAACGGTAACCTGTTCGATGGCTGCCTTAGGTACAGCTGAAGAGCCACGGACTTTTACACCGTCAACGTAGGTAATGGTACCATCGCTACGGGCGCCCCTGATGCTTCCCATGGATCCGTCCTGCGAGAACACACCGCCCACGGTGATGGCAACAGCCTGTGCCGAACGTCCGGGCATCTTGGAGATTTCTTCCGAGGTCATGGTTCCGCCGGAGGATGTCTGGTCTTTGCTAATCAAAGGAACTTTATAGTCAACAACTTCAAAAGTTTCAATGTTGATGGCCGTAGATTCCATCTGCACATCCTGGAAGGTAATCTGATTAGCAACTATCACCAGGTTAGTAATCATAATTGGCTTATATCCCACGTAGGTCGCTTTTACGTCGTATTTTCCCGGGGGGATGGGCTTAATGGTAAAATTGCCGTCAAAATCCGAGGTGGTACCACCCGATTGTTTGCCACCCTGTTCGATGATGATATTCGCAAATGGAATCGGCTCGTTAGTGCCCTTATCCGTGATTTTTCCCTTCAAGGTTCCTGATTGCGAGAATGCCATCATGTTTGCTGTGATGAGTACAGCCGCTGTAATAAGTAACTTTCGAAGCATATTTCTTAGTTTATGTTATTTTTTTTGTCAAATAAACCCCTCCAAAAAGGTCGGTAAAGATATAAATAATCACTTTAATATTGCAAATAATTTTTTTCAGGGATTAATATTTTGGTCTCCAAAAAGTTTTTAGTAATAGGTATTTTTTCGTTTTTTTTATCTTGTTTTTTTTCGCACTAACATTAAAAAATCAATATGGAAGTACACTTTACTAAAGTGTATCAAATTTATTATTTATTAATAAAAGTTATTTTGTGAATAAGTTAACGGCTGGAAAAAAAAAGTTATCGGTACAAAATTACAGTTTTCGTAAACCTTTTTTATAAGAAGGTGGGCAAAATAACTCTTTTTATTACAAATTTTGAATGGTTTGTATCACCTTTTCCTTTTTTCTTCGCGATACAGGCACTTTGGAGCCATCAGACAAGACTATATAGCCTCCGTCGTTTTTTAAAAATCCTTTTATGTATTTAATGTTGACCAGGTGGGATTTATGGGGCCTGAGAAAATCCGTATCACCAAGCAATTGCTCTGTTTCCTTTAATGTTTTTGAGATTAAGAGGGTTTTTCCGTCGGTAAAGAAAAACCTGGTATAATAATCGTCGGATTCACAACGGATTATGTCATCGTTTTCTACAATATGAATTTTTTCGGCGGTCGACAGCACCACTTTTTTGGAAGTACTTTTATTCTTCAGGTTATCGAGCAACACCTTAATGTTGTCGGTCATCCCCAGGGCTTCCGTTTTTTTTTCAATTTTCCTTATGGCATTAAGCAGGTCGGAAGGGATGATGGGTTTGAGCAGATAATCCAATGCGCTGTATTTGATGGCTTTTATGGCATACTGGTCATAGGCGGTGGTAAAGATCACCTCAAAGTTGACCTCTTTAACATCTTCCAGCACCTGGAATCCGCTTCCGTCAGGCATTTGAATATCCAGAAACACCACATCCGGCCGGTATTCATGTATAGCCCTGACCCCGGATTTATACCCATCAGCCACAGCAACCACGGTAATGTTTTCGCAATATCTTTTAAGCAATCCCATCAGCGCATCGCTGGAAGTTTTTTCATCGTCGATAATTATGGCTCGTATCATTTTTTACAAGGCTTAAAAATATTAATACATCTTTTCTTTATCATTAACAAAAATACAAACTTTCTACACTTCTTTATAAATAATAATTAACTCAACCCGGGTTCCGCAGGCCTGATTTTTTTCGTCTTTGAGGTCAATGATTTTCACATTGACATGGTCTTTGTTTGATTTGTTTAATATCTCAAGCCTTTTCTGGGTTATCATCATGCCTTTGGATTTATGCTGAAGTCCCGAACGCTGTCGTATCTCCGCAGCTTTTTCCCTGCCTACGCCGTTATCTTCAATGACACATTTGAGGTATTCTTTATCTTTCATTATTAACTGAATTGTAAGGTTTCCCACCCCTTCTTTGTTCAGCAAACCGTGTAAAATGGCGTTTTCGATGTAGGGTTGAAGGACCATCGGGGGTATTTCCAGAAATTCCTCATCAATTGCAGGGTCTATCTCTATTTTGTAATTAAATTTATTGTCAAAGCGAAGCCTTTCCACATCGAGGTAAATTTCCATAGCCCTGATTTCATCGCTCAGGTTAACAAAAGGTTTTTGGGAATGTGAAAGTATGAACCGCATCAAATTGGCAAATTTTGCCAAATAATTTATAGCCTTGTCGGTATCATTGGCTATTACAACACTTTGAATTGAATTGAGGGAATTGAAAATAAAATGCGGGTTCATTTGCAGGCGGAGTGCCGTTTGTTCCAGGCTGAACATTTGTTTTTCTATTTCCAGGATGCGTTTTTCGTCTTCGTGACGTATGCGGATATTGCGCAGGCGCAGAAAAATTATATACCAGGCTATCAGCGAGATCAGCAAAATATAACCGATACGGAACCACCAGGTGCGCCACCAGGGAGGGTCAATAATGATGGTAAAGGACAACCCTTGATCATTCCATACGCCGTCGCTGTTTGAACCCTTTATCCTGAATACATAGCTGCCCGGAGGCACCCGTGTATAACTTGCAAAACGGCGCGAAGCGTCGCAATAGATCGTATCGTTGTCGAATTTCTCAAGAAAATAGGCATATTTGTTTTTTGCAGGATTAGAATAATCCATTGCCGCAAATTCAATGGAAAAGAAATTGTCCTCATACGAAAGATATATAGTGTCTCCGTCAGCAATTTCGAGGTGCTGTGGTTTGTCGAAAATTTTAAAGTCGGTGATTACTATCGGCGGGATATAATTGTTAGTAAGAATATTTTCCGGGAAAAACGAGTTAAAGCCGTTCATTCCGCCAAAAAACATCTCGCCGGTCTGTGTGTTGTAAAAGGCTGCATTTCTATTAAACTCATTACTCTGAATGCCATCCTTTACATCATAATTTACAAAAGTTTCTTGCGCCTTATTGAATCTGGAAAGTCCATAATTTGTTGAAAGCCACAGGTTGTTGTGTTTATCTTCAAAAATGTTATACACCACATTATTAGGCAGGCCGTTTTCCTCCAGGTAATTTTTTATTTCTCCGGTAGCCCTGTTGAAACGGGTTAATCCTCCGCCAAAGGTAGCTATCCAGAATATGCCCTGCTCATCCTCATAAATGGAAAAAATACGGTTGGTGCTTAAAGAATGTTTGTTGTCGGGGTTTTTCCTCAAAACAGAAAAACTGCCGGTAAGCGGATTGAACCGGTTTAAACCATCCAGGGTGCACACCCACAGAATTCCCTGTTTATCCTCGTGGATACTATAAACAGTATTGTTTGAAATTGAATTTTTATTTTCCGGATCAAAAAGATAGCGCTTAAAACTATACGTGAGGGGATTAAGCTGGTTGAGGCCGTTATCTGTGGCGACCCATAACACGCCACGGCTGTCTTTCATGATATAATTGATACGGTTGTTGCTCAGGCTATAGGGATTTTGGGGATCGTGAGCATACTGTTTGTAATATCCGGTCTGGGCATTGTATGAACATACACCGGCATCATAGGTGCCGAACCAGAAAATATTGTTATTATCAAGATAAATATGCCGCACCAGGTTGCTCGGGAGGGAGTTGGCATTGGAAGCTTTGCTGGTAATAAAACTGAACTTGTTGGACTCCCTGTCGTAGATGTTTATCCCCTCATCAGTGGCTATCCACACCCTACCCTTCTGGTCCTGAAAAATTGACCATACATTATTATTATTAAGGCTGTTTTCGGTCTCGGTCAGATGTTGTATATGGTTAAACCGGTTTGAATACTTGTCAATTTTACTCACCCCCTTCCAGGCAGTGGCCACCCAAATAATCCCTGATTTGTCCTGAAAGATTTTATTGATATAGTTGTTACTTAGGCTTCTGCTATTGTAAATATCATTTGTATAAGAGAAAAAATCATCGGTAGTTTTATTATATCGGTTCAGTCCTCCACCATAAGTGCCCACCCAGATGGTTCCTTCGTTATCCTGCAAAACGGTCCTGACGCGGTTATCGCTGAGGGAATTTTTTTTCAATCCGACATGGAAATATTTTTTAATGATTTTTTGTTGCGCAGGGCTGTATATGTCGATTCCCCCATCTGAACAAATCCACAAATTACCTTCATTGTCCATCATCAGGTCCCTGATAACATCGTGCAGCAGGGCATTGTTTTTACGTGAGCCACTATACCAGTGAGAAAACACATCCTGTTGAATATTATAATAATTCAGCCCTTCGTTGGTACCTATCCAGACATTGTTTTTTTTATCAATGAGCAGACAATTTATATTGTTATTGCTCAAGCTGTTTGCATTATTTGGATCGAGCAAATAATGGTAAAATGTCCCCTTTTTTTTGTCAAACTTGTTAAGGCCGTTGCTGGTACCTACCCACAAAATATCATCGCGCCCTTCGATGATATAATTCACGGTGTCGCTGCTGATGCTTAAAGGATTTCTGGAGCTGTGTTTATATTGTTTAAACGTACGTGTTTTATAATCGTAGCTATTAAGGCCTTTTTCGGTGCCTATCCATAACAGTCCCTGTTTATCGTTCAGAAGCGAATATACGGTTTGATTGCTAAGTTCGCCTGGTTTGTCGGTAAGCGAGGGCCTGAATGTCAGGAACTGGTACCCATCATACCTGTTGAGTCCGTCCCAGGTGCCTATCCAGATATATCCCCGCGAATCCTGCGTTATGCAGTATGCCGAATTCTGCGAGAGTCCTTTGGCAACAATATAATTTTCAGAAGATATTCTGTCAAAGTTGATATCAAGACCGGTTTGTGCAACCAGAATATTTACAGAAAAAAAACAACAGAAAAAAAAACATGGAAATGCCTTTAGTAAAAACAGGCAGCGGTTTCTTTTTCCGAAAAAATACATATCAGCGGATTATTTTTCTTTTCTGGTGGATTTGGTTTTTTTCTGTCTGGGTGTAAACAAGCGTTTAAAAAAGCCTTCTTTTTTGTGCTCGCGGTTCATCTGCGATTTTTTGGCGGTCTGCTTCATCATTTTTTTTGTAGCCCGGTCCTGTATGGCATAATGCCGCTGTATGGCCTCTTCATAAGCTGCCTCAGCCTCCTTGTCGCGCTGTTCTTTTTCTTTTTCAAACTGCTTACGTCTCTGGGCTTCCTGGCGTTTGGCCTGCTGAAAACTACTGCAACCGCTCCCGGATAATGCGATAGTCAACACCATTATCACTAAAATAATATTTCTTAAAAACCTCATCGTTATTTATAGTTTGGTTACCTTTGTCTTATCGTTACAAGCGATAAAAATATTAAGTTTTACGATACCGTCGGGACAAAAAAAATAAAATAATCACAAAATTATTCACCATAAATAACGTTTTTAAACCAATATTGTTTTAATGAAAATAATAAAGCAACATAAATTATTAATAATAGTTTCCTTATGTACCCTGATTTTTTGTTCCTGTAAAAAAGAAATCCAGGATCCTATACCCGACGTATATGTGAATTTTTCGATGAACATTTCATCGACTTTTTATATTGAATTATCATCGGTAGGCGGCTGGGTAAATGTTTCGGGAGGCTATAAGGGAATAACCGTGTATCGTTTATCATCCGAAGAATTTGTTGCTTTTGAAAGAGCCTGCCCCTTCGATTGGAAAATTGACTCGGCCATAGTTAATGTCGATCAATCAGGGCTGATACTTAAATGCCCGGCATGCAACAGCGAATTTTTGATTATCGACGGTTCGGTAGTTAACGGCCCTTCGGCTATTGGCTTAAAAAAATACAATACAAATTTTGACGGTCAATTTCTTTATATATATAACTAATTTTCACATTCATGAAAAAATATTACTTGCTTATTCTTGCCCTATGTTATTCATTGACAGTTTTTTCGCAGCGGCAACACAATATGGACTTTATCAAACACATTTCGCAACAGGAAGCCCTCAGTCATGAAAATATTTTCAAAGCCGGCAATACAAAACTGGGAGATAATTACGACCTGAATTATCACCGGATGCATTGGTTTGTCGACCCCAGTGTTAACTATATTAGTGGTTCAATAACTTCTTATTTTACAGCACTATCGACCATCAACCAAATGGTTTTTGAACTCAATAGTGTGTTAACCATTGACAGCGTAAAATATCACGGCAACCAGTTGACTTTCAGCCACCCTGACAATACCTTCACTATTGATTTTCCAACTGCTATTGCAGCAGGAGCCATGGATTCCGTTTGTGTCTATTATCATGGCGCTCCTCCCCAGGGAGCAGGTTTTGGATCTTTTATCCAGAGCAACCATGGCGGAACGCCCATTATCTGGACACTTTCCGAACCTTTCGGCGCGCCCGACTGGTGGCCTTGCAAAAATTCTCTTACCGACAAAATTGATTCGATAGATATCTATGTTACTACCACCAATGGCAACAGGGTGGGAAGCAACGGCTTGCTGATATCGGAAACTGTGGCAGGAGCCAATAAAATATTTCATTGGCGCCACCGCTACCCCATTGCCACCTATCTGATTGCTATTGCTGTAACAAATTATTATGCTTATTCCGATTATGCAAACCTGCAAAACGGCACACTGGAGATTCTGAACTATGTTTACCCTGAAGATTCTTCCTATGCAAGGCAGAACACCCCCACCCTTATACCTGTTATCCAACTGTATGACAGCTTGTTTTCCGATTATCCCTACCTGGACGAAAAATACGGCCATGCGCAGTTTAACTGGGGTGGCGGCATGGAACACCAAACGATGACCTTCCTTGTTAACTATGGCTTCGACCTGATGGCCCATGAACTGGCCCACCAATGGTTCGGCGACAAGGTTACCTGCAAAAGCTGGCACGACATCTGGATTAACGAAGGGTTTGCCACGTACCTGACAGGACTTACCTATTATTTTCTCAGCAACCATGCGGAGTGGATCAGCTGGAAAACAGACAACATCTTCTATATAACCACAGAGACCTGGGGTTCGGTTTATTGCGACGACACCAGCAACGTGTCACGCATCTTCGACGGAAGGTTGTCTTATACCAAAGGAGCCATGGTCTTAAATATGCTGCGATTCAAGATAGGAGATTCCGCATTCTTTACCTGCCTGAAAAACTATATTACCGATCCGATGCTGGCCTATGGCACAGCCTCTACCGATGATTTTAAAGCTCATGCTGAAGCATCGTACGGCACTAACCTGACAGATTTTTTCAATGACTGGATTTATAATCAGGGGCATCCAATCTATACCCTCAACAGCACCATTCATGCCGACAGTTCGGTAAGCATCAATTTCCTGCAATCGCAGAGTCATCCTTCGGTAAGTTTCTTTAAACTACCTGTGCCTGTAAGGTTTTCCAACGGCATCAACGACACCACCCTTGTTTTTGATAACACCCAAAACAATCAGACCTTCGATATACAACTGAATTTTTTCCCTACACAAGTCACATTCGATCCCGAAAAAGAACTTATTGCTGTTTTAGATACCTTGATTGTAAACACGGGCCATTGCGCCGCCATCGAAAACCAGCTTGATATTTTTCCAAATCCCGCCAGCGAAACAATTACCATCAGCTATAACGGACAACAGCCCGAAAAAGTCAGCCTGTTTGACCTCAGCGGCGCCTTAGTTATGGAATATTTTCCAGCGGTTGGAGGCAATTTGTCTGTAATGGATATCTCGGGGGTAAACAGCGGGTTTTATTTTCTGAAAATTTCATTTAACAACAATACTGTTACCAGAAAAATCGTTAAGTTGTAATTACTTGAATTTTAAAATATTTTAGACGTTTTCCTGAAATTTTTCCGGGAAAACTTGATTTTTAGCAAATAAAAGCGTATCTTTGCACTCTTTTTTTGTAAAATATATATTATATTAATTTCCTATGAAATTATCAGAATTCAGATTTCATTTACCAGCCGAACTGGTAGCCGACAGACCGGCCAAACAAAGAGATGAATCGCGCCTGATGATACTGGACCGGAAAAAGCAAACGATTGAGCACAAGGTATTCAGGGATGTGCTGGATTTTTTTCAGGAAGGCGATGTATTAATCATTAACAACACCAAGGTATTTCCCGCCCGCCTCTACGGCAAAAAAGAAAAAACAGGCGCTAATATCGAAGTATTTTTGCTGCGCGAACTTAACCACGAATCGCGCTTGTGGGATGTCCTAGTTGATCCTGCACGGAAAATACGCATCGGCAACAAGCTTTATTTCGGCGACAACGACGAACTGGTTGCTGAAGTCATCGACAATACCACTTCAAGGGGCCGTACTATCAGGTTTTTGTTCGACGGGCCTTATGATGAGTTTAAAAAAATTATTGAATCGCTGGGCGACACCCCTTTGCCCAAAATTATAAAACGGCAAACCGAACCCGAAGACAAAGAACGGTATCAGACCATTTACGCCAAACACGAAGGCGCCGTTGCCGCACCCACTGCCGGCCTTCATTTCAGCCGGGAATTGATGAAACGCCTCGAACTTAAAGGAGTTAGTTTTGCTGAAATTACCCTGCATGCCGGATTGGGAAATTTCCGTACGATCGACGTGGAAGACCTCACCAAACACAAATGCGACTCCGAACAGGTAATCATAAATGAACAAGCCTGCAAAATCGTCAACAAGGCCAAAGAAAACAAAAAAATCGTCTGCGCTGTTGGCACCACCTCCATGAAAGCCGTGGAATCATCGGTTACTATTTCAGGAATGTTGAAACCATTTGACGGGTGGACAAATAAATTTATTTTCCCCCCATACGATTTCGGAGTTGCCAACTGTATGATAACAAATTTCCATCTTCCGCAATCTTCGCTGATGATCATGGTGGCCGCCTTTGCAGGTTACGATTTTCTGATGAAGGCCTATAAAGAAGCCGTAGCTGAAAAGTACCACTTTTTCACCTATGGTGATGCCATGATGATTATTTAGTGTTTGTATAGACACGATTTAACAAAACTTTTTTTTCAAAATAAAAGTCGTTCAAGCATTTTTTTGAACGACTTTTATTATTTTTGAACAAATATATCGGCTTGAAAAAAATTGCGCTCATAGTTGCCGGGGGTACCGGCAAACGGTTTGGCTCTGAAACACCAAAACAATTCCTGAGGATTTGCGGCAAACCGATGATTATTCATACCCTTGAAGCATTCCAAAAAGCCGTGCCCGATATAGAATTTGTGGTAGTAATCAACCCCGTAATCCAAGACCTTTTTGACGCCATTTTTTCGGAATTTCCCTTTCCCAAGTGTATTGTGGCCGAAGCAGGCCCCGAACGTTTTTATTCTGTGCGCAACGGGTTGGCAAAAATCACCGACGAAAACTCCCTGGTGGCCATCCACGATGCTGTCAGGCCATTGGTAGCTTCCGCCGTAATCATACAGGGGTTTCGCGATGCGGAATATTTCGGCAATGCCATACCGGTGGTAAACGTTCCCGACTCGGTGCGGATAAAAGACGGGCCGCTGAACCAACCCGTAGACCGCCGGGTACTTTTCAAAGTACAAACTCCGCAATGTTTCCGTACCGATCTCATAAAAAATGCTTACCGGCAAAATTATCATGAAAAATTTACCGATGATGCCATTGTGCTCGAATCCTGCGGACAACGCATTCACCTGATAGAAGGCAACACTGAAAACATAAAAATAACATATCCTTTTGATTTGTTAGTGGCGGAAGCTTTTCTGAAAAGCATTGAAAAAGAATAAGGTTTCACTGCCCAGTAAGGAACTGTTTCGAAAATAATATATTTCTGTTAGCCGCAACCTAACATTTACCTAATGCGAAGTTCGGAAACTTCGCAGAATTGGTACCCGAAGCCTCCTGATGTGCGTAATTCTGCCGCCACCATCAACGACCGGTATGAATTTAACATCAAGAAATAATACCAATACTCCTCAGCGAGCTTAACGAGAGGCTTTTCGCCCCTTCCATTCAAACTTCACAAACAGGGATAAAATACCCGTAATTGTTATGTACAAGGGATATATTATTTGCAGCGGCAAGTAAACCAACAAAAGCCGTTTTCTTTTTACAAATGAAGTTGCCGAATACAAAAGCGGAAAATCAACAAATACCTTTAGCAACAGCAACAAGGCCCCGGCAACAGCACAACGGTAATCCCACAAGCCGCCTGACATCCCGGCTACAATAACCGCGCTGAAACAAAAAACAATATAAGCCGTGAAAGAGGCAAAAAAATCGCTGTATGCCAGGCTTTTTGACGCCCAGCGTATCCGCTGGTTGAAAAAACCTTTGAGGGTGCTTGTCCCCATGGTCTGCACCAGGCACTTTGTATCTTTCAAAAAACAGATTTCAGACCTGTTTAAAACCGTTTTTTTTGCCTGAAGCACCAAAAACACATCATCGCCGGAAACCAGGTGCTGATGGGCGGCATAGCCCTGCACCTCATCGTACAGGCTGCGCTCAAAACACAAGTTGGCCCCATTGGCCATAAAGGGTTGGCCTACAGTCATCGCCCCTGCCCCGCTGGCCACAAGACTCAGAAACTCCAACGAAGCCATAGCCGAAAATAAACCATTGTCATCAGCAAAAACCACCGGCGCTGAAATCACACGACAGCGGCACTGTTCGTAAAAACCAACCAGGGTGCGCACATAATCCGGGCCAAAGGTGCAATCAGCGTCCGTAGTAATAATCAGTACCCCCTGCGAACAGGCAATACCTTTTTTTAAAGCAGCTTTTTTTGAAAAACCATCCTTTTCGGCTAAAGAAATCACCCTGAAATTGTCTTTTAATTTTTCCCGGATAAATGCTTCGGCAATTTGCCGGCTGCCGTCGCTGGAATGATCATCTACCAGTATCACTTCCCAAAGCCCTGCCGGAAAATGCTGCCCCGATAAACTTTTCAGCAGTTGCTCCATATTTCTTTCTTCGTTGCGAAAAGCGACAATCACGCTGACCCGTGTTACCGGACTGCCGGAAAAAGTAACACTGGTTTTGTTTTTATACCACCCATAGGTAAAAAACAGTATCAGCCCGCAATAACAGAGGGCAATAACAAAAGCAATAATATAAAATAAAACCAGTGTCAATTCCTGAAAAACTTTAGACGGAATACGAAAATTACCCCAATCAGGGCAGGAATAATCAAATTGATAAACCAAATAAGGAAACTAGCCAATACAGCAGCAGAGGCAAGGCCCTCGGGGTGTTGCGACAGGTTTTCAAAATAAAGCTCCAGCAACAAAATGCTTACCGAGCCTCTGACGCCAATCTCGCTGAGGGCAAATGTGGGAATAGCCGACATGGCCAGAAAAATGCAGCTCACCACCATAAGCCCGTCAGTCAACGGAATATCAATATTACATAACCTCATCAGGATATAAAACTGTATGCTGAAAATAACATACCGGAATACGCTGAATACAAATGCGGTCAACAGCTCCAGAAAAGAATAGTAAGAATACACATCGAAGTGTGCCCTGAACCGTTGAAACCTGGCCGGTATCAACTTCTGAAACAGTGTCTTTAAAAAAGAAATCCTGAAATACAGAACAAAAACCGCCAGGGCCAACATGGTGGCTACTCCGGCAACGATATAACCGACACTAAGGTTGTCTGCTGCAGGACCGTTTTGCAAGGAAAAAACAAACAAAAACCCCGCGATACCCCCAAACAATAGTGTGGCCAAAAGCTGCCCGAGACTTCCTGTAAAAGTAATAAATACTCCTTCCCAGCGGTTAGCCTTTGACAAAATAAAGGCCCGCCCGAAATATTCGCCGGTACGGTAAGGTGTAAAAGATCCTATGGTAAGCCCGGCCCACACAGCCATAAAAGACTTTCGAAACGAAACCTGCTCGATTTTCCGCACCAGGTATTGCCATTTGAGAGATTCCACACTCCAGTTGCACAACATCAACAGCAATACGATGGCGAGTATGGCGATGGCGTAGGGCTCCGACACTATCCTCAACAAGCCGTTACTGAGGCCTGCAAGATCTTCTTTGCAAAACAAACGATATCCGATAAAGCCAAAAGAAAGAAATATTATCAGAATTTTGATAATATAATTAGCCGTTTTGATTAATTTTGCTTTAGGCATTTAATCTTATTTTTGTGAGTACGGACAGAATAATTATGGGTATCGACCCGGGAACAAATATTTTGGGTTATGGATTAATTCATAACAAAGATAAAAAGATTGAACTTATCACGATGAGCGTGATCAAATTAAACAAGCTCAACGATCCATACCTGAAGCTGAAAACCATATTTGAAGAGGTTCTGGGTATCATAGAACAGTATAAGCCCGATGAACTGGCCATTGAGGCGCCCTTTTTCGGAAAAAATGTGCAATCGATGCTCAAACTCGGCCGCGCACAGGGAGTAGCCATTGCTGCAGCGTTGTACAAATCGATACCGGTGTTCGAATATTCGCCGCGTAAAATAAAACAGGCCATTACCGGTAAGGGCAGCGCCTCCAAAGAACAGGTTGCCTTGATGTTGGCCAGGATAATCCCCATCAATGTGGTTACCGAATACTATGACGCCACCGATGCATTGGGGGTGGCTGTTTGCCATTATTTTCAAAAAAGCACCCTTAGCGATAAAAAAGCCTATAGCGGCTGGGAGAGTTTTGTCAGTAATAACCCTGAAAGAATAAAATAATATGACCGCTGTTTCCAACCCCACGGCATGTGTTGTAAATCACAGAATTTTCAGCGAGACCCTCAAGTTTTATTCTGAGTTGATTGCCGACATTGAAAATGCCAAAAACAACATTTGTTTTGAAATTTTTAAATTTATTGATGATGCTGTTGGTATAAGAATCAGGGATGCACTGATAAAAAAAAGCCGCGAAGGTGTTCGGGTAAGGTTAATGATAGATTCGTGGGGAGTTCCGTCCAGCGACACTTTTTTTGATGAACTTGTCAGTGCCGGCGGCCAGGTAAGGTTTTTCATGAAACTCCGCTACAACCTCGATGCGCTGACAAAACACCACCGGCGCAACCACCGGAAAATCATTGTAATTGACGACCATATTGTTTATCTTGGATCAGCCAATATCAACCAATATTCCATTACCTGGCGCGAATTGATAGTAAAAATGGAAGGCAAAATTGCGCATACTTTTAAAAAAGCGTTCAACAGCTGTTGGAAAATTTACAGGAAAAACACGTTCAACATCAGGCATCAAACCACTGCGCTCAGTTGCGGAGATTTTAAAATTATCCGTGATGTGCCCTCGCTTACCAGGCAAAAAGTGAAAAAGAAATTTGAAAATCTGATAAAAAATGCCCGCCGGCAGGTAATCATTGAAACACCGTATTTTCTGCCGGGCTACTACCTGAGAAAACTGCTTATGGATGCCGGCAAAAGAGGCGTAGATGTAAAAGTCATCATACCCAAACAATCGGATGTAACCCTGGTGGACATCCTGAGAAACAAATACCTCGGATTGCTGCATAAAAATAATGTACAATTGCTGATGTACAAACCCAACAACCTGCACTCCAAGATGATGCTGGTGGACAATGAAGAATTTTTTTTCGGCACCTCCAATTTTGATTACCGCAGTTTCAGGTATATGTATGAAATTATGCTTCTGGGAAAAGACCCCAATTTGCTGCAAGACCTGGTGGTGCACAACAACAAAACCCTGGAAAATTGCGACACGTTTAATTACGAACTATGGAAGAAACGACCCATGATGCAAAAATTCTTCGAAAACCTGCTGATACCCTTCCGCCACCTTTTATGATTATCAGGGTAAGCCTTGCATAATGACCCTTCCGGCAGTATAATAGTATTTTTTATAATATTCTTCGTCCAGACTATTAACAATTACGCCCTTTTGAGTGGTAGCATGAATGAATTTGTTCCCACCGAGATAAATACCCACATGCGACACCTTGTTATTATCAATTTTAAAAAAAACAAGGTCGCCTGCCTTCAACTGGCTTTTGCTTATTTCCCTGACATTTTTAAGCTGATCGGCCGAACTCCTGTACATGGCAATATTATAAACCTCCTTAAATACCGAACTTACTAATCCCGAGCAATCTGTTCCCTGTTTGGTGTTCCCTCCGTATTTGTAAGGAACGTTCAGCCAGCCTGCCAGGCATGAAACCAGGTTTAGATCTTCATCGCCGTTGAAATTTACACCAAACTTCCCGGCATAATCCTTCAGCAAACCGGTATCTGCATTATCTGGGTTCTTGCTTTCCTTATGAGTTATTGGCCTGCTGTGCCGGGTAGTTTTGCACGAAGAAAACACCACCATCCCCGATAAAATGAAGCAGAGCAAAAAAATCTGGTAGCGTCTCATTATCAATATTTTATATTGCAAAAATATAAATAAAAAAAGGAGATAGCCGGGCTACCTCCTTTTATTTGCCAACAACACTTTGTTAACTAATAGCAATCTGCCTTTTTACTTTGGTCTTTTCTTCTTCTCTCTTAGGCAGATGCAGGCTAAGAACACCATTTTTGTACTCGGCGTTGATTTTATCATTGTCAATGCTTTTGGGCAACATAAACGAGCGGCTGAAGCTTCCGAAAACAAATTCCTTGCGGGTGTAGTTTTTGTTGCTTTCTTCATTTTCTTCCTTCTTTTCTGAAGAAACTGTCAGCATGTTGTTTTCCACATCTATTCTGAAATCTTCTTTGTTCATGCCGGGCACAGCCAACTCGAGTTCAAAAGAATTTTCGTTTTCGACAATGTTGGCCGCAGGAACGCTGCAATGTTGCCTGTTGAAAAAATTCAACGAATCGTTTTCAAAAAAACTGTTCATTAAATCTGAGAATGTTGGCTCGTTGTTTAATCTGATAAGTTTCATGGTTTTATCCTCCTGTTTTTATGTTTATAAATTTTTAAGTTTTCAAAACAGTTTTCTCAAACTCTATGCAAAATTTGGTAAAAAAGACGACGTATTTTTTAAACAACTTATTATCAACACATTGCGTTAATTTCTTTCAAAAACACAGCCAGCCATATTGTCAGTTACGACACATAAAACAATGCCATATTGACGCCTTGTTTTTATCCCATACTACTATATCGTTGAATATGTGCTAATTAACAAAATTTCTTAT
>Ga0209604_1000868_pt1 | contig 26439 bp, 24 predicted proteins | sample AD_UKC097_MetaG_FD_184405 | JGI IMG/M metagenome (GOLD analysis project Ga0209604, IMG submission 184405) | Active sludge microbial communities of municipal wastewater-treating anaerobic digesters from USA - AD_UKC097_MetaG (SPAdes) (version 2) | ecosystem: Engineered > Bioreactor > Anaerobic >... | reverse complement strand
GTGCCGGGTTTAATGTTTTCGGCGGTGGTGATAAGTATCTCCTGGTCCACTTCGGGAGAATCATGCTGGCTGCGTCCCACATGAAACAGACCCTCTCTCCTGTCGATGATCACTTTCATGACCTTCCCGGTCATGGAGGCATTCCGTGCAGCTGATATCTCCTGCTGCAGCCCCATGATGCCGGCCACCCTCCTCTCCTTCGTCCTTTCAGGGATTGTGTCTTTGTAATTCAGCGCTCCGTGAGTGTTCTCCTCATGCGAGTACCGGAACGCACCTAGCCTTTCAAACCGGTACTCACGGATGAATTCCAGCAGTTCCTTATAGTCTTTCTCTGTTTCGCCGGGATGGCCGGCAATCACGGTGGTGCGCACCGCTGCATCAGGCAGCATCCGGCGGATGTCAGCCAGCAGCCTCCTCGTTCCCGAACTGTCATGCTCGCGTCGCATCATCTTCAGAACCCTGTCGGAAATATGCTGGACCGGGATATCAATATACCTGCAAACCTTCGGATTCTCCTGCATTATCTCCAGTATCTCCAGCGGGAAGTCTGCGGGATACAGATAGTGCAGCCTGATCCATTCAAGGCTGTCAATCGCAGCCAGCCTCCTGACGAGCTCGGGAAGCATCTGCCTGCCGTACAGGTCGGTGCCGTAAAGAGTCAGGTCCTGGGCAATGAGTATCAGTTCCTTAACCCCCTGTGATGCGAGCAGGCGTGCCTCCTCCACCAGCTCCTCCAGCGGGGCTGAGATGTATCTTCCGCGTATGTCAGGTATTGCACAGAAGGCACAGGTGCGGTCACACCCTTCTGACACCTTCAGGTATGCATAATGCGAGGGTCCGGAAAAAATTCTTTCACCCGTCAGTTCCTGCCTGTATGCGAGGCCAAGCTGTGAGATGACCTCCTGCGGCCTGTTCACCCCGAACCACCCGTCCACCTCAGGCAGCTCATGCTGCAACTCATTCCGGTACCTCTCCACGAGGCATCCCATGACAAACAGCCTGCCCCGGCCCTCCCTGCGGATGGCTTCGGCATGCCTGATGATTGTATCCACACTCTCTTCCTTCGCATCGTGGATGAATCCGCAGGTATTGATGATAACAATGTCGGCAGGATCGGCTGATTCAGCCATGACATTGTATCCGCCCGCCGCAAGCTGGCGCATCAGTTTCTGTGAATCGACGGTATTCTTTGAGCACCCCAGGGTGACAATATTGACCCTGTTATGTTTCATCAGGCGCGGTCGCTGAAGAGTGAATCGACGAAGGCATAGCGGTTGAAAATCCTCAGGTCTTCCATCTTCTCGCCTACCCCGATGTATTTGACCGGTATCCTGAACTGGTCAGAAATTCCTATCACCACCCCGCCTTTTGCAGTGCCATCCAGCTTGGTGATTGCCAGTGCGTTGACTTCGGTGGCCGCGGTGAACTGCCTGGCCTGCTCGAAGGCATTCTGACCTGTTGATCCGTCAAGGACGAGTAACACTTCGTGAGGTGCGGAGGGTATCACCTTCTCCATCACCCTCCGTATCTTGGATAGCTCGTTCATCAGTCCTACCTTGTTGTGAAGACGTCCCGCAGTATCTATTATCACAATATCAGTTCCGGCAGCCACTGCCGACTTTACGGTATCATAGGCCACTGAAGCTGGGTCGGCACCCATTTGCTGGCTCACCATCGGCACACCGGCACGCTCTGACCATATTTTCAGCTGCTCTATCGCGGCAGCGCGGAACGTGTCGGCTGCCCCTAGAAGCACGCTGCGTCCCGCTTGCCTGAAATTATATGCCAGTTTGGCGATGGTTGTGGTCTTGCCCACACCGTTTACGCCAACAACGAGGATCACGTATGGTTTTGAAGGCAGAGGTGCATCAAATCCCGAGGAGACATCATGCGTCGCCTTATTCTCTTCGAGAAGACCGGCTATCTCTTCCCGCAGGATGGTATTGAGTTCCGTGGTGGTCAGGTACTTGTCGCGTGCAACGCGCTTTGAAACCCTGTCAATTATGCGGAGGGTTGTCTCCACCCCTACATCCGAAGAGACAAGTACCTCCTCCAGGTTGTCCAGAACCTCATCGTCAATTTTCGATTTGCCGGCTACAGCCCTGGTGAGCCTCGAAAAGACATTTTCACGTGTTTTGCTCAGGCCACGGTCAAGTATCTCCTTCTCTTCCTTCTTAAATAATCCGAAAAATGCCATTCTTCTGCTGTTGATGCCCCAAATGTAAAAAAAGAGACGCACTAACCGGCGTCTCCCTGTATAACTGATCAGAAAAACTGACCTTATTTCTTCGTGAAAAAGTCCTTAACGTGGTCGTTATGAACTACTTCTTCCTTGAACTGATATGCACCGGTCTTATCAGATCTCACCACCTTGATACATTTGGTGAATGATTTGCCGGATCCTGTCTTTAGTGTTGCAACAACTTTCTTTGCCATATCTCACTGTTTATTTTATCTCCCTGTGAACGGTGACTTTCTTAAGGATGGGATTGTATTTCCTTCTCTCAATACGGTCAGGAGTGTTCTTACGGTTTTTGGTTGTAATATACCTTGAGGTGCCCGGCTGTCCGGATTCCTTGTGCTCAGTGCATTCAAGGATAACCTGCACCCTGTTGCCTTTGCTCTTCTTTGCCATTTTCTCTCCGGTTTAATTTAGTTGATAATGTAACCTTTTTCCTTTGCTTCCTTAAGCACCGAGGCAAGTCCGTTCTTGTTGATGTTCCTCATTCCTGCGGCTGATACCTTAAGGGTGATCCACCTGTTCTCCTCGGGAAGGAAATACCTCTTTGTGAACAGGTTGGCCATAAATTTTCTCTTGGTCCTCCTCTTCGAGTGGGAAACATTGTTTCCAACCACTGCTTTCTTCCCGGTGACCTGACAAACCTTTGACATTATTATCCTTTTTTACTTGTTCTGAAAACTCCAAAAATCGGTTCGCAAAATACGTGATTTTTATTCTATTAACCAAATTTATTGTGCATTTTTTTCCGACAGAGTCGCTTTCGCGAAGATTACCTGCTGATTATCTGTTTCCTAAGCAGGTTGAGGGCGTTGGTGGCCGACCTTGAAATATTGACCTGCCTGTCGTCGGCAAACCGGTGTTTCTCAGCTACTACGCCAGATGCAGAGGCAACTGCAATCCAGACGGTCCCGGCTGGTTTTTCCGGAGTCCCCCCGGTGGGCCCGGCTATACCCGTAACTGCTATCGCATAATCAGTTTCTGCAATTGACCGCATTCGCTCCGCCATGGCCCTCACTGTCTCCTCACTCACTGCTCCGTACCTGCTTATTATGCCGGGGTCAACCCCCAGCACCCCGGTCTTGATGCTGTTGTCATAAGCCACCACCGATCCCCTGTACCAGGCCGAGCTGCCGGGTACCGAGGTGATCATCGAAGCAATCTTCCCACCGGTACAACTCTCAGCTGTTGATACTGTCAGATTATTGTCAAGCAATAACTTGCCTACGATCTCCTCAAGCGTTACTTCATCTTCACCGTAGATAACCTCAGGTATGATGGAGTATAGTTTCCGCACCTGCTCCTCCTCCGTCATGCGTACCAGTTCAGGGTCATCTCCCGTGCCGGTCAGCCGAAGCTTGATGATGCCGTGTGCAGGCAGGTATGCAAGCTTCACCATGGCAGGCAGTTCCTTCTCGAAACCCTCCAGCCTCTCGGCCAGTTTCGCCTCGAAAGTGCCGAAAGTCATAATGTTCCTGTGAATGATTGTATGACCGCCGGCCATGGCTGATATCATCGGCAATACATGCTCCTGCATGATCTGCTTCATCTCGGAGGGAACCCCGGGCATTGACACTATAATCCTTCCCTCCTTCTCAAACAGCATGGCCGGAGCTGTACCCGCATGGTTTGCAAGTACTCTGCAGCTCTCTGGCACCATCGCCTGGCGCCTGTTGTTTTCATTCATCTCCAGATTCCTCCGCTTGATCCTGGCAGTGACTTCTTCAAGAACACCCTGGTCCATGACAAGCTTCGTCCCGAAATACTCAGCCAGTGTCTCTTTCGTGATATCATCACTTGTAGGGCCGAGTCCTCCCGTCATCAACACGAGCGGCACTCTGCGCAGCGATTCGTCAAGAGCAGCAATGATCTCTTCCCTGCTGTCAGAGATCGATGTAATCCGGTTCACCCGTATGCCTTTCATACTGAGCTGCATACCCATCCATGCCGAGTTGGTGTCAATGGTCTGCCCTATCAGCAGTTCATCGCCTATCGTGATAATCTCTGCGCTGTTCATATTTTGTAAGTGACCTTTGATCAGGGTGGCAAAATTATCAATATTTTGCGTCACTAATTATGTAGTTTCTAATGAATGATGAGAAGGAAGTCATCAGGGAGGTAATCACCTTCGTGAAGCAGGCAATGCAGGAGCATGAAAGCGGCCACGGATGGTCTCACATCGAAAGAGTTGTCAGAATGGCTTTGCATATCCGCGAAAGTGAGGGATGCGGTGACAGGCTGACTGTAGAACTGGGTGCACTTCTGCACGATGTGGGCGACCATAAGTTCAGGGCTCACGACGGACCTGCGGAGATACGAAAGTTGCTGGGACGCCTTGGTGTCGGAAACAAAGTTACAGATGAAGTTGTCAGCATCAATGAGAATATCTCCTTCTCAAAAGGGAAGAGACCTGACAGCGGCAGCATCGCGTTCCGGATAGTTCAGGATGCTGACAGGCTTGACGCCATCGGGGCTATCGGCATTGCCAGGGCATTCAGTTACGGTGGGTTCAGGGGGAATGAAATATATGATCCACACATAAAGATTACTGATCCGCCCCTGCTGGCCGGGGCCAGTACAAAATCAGTGTCGACCATCCATCACTTCTATGATAAACTCCTGCTCCTGAGAGACCTTATGAACACTCCCACAGGCCGCAGGCTTGCGGAAGAAAGACATGATTACATGGTGAAGTACCTCGAACAGTTCTTCACGGAATGGAATCCGGGGAATGATTTATAACCTCTCAACAAATGACTGCTGATTCTTCACGTCTTCATGTGGTGGATGCACTGCGTGGATTTGCCATTGTCTCAATAATGCTGCTTCATAACATTGAGCACTTCGATTTTTATTTTTTGCCTGAAGGACTGCCTGCCTGGATGGTCACGCTTGATAAAGGGATATGGGACACCCTCTTCTTTATTTTCGGCGGGAAGTCGTACGCAATCTTTGCCCTCCTGTTCGGACTGACCTTCTTCATTCAGTCCGACAACCAGGCAAGGAGAGGCTTCGACTTCCGCGGAAGATTTGCATGGAGATTATTCCTGCTTCTGCTATTCGGCATCATAAACTCTTCGTTTTACCAGGGTGATATACTCACAATCTATGCAGTGATCGGGCTTGTACTCATACCTGTGGCCCGGCTGGGTGACAGAAGTGTCTTCTGGATTGCATTGTTTCTGATGTTCCAGCCTTATGAATGGTTTGGAATAATAAAAGGGTTACACAATCCGGGAGCCGGTCTGGCGGATCCCGTATCATGGTCTTATTTCGCGAGGACAGGTGAACATATTACAGGAGATTCCCTTCTGAAGACCTGGGTGGGTAACCTGACAATCGGAAAACCTGCTGTCCTGTACTGGAACTGGGAGAACGGCAGGGTCTTCCAGACTGCATCACTCTTCATGTCAGGCATGCTGGCAGGCAGAAGGAAACTGTTTGTCCTGTCAGACTCATCACGGAGATTCTGGAAAAAAACTTTCCTGGTTGCATCTGTGACTTTCATACCCCTCTTCATCATTAAAACACACATTTCCGGGTGGATTGGCAGTGAAGCCCTGAGCCGCCCGGCATCAACAATTTTGACCTCCTGGTCAAACATGGCCTTTATGCTGGTGCTCGTTTCGGGATTTGTATTGCTCTACTGGAATGAAAGGTCGCACAGAGCGCTGAACATCTTCTCAAACTACGGCCGCATGAGTCTTTCGAACTATATGATCCAGTCGGTACTGGGGTCATTCATTTATTATGGTTACGGCCTCGGATTGTATAAACACACCGGCGCAACCATATGTCTGTTAATTGGAATACTTCTCGCTGTGCTTCAGGGATATTTCAGTTCATGGTGGCTGAAGCATCACAACAAGGGCCCTCTCGAAACATTGTGGCACTATGCGACATGGATAGGTTCAAAATAAGTCCGGCCATATCCGTGAAAACTTGTTAAAATAAGTTTTAATGTGTTATTTTTACGTGAACAACTAAAAACTAAAGAAATGTTCTATGCATTGCTGATTATCATCGCGGTTCTGGCCCTCCTGGCAGTGAGCCTGTACAACCGCCTCGTACGCCTGAGGAATAACAGGGAGAATGCCTTTGCTGACATCGATGTACAGCTGAAACAGAGGCTTGACCTGGTGCCGCAGCTGGTTGAAGCGGTGAAGGCTTACATGAAGCACGAAAGCACTGTGCTCACCGAAATCACCAAAGCCCGTGCCAGCGCCATCGAAGCAAAAGGAATTGATGAGAAGATTGCAGCTGACGGCAGGTTGTCGTCTGCCCTGCAGGGACTGAGGGTTGCCGTGGAGGCTTACCCCGACCTGAAGGCAAGCACCAACTTCATTCAGTTGCAGGAGGAAATATCTGACATAGAGAATAAGCTTGCCGCAGCACGCCGCTTCTTTAACTCCGCCACGAAGGAGCTGAACAATGCCGTTGAGACATTCCCCTCAAACCTTATTGCAGGCATGTTCGGCTTCAAGCGCGAAACCATGTATGACCTGGCCGAGACCAGGGCACAGGCTGAGGAGACGCCAAAACTGAACTTCTGAAAAAATGAAATACACCGGGCTGAGCAGGCAGATCTGGAACAATAATATCAAATCTGTCGTTTTGCTCATTCTCTTTCCGATTGTCATACTGGGACTGGTGTGGCTCTTTGTCTTCCTGGTGCAGCCTCTGCAGGACTACAGGGTTGACCGGGCCAACCAGCTCTTTTTCACCTCATTGCCATGGGTGATTGCAGGCGTTGGACTGTGGTTCGTAATTGCATGGTTTTCCCATACGGGGATGATCGAAAGGGCAACCGGCTCCGCTCCCCTCAGCAGGAAGGAAAACAAGAGGATTTACAACCTGGTCGAGAACCTGTGTATTGCCAGCGGCATGCCGATGCCGAAGGTCAATATCATCAACGATGACTCGCTGAATGCCTTTGCCAGCGGCATCAACACCAAAACCTTCACTGTCTCGCTCTCGCGGGGAATAATTGAAAAACTGAATGACGAAGAGCTGGAGGCGGTCATCGCCCATGAGCTGACTCATATCCGTAACCGAGATGTCAGGCTCCTGATCATTTCCATTATTTTCGTCGGGATCTTTGCTTTCCTGACCGAGGCACTGGTCCGGTCGGTTCGCTTCAGCGGAGGCAGCAGCGGAAGAAAGGATGGCCGGGCTGTTGCCGTGGCGCTGATGCTTGCCGCCGTCGGGTACTTCCTCTCGTCGATATTCCGTTTTGCCATTTCGCGCCAGCGCGAATACATGGCAGATGGCGGTTCGGCAATGATGACAAAGAACCCGCTTGCACTCGCATCAGCACTCGAAAAGATCTCTGTCGATTCGCAGATCGAGGCGGTAAAGCGAAATGACGTTGCCCAGATGTTCATTGACAACCCCCAGGACAAGAAAGTAAGGCCGGTATCATTTTCAATCGGCGCCCTGTTTATGACCCACCCTCCCATCGAAAAAAGAATTGCTTTGCTAAGGCAGTTCTGAAGATGACCTGATAATATGACACTTAACAAGAAAAGGATCCACGAGATCATATTCGAGGCTGACACCCGCGAGGGGAAAGCCTTTGACGTGACTATCATCTTCCTGATACTGCTCAGCGTTTTACTTGTTCTGCTTGACAGTATCGCAGTTATCAGGGAGAAGTTCGGACTGGCGATCCATATTATCGAATGGTTCATCACCGCAGTTTTCCTGCTCGAATATATTCTCCGCATCTGGGTGCTTGAAAAACCGGTAAAGTATATCTTCAGCTTTTATGGCATTATTGACCTGTTGGCCATATTGCCGAACTTCCTGGGCCTGGTACTTACCGGCGGACAGAGCCTGATGGTCATCAGGGCTGTAAGGCTGCTGAGGGTCTTCAGGATTTTCAAACTGAGCCGCTACACCTCGGCGGGCAGGACGCTGGCGAAGGCGATGTACCGGAGTCGCGAAAAGATCTTCATGTTCATCTCCGTCATTATCACCCTGGTGGTGATCTTCGGTACCATAATGTACCTGGTTGAGGGTGACGAGAACGGCTTTACCAGCATTCCGGTGAGTATCTACTGGGCCGTGGTCACACTCACCACCGTAGGGTACGGCGATATCTCACCGGCAACGGGTTTCGGGCAGTTCCTGGCAAGCATTGTGATGATCATGGGATATGCAATCATTGCCGTACCGACCGGTATCGTTACCTCCGAGATGATGCGGATGCCGGCTGAAAACAATACCCAGGTATGCCCGAAATGCATGTACGACAGGCATGATGATGATGCCCGGTACTGCAAGAAGTGCGGTGCCTGCCTCGATGTCCGGAATGAAGATGAAGAGGTGAACCCCGCTGACAGCCAGCTGATGTGAGTTTTCAGTTCCGGTATAATCGAGCAAAGAGGGTGTCTCAAAAGGGCACCCTCATTTGTCTGAGCGGGAAACGAGATTTTGCGCCTGTCGGCACAAGATCTCTGATGGGGATGCCATCAGACAAAAAGGGCCACTGACGTGGCCTCCTTTTGTTATCTGTCCTTTCCTCCCCTGATAAATCAGTGTCGGTAAGTCCAGATAACAAAAGGGCTGCTTTCGCAACCCTTTTTTGTCTGAGCGGGAAACGAGATTCGAACTCGCGGCCCTCAGCTTGGGAAGCTGATGCTCTACCAACTGAGCTATTCCCGCCTGCAATTATTTATCCCCTCCTGCCCACTGCCTATTGCCTACTCTTCAGATGAGCCTCCCATGGGAGTTGAACCCACGACCTGCTCATTACGAGTGAGCTGCTCTACCACTGAGCTAAGGAGGCATACATACAATAAAAAAAGCAGGGCGCTTAAGAAATAAGTGTGGAATAATTATGTCTCGCTGCATTTCCTCGTGCTTGAGGGAATAGCGCCCTGCCGGTGCAAATATAATAAATTAATCAATTTCCAAACCTTTTTTACACCGCCATCCCGCCACAGACATGAATTGTCTGACCGGTAACATAAGAGGAGAGGTCAGAGGCAAGAAACAACGCCACATTGGCCACATCTTCAGGCAGTCCGCCACGCCTGAGCGGAATCTTCGATATCCAGTCGCTCTTCACATCCTCCGGAAGTTTGCTTGTCATCTCTGTCAGTATAAATCCGGGGGCAATGGCATTGCACCTCACATTGCGTGAGCCAAGCTCCTTGGCCACACTCTTTGTGAACCCGATGATGCCTGCCTTTGATGCAGAATAGTTTGCCTGACCGGCATTGCCGTTCACGCCCACCACCGAGCTCATATTGACGATCGATCCGCTCTTCTGTTTCATCATCGGCCTGATGGCTGCTTTGGTGAGGTTAAAGACCGATTTCAGATTCACAGTCAGTACTTGGTCCCACTGCTCCTCGGTCATCCTCATCAGCAGTGTGTCACGTGTGATTCCCGCGTTGTTGACCAGGATGTCAACAGTGCCGAAGTCCCTGACTATCTCATCAATCACATTCTCAGCATCAGCAAAGACCGAAGCATCCGATACATATCCCTTTGCCTTCACTCCCAGTGCAGCTATCTCACTGACAGTTGCCTGAAACTCGTCGTTATCTATGATGTTGGTAATGGCAATATTGGCGCCTGCAGCGGCAAACCGCAACGCTATACCCTTGCCAATGCCACGTGACCCGCCTGTGATCACTGCTGTTTTTCCTTCGAGTAATCTCATTTCTGAAAAATTTTGGGCACAAATATAAGAAATTATTTACGGAGCACCCGCGCCACCGTTGATCCGATATCGGCCGGTGATTTCACCACGTGAATGCCGCATTCGGCCATTATCTTCATCTTGGCTTCCGCAGTGTCATTGGCTCCTCCGATGATGGCGCCGGCATGCCCCATGCGCCTTCCCTTCGGAGCTGTCTGGCCTGCAATGAACCCTATGACGGGCTTGGTGCCGTGATCCTTTACCCAGTATGACACATCAGCCTCCATTACCCCGCCAATCTCTCCGATGATGACTACGGCATCCGTCTCATCATCCTTCATCATCAGGCCGAGAATATCCAGCGATGTGGAGCCTATCACCGGGTCACCTCCTATGCCAACGCATGTCGACTGTCCCAGGCCGAGCTTGGTCAGCTGGTCAACAGCCTCATAGGTGAGCGTTCCGGAGCGGGAGATAACCCCAATCCTCCCCTTTTTATGTATGAACCCCGGCATTATCCCGACCTTCGCCTCTCCCGGCGTAATCACCCCCGGGCAGTTCGGCCCTATCAGCCTCGTGTCATAGTCCCGCATCAGTTTCTTAACCCTTACCATATCAGCAACAGGGATTCCCTCGGTGATGGCCACAATAAGCCTGATCCCGGCTTCGGCAGCCTCGATGATGGAGTCAGATGCAAAAGCCGGCGGAACAAAGATCACCGAAGTGTCTGCCCCGGTAGCCTTTACCGCCTCCCTGACAGTATTGAAAACGGGAAGGTCCAGATGGGTCTGACCGCCTTTCCCGGGAGTAACGCCGCCGACCACCTTTGTTCCGTATTCAATCATCTGACCCGCATGAAAGGTCCCTTCACTGCCGGTGAATCCCTGGACGATTACTCTCGACTCCGAGTTAAGCAAAATGCTCATGTTCCGCTATTCTTTTATGTACGCGATATATCAAATGTAAGGTATTTTTTCATCCTTATTACTAATTTAGCTGAATATTCTGGTGACCATGGACTTCATTGAACCTGTCCTCTATATAGGAATTTCACAGTCCTTTTTTGCAGGCCTGCTGATTGCCACCCGCAAGCCTTTCACAAGGGCTGACAGGATCATCACAGCATGGGTTTTCCTCTTCTGCATTGAGATGATCTTTGCGCTTGTCAACCGCACCGTCCTTGACATGTACTCATTCCCGTTCATTGCCTTCACATACGGACCCCTGCTCTATCTTTATGTCAGGCACATGATCAGACCCTCGCTGACATTTTCACCCTGGAATACCCTGCACTTCATTCCGTTCCTTGTCTTCTTTGCTGTGTCGGTCATCTTTCGTGAAGAACCAATTTTCGATGACCTCAGCGGCTTTTTTGTGAGAGACAGGTTCATTCCGTTGCGGATAGTATACGGCATCTGCTTCTTCCTGTCAGTGACTGTTTACAGCGCATTTTCGTTCCTTGAGATACGACGCCACCAGAGGCGACTGCGTGACCTGATCTCCTACACCTCGGCCAAGCTCACCCTTAACTGGCTGAAAATCCTGTCAATTACCTTCTATACCGGCTATGTGATTGTCTTTATCCTGGGAGGAATAAAAATCTTTGCCGGACTGCTTCCGTTTGATCCATACGTATTTACCTTCTTCTTTATCGCTTTCTTTTCCTTTGCTTACAGCTTTTATGCCATCCGGCAGCCCGAGATGCTCGACTACCCTTCCGCCACCCCGGAGGAAAACGACAGTGTCCCCGCCAACGGTGCGGGCAGGTATGCCAGAAGCGGACTGCGGGAAGATCAGGCCGAAGAATACCTGACCAGGCTTCTCTCCTTCATGGATGAAGAAAAACCTTACCTCAACGGTGACCTGACAATCGCAGACCTTTCACGCAGGACCGGCATACCCAAACACTACATCACTGAGGTGCTGAATGAAAAATACGGACGCAATTTTTTCTCTTTCATCAATGAGTACCGGGTCAGGGAGGTAATCAACCGGATAAACGACCCGAAATACCAGCATTATACCATTCTTGCCATCGCCTTTGACGCTGGATTCAACTCAAAATCAACCTTCAACAGCTTCTTCAAGGCTTACACCGGAAAAACCCCGAGCGTCTACCGCGAGGTGGTTTCAAAGACCGGCTGACAGTATGAGCCAGACGGCCCGCACCAGCAGATCGTCCCTTGCAGGTCCGTTCCGTCAGGGCCGGACGATGGGCATCTGTTTCCGCAGCACCTTTGTCATAAAAACAGGTTATGAGAAGGTTTTCTGTAACTCTCTTATTGTTTGCCTGCCTTTCCGTCTATATATCAGCCCAGGAAAAGAATTTCTCCGTCGGGGGTTTTGTCAGGGGAGGCGCATATATCAGTACAGGCGATTACCGGCATGACATTAATGCCGCCTTTGGCGACGCAGCTCTTACCCTCAGCGCAACTGACAACCTTAGCTTCAGGGGCTTCGGTGATCTCCGGGTAAGGACGGGACAGCAATTCGGCGAGAACATCAGTTCCTTCACACTCCGTGAAGCCTGGGGGATGTACTACAACAGCTTCATGAGTATAAGTGCCGGGAAGAAGATCATCAAGTGGGGCAAAACCGACATTTTCACACCACTGTCGAGGTTCAACCCGGTGGATTATACCTTCCGGACACCCGATTTCGAGGATGCCGACATGGGCAATCTCCTGGGCGAGCTGATAATCACCCCTGCTCCGTTCTTCAGACTGTCGGTTGTGGCAGCACCATTCTGGAATCCGTCGGTTCTCCTTATCAAACCAATAACACTGCCTGCCTCGATGGAGGTGTCCCTGCCTGACGGGATCAGAACGGGCAACGGCTACTATTCATGGGGCGTACGGGGCGATTTCACGTTCAGAGCATTTGATGCCGGACTGCAGTATTATCATGGTCCTGACCTGATGCCGGGTCTGACACTTATCAATGCCGATTACACAAATCCTGCCCAGCCTGCCGTATCAGTCGAAGGGGTTCCGTATATCATCAGCAATGCCGGAATCGACTTCGAGACAACAGTCTCTCCCTTTGTGCTGAGAGGCGCTGCCGCACTCACAACCCCGGCAGAGGAAAAGCAGGGAAACGAGGAGGTCCCCTTCAGGCAGTTCGAATGGGTGGCAGGCCTGGACTGGACTCCAGGTGCAGTAAGGGTGACTGCCGAATACTCGGGAAAAAAGATCCTCGACATTTACGAGGCCCCCTATGCCCCTATCCTTGGAACGGAACCCGACATGCAGCAGTTGATGGAGCTTTTCAATACTCCCGGATTTGACCCTGTTGAGTTTACCAGGCTTCAGATTGAAGCATTTAACAGGCTGTATAACAACCAGCTGCATGAGTATTATCATTCTGCAGGTTTAAGAATGGAGACAGACCTGCTCTATGGAAGGCTGGTCCCCTCTCTGACTACCGTCTACAATTTCACCTCCCGTGACCTGACGATACGTCCCGCCTTAAGATTCAAACCTTCTGACGGGGTGACGCTCAGCGCCGGCTACGAATACTACCATGGCAAAGCAGGGGGAATGTACGACATCATTGATGACTTCATGAAGGCACTTTACTTCTCACTAAGAATAGATTTCTAGATCTATGACAGATTTTATTATCAGATACAGATGGGCTATAACAGGTGTCTCTTTTGCCCTGGCAATCGCGCTGGGACTGCTGATCCCATCCTCGGAGACTGATCCTGACATCAGGAACTACATACCCCGGAACATGGACTCGAGGGTCACCAACGACTCCATCGAACAGGAGTTTGGTGTCCAGGATATGATAATGGTGCTGTTCACTGACACCACCGTTCTCAAACCGGGTGACCTCCGCCAGGTCAAAGAAGTAGACAGGGCATTTTCGAGACTGGAGGGGATCGGGACTGTCAATTCCGTATATACTTCCCGGAAGATAGAGGGCAGAGACGGTATGATGGTGGTAGACCCTCTTATTGAAAGGATACCGGAATCGGCCGAAGGCCTTGAAACACTGAGGCAGGACATACTGTCAAACACCTTTGCCCGCGATGTGGTTGTCTCGTCGGATATGACAGCAGCAGCCATCACCGGAACCGTCAGTTCAGAGGTGCCGGAATTCGAAACCCTCGGCAAGGTTGACTCAATCATTGCGGCCAGTCAGGGAGATGCGCGTATACTTACAGGAGGACTGCCTTATATAAGGAAATACATTACGTCTGATGTAAATCACGATGCATTGCTGCTGATACCACTGGCACTCATAATCATGCTGACAGTCCTGAAGCTGTCATTGGGCGACTGGAGAAGCGTCTTCATACCCTTTACCGTGGTGATTCTCTCAACCCTGGTGACCATGGGCCTCATACCCCTGTTTGGATGGAAGTTCTCCATCATCATGTGCCTTGCTCCCATCATCCTGATCTCGGTGGCCAACAATTATGGTATTTATCTCGTCTCCAGGAACCAGGAACTCGGGAGGTCTGACATTCCTCTTACGGGAAGGGAGACCGTGAAGTCAATTACCGGCTCCCTGAATATGCCTATCCTGTTCAGCGGACTTACAACCATTGCCGGATTGCTGGGATTACTGACCCATTCAATCATACCGGCCAGGCAGGTTGGCATACTGGCAGCCACGGGCGTAACACTGGCCCTGGCGATGAGCCTGTTGATGATTCCTGCACTGATATATATGCAGCACGCTCCGGGGAGGAAACCCCGTCCGGCCAGACCATACAGGAACGACCTGATCAACCGTTCACTGGCGATGATATCATCTGTTGTCATCAGGCGTCCCGGCAAAGTGCTGCTGGTGTCATTCATACTTACGTTCCTTCTGGGCACAGGCGTCATCTTCCTGAAGATTGACACCAACCAGGAAAATTTCTTCCCGCACAGGCATCCGGTAAGGGAGGCCGCCCGGATCATCAATTCAAAATTCGGCGGATCGCAGACAATATCGGTGATGATCAGCGGTGACATCAAGGATCCGGCTGTGATGCAGAAGATTGATGATCTCACCCATCATCTGAAAGCATCGGAAAGTGTGGGCAGTGTCTTCTCCATATCCGATGTTGTGAGGGAAATGAGCAAGTCTTTGTATGAGCCTGAGGAAGAGGGATATGACAGGATCCCCGAATCGGGTGAGGCCATCGCACAGATGTTTGAGCTTTATAACATGAGCGGGAATCCGGATGATTTCAAACAGCTGATGAACTTCGAGAATACAAAGGCTCATCTGCTGGTCCGGCTTTCAAAACCGGAAAATAAAATGGTCAGACAGCTCAGAGATGACATAAAAAGCTTTACTGCGGATTTCCCCGCAAAGGTTACTGTCGGGGGGTATGCATTCATAATGAATGACTTTGCACAGAAGATCATCAATGGACAGGTCTCATCGCTTGTCTTTGCCCTGGCTATAGTACTGATCCTGCTGGCAATCATCTTCCGCTCGTTTAAAGGAGGACTGACAGGCTCTATTCCCCTGGCGGCATCCATATTGATACAGTTCGGCGTCATGGGATTGACCGGTGTGGCCATCGATGCTGCCACCGCCCTCCTCTCTTCGATAATGATCGGGGTCGGGGTCGACTTCACAATACAGTTTCTCTGGAGGTACAAGATTGAGCTGCAAAAAGGATTGAAGCACTCTGAGGCGATTTCCGCCACCTACCGGACCACCGGCCGGAGCATCGTTATAAACGGCCTGAGCGTTATGGCCGGTTTCTCGGCCACCTTCCTCTCCGGATTCCTGTCAATAAGATTCTTCGGCTACCTGACACTTCTGGCCATCGGCTCCTGTCTCCTTTACGCTGTAATAGTTATGCCGGCATTTATGCTATGGTTCAAGCCATCATTCATAGAGGCAGATCAGAAAACAAACAATAAAAACAAAAACAAATATGAAAAAGATGTTATTCCTATTGTCAGCAGTATCGGTACTGTCACTGCAGGTCACACTGGCACAGCTGTCAGATCCCGTGCAACTGATGGATAAAAGTCGTGACCTGACAATGTCAGGAAACATTCAGTCTACTGTTTCCCTGACAATTACCGAGAAGAATGGTGCCGTCAGGACCCGGAAATTGAATATGATTACCAAATCATACGACGATGGCACCATCAAGCGAATGGTAAAATTCCTCGATCCTGCTGATGTGCGGGGCACTGCAATGCTTATCGTTGACAACAGGAACACACAGGACGACATGTGGATCTACCTCCCTGCACTGAAGAAGACGAGACGCATTGTCAGTACGGAAAAAGGGAAGAGTTTCATGAGTTCCGAGTTTTCAAACGCAGACATGTCCACAGGCAGCAATGCCGACTTTAAAATACGCCATATGCCAGAATCAGGGAAATCAGGCGTCTGGGTTATTGAGAGTGTGCCTGTCAGCGACGATAAAGCCGACGAATACGGATACTCGAGGAAGGTCACATATCTTGAGATGGGCAGCCTGAAAACGAAAAAGATAGACTTCTACAACTTCGACAACGAGCTTTTCAAGACTATCGAGATCGTGGCCACACAGCCCCTCAGCGGAAAAGAGGGTTATGTAATGACAGACATGCTTGCCGTAAATCACATCAATGGCAGAAGCTCAAGGGTCAAATTTGACCAGGTGAATACCTCGGCATCCATACCGGATAATACCTTCATCTCTGACAATCTCTCGCGGTAGAAATCCATTACCTTTGTACCCGACATGAACCAGGTACAAAAGGGAAAAATAATATGCGCCCCTGCCACTTCTGGAGGGGGTGCAATAGCCCTGATAAGGGTTTCCGGCCAGGGTGCCGTTGAAACATTGTCTGAAATATTCCAACCAGCAGACAATCAAATTGATATCACTAAAGCGAAGGGGTACTCATTGATTCTTGGAACCATATCTTCGCATGATGAATTCATAGATCAGGTATTGGTTTCTGTTTTTCGGGCACCACACTCCTACACCGGTGAGGAAATGGTTGAAATAAGCTGTCATGCATCCCCTTTTATCCAGCACCGGATAATCGAAATTCTCATTGAAAAGGGTGTGGAAACGGCCGCCCCTGGAGAATTTACCATGAGGGCTTTCATGAATGGCAAGATGGACCTTTCCCAGGCCGAGGCGGTTGCTGACATCATTGCTGCTGATTCGGAAGCTGCACATCGCCTTGCTGCCTCACAGCTCCGGGGAGGATTTTCGGCAGGAATTGAGAAACTGAGGCATGAGCTCGTGACTTTTGCATCACTAATTGAGCTGGAGCTCGACTTCAGCGAGGAGGATGTCCAGTTTGCCAATCGTTTTGCAATGACCGAGACGGTGATAAAAATCAAGGACATGGTAGACAGGCTTGCCTCCTCGTTCCGGCTGGGCAATGCCATCAGGAAGGGAATCCCGGTGGTGATAGCAGGGAGGCCAAATGTTGGCAAGTCTTCGCTCCTGAACATCCTGCTTCAGGAGGAGCGTGCCATTGTCTCTGATATTCCGGGCACTACCCGTGATACAATTGAAGAGGTACTTCACCTTGGCGGACTGCTGTTCAGGTTCATTGACACTGCCGGGCTCAGGGAAGGCGGTGATGAGATTGAGGAACTGGGAATGGAGAGAACCCGCAGCAAGCTCAGGGCCGCAGAAGTGGTGCTTGCTGTTGCCGAGGCCACTGACACAGATGAGAGCATTGCCGCCCTGGCTGCCAGTATAGGTGAGATTACGGGCAACAGCGGGGCGCGGTTAATCGTGCTGGTCAATAAATCTGACCTGATCACCAGGAAAAGGATTGCTGAACTGAAGAGGGAGCTGAAGGATATCTGCCCCTGCCCTGCCCTGTTTGTTTCAGCCAGCCAATCAGAAGGAATTGAGCAGGTAAGGAAGCAGCTGATTGCATCGGTTGAGACCGGGAAGCTTGACAATCCGCAATATATTGTTACCAATGCCAGGCATTACGAGGCGTTGAAGAGTGTTTCTGACAGCCTTCGGAGGGTGCTTGACGGATTCCGTGATGGCATCCCTACCGTGTTGATAGCCACAGATGTCCGTCAGTCCATCTACTATCTGGGTCAGATAACCGGCCGTATCACCCCCGATGATATCCTCGGGGAGATATTCTCAAAGTTTTGTATCGGAAAATAATTTTACCATGTTCTACCGCGACCTGACATTGCGGGCTTTGGCTTGCAGTCATCTGGCGCCAGTGTGGTGAACCAGTCATGTTATATGATACCCCTGGCTTGTCAGCTCTGTGGCAGCAAAGTAAGAATAGGCAGCCCTGTCAAGTGGGTAATCCCAGCAGCCCATCGAGCGGTAGATCTCACCCCCGAAGCCAGTTTTAAAACGGTAGAGTCCGTACATAGGGTGGTCAGGGTCAGGATTGGGAGCTATGCCGAACATGTCATACTCGGTACAGCCTCTCTCCTTTGCCAGTAAAATTGCTTTCCACTGAAGGGCATAGGTGGCCATCAGGTTGCGCTTGCGTGATGATGAGGCGCCATAAAGATATGTGCCCCTGTTGCCGGTTATCACGAGGAACATGGCTGCCAGCGGTTCATTGTCATGCTCCGCGACAAGAAGAAAAACCTCGGCAGGCGACTGTGAATTCTCTGCGGTGCTGGTGAGCAGTGCCCTGAAATGCTCAATGTTGTGGAGGAAAAAACCGTTCCTGCGCGCCGTTTCAGTATACAGGGCATACCACCTGGAGAGATCCTCCGTGCCTGCCACGCTGACAGTGACACCGTTACGCTGAGAAAGCCCGATGTTGTACCTGGTCTTTGACTTCATCGACTGCAGCAGTGATTCTTCGCCCTTCCTGAGGTCAAGGAATATGGTATTTGAAGGCAATATATTGGTGTGGGCCTTCTTCAGGTTATGATGGAAGCTTCCGTAATTGAATCTCAGTTCCTGGGACTGCTGTGACGGCGGTCCCAGCCAGATTCCTTCCGGTGTATATGCATCATCCTCCCTGGCCCAGAACGACTCCCATGCAAGATCATACCTGACCATGATGCAATCACCCGGAAGCTGTGAGCGGAGGCACTCTGAGAGCTCCTCCAGGAATATGCCCCTGTATTCGTCAAGGGGCTCAAGCTCCGGACCGTAAGGGACATAAGCAATGGAGTGGTGCGGATCGATCTGCCTCAGTACAACCAGGACATCCGAGGTGATATTGACAGCATCACTTCCGTTTCCATTAATCTCAGAACCGGGTACCCTGAAGTTACAGGCTATCGAACTGATGCCCATACGCCGCTTTACCTCAGACCAGAATGCCGTCTGCTGCACTATGGGTGTCCTGAATACCTCTTCTATGTCTTTCTTTCTGAAATCCCTGATCATGATCGTCTGCCTGCGATAACTTGCTTCAGTTGCTGAAGGCGTGGCAAACATGGGACTTAATAATCAGAATTCCAAGGATTTTTGTCTCTGACAGAATAACAGGATCCGGACAGGTTGTTCTCCTGAGTCAGGAAATTACTGCTCCAAGCCTGGTCAGGTCATCGTAGAAGCCGGGGTATGACTTGCTGACTGCCTCCGCTCCGGCGATAGTAACGGGACCTGCGGCGCTGGCGGCCATCACAGCGGCCATCATGGCTATTCGGTGGTCGTTGTGTGATGAGACGGTGGCGCCCTTCGCCTGCCCGCCGGTGATCAGCATCTCGTTACCGCTGAACCGCACGCGGATGCCCATTGCGCCGAGCACCTCCGCGATCGCCTCCGCCCTGTCGCTCTCCTTGTGCCTCAGCCTGCCCACTCCAGTGATCCTGCTCGTCCCCTCACATCGGGCCGCCAGCGCCGCCAGCGGGGGAAACAGATCAGGTGCGTCGGTGGCCTCAAAGGTGAATGCCTTCAGCTCCGACCGGCTGGCGGTAATTCCGCATGGACCCGTGATCAGGCCAGCCCCTGCCTCCTCAAGAGCCTGAAGCACTGCTCTGTCAGCCTGCAGGCTGCAGGGATTAAGCCCGTCAACAGTCACCCTGCCTGCCGTGGCGCCGGCAACCAGCAGAAAAGCCGCCCCGCTCCAGTCGCCCTCAACGGTGTACTCATGCGCCCTGTACGACTGTCTCCCGGGTATGATAAATGACCTGTAATCATCATTCTCCACCTTAATGCCAAATTCGGCAAGCAGCCCCAGGGTAAGTCCGATGTAGGGTTTGCTGGTAAGGCTGGCAACATCAATGCGACTGTCTCCATCTGCCATCGGCAGGGCCATCAGGAGCCCGGTAAGCAGCTGTGAGCCTGACGATCCGTCAATAAAGGCCCGGCCCGGCCTTAGTCTCCCTGAAAGCTTCAGGGGGAGCAGCCCTCCGGAGGTCTCCACCTTTACCCCCAACTGTATGAGCGCTTCCCTGATCATGGTGACCGGACGGCGCACAAGTGAGCCTTCACCGGTGAAAGTAACACTTTCAGAGAGCAGCCCGGCCACAGGGGCAAACATACGCAGAGCCAGTCCTGATTCGCCGCAGTTCAGCGTTACAGGTCCGGCAGGTCTGATCCCTGCGATGATATTTATTCTTTCTTCCTGCTGCATTATGGTTGCACCCAGAGCCTGCGCCATGTTTATGGCTGCCATGGAATCATTGCAGAATGAGGCATTCCGGATAACCGTCGTCCCGCCTGAAAGTAGCCCTGCAGCAATAGCCCTCTGAGTCAGGCTCTTGCTTGGCGGAGCATCTGTCAGGCCTGCCAGGCCGGAAGGATTGACGGTATTGTTCATGAGGTTGAAATATGTCTTCTTAGGCAAATTCCGGCCACTAATTTAACCTTCTTTCATCACTTTCATCTGGTGAGTGATCGATTCCTGGTGAATCGCCTCCAGGACGGCCTGAATGAACTCCGGTGTCAGTCCCTTCCTGACCCCCTTGTCCACTGCGTTGTCCTTAACCTCTCTCCAGCGGCTGCTCTGAAGGATTGTGATGCCATGTTCCTTCTTATAGCGGCCGATGGTCTCCGCTACCTGCATCCTGCTCTCAAGGATGTCAAGCAGGAGGTTATCATACATATCAATCTGGCTGCGAAGATCTTCTATGGTCTCAAGAAACTCAGGATCATCCGTGGTTGGTGACCGTAATACCAGGCTGCCGAGGACCTTCATCAGCTCCACGGGAGTGATCTGCTGTTTTCTGTCGCTGAGGGCGCCTGCCGGATTAATGTGAGACTCTATCATCAGTCCGTCATAATGCAGGTCCATTGCTTTCTGTGAAAGATCACCAATGAAATCACGGTCACCTCCCATATGACTCGGGTCACAGAGGAGTCCGATGCCGGGAATGCGCTGACGCAGCTCAACGGCAATCTGCCAGCGGGGCTGGTTGCGGAATGAGCATTTCTCCCAGGTGGAGAAGCCACGGTGCACAGCTGCAATGCGCGTGATGCCGGCACGGCTGATACGCTCAAGTGCCCCTATCCACAGTTCAAGGTCAGGATTGACCGGATTCTTGACAAACACCATTACATCTGAATCCTTCAGAGCAGAGGCAATCTCATGCATAGCAAACGGATTCACGCTGGTACGGGCACCAATCCAGACGGCATCAACTCCATGTTTGAGAGCTTCATAAACATGCCTTTCCGTAGCCACTTCCACAGCAACCGGAAGACCATATTCATCCTTTACCCGTCTCAGCCACCGTAGACCCGGTGACCCAACCCCCTCAAACTGCCCGGGACGGGTGCGTGGTTTCCAGATACCGGCACGGAAGAGATCCACCCGGCCCGAGGCGGACAGGGCAGCAGCAGTGGCCAATACCTGCTCCTCGCTTTCGGCGCTGCAGGGACCGGCGATTACCAGAGGCCGTTTCTTGAAGAGCGGCCATTCCTCCACCGGCACAACATTCAGCCTGTTCCGGATTCCGGGGGCAATCATTGTCAAATCATCAGTTTTCATGGTATTGTCAGAGTTTCATTTAAGGATTTTCCCGATACTGTTTGCATTTTTCATAAGCTGCCTCAGCGCTTCGCCGTTGCCGCTTCCGATATGCTGCCTGAACAGGAGCATCTTGTCTATATAGGTGTCAATAACCTCAAGTATTGGACCCGCATTTCCGGTGAAGATCGGAGCCCAGGTCTCCCCGCTGCTTTTCGCGAGACGTACTGTGCTCTCAAAACCGCCTGCGGCGAGGGACAAAATGTTGGCTGCATCCTTCTCCTTGTCAAGTACGCAGAGTGCAAGTGCAAACGAGGTTATATGTGATATATGGGAAACATATGCCACGTGGATGTCATGCTCCCTGGAATCCATGTACTGTATTTTCATGTTTAATGATTGCAGCAGGGCTGTGATCTTCTCCATTGCATCTTCGTCGCTCCGGTCCGGATCACAGATTATTGCCACCCTGTCACTGAACAGGTGGTCAACTGCTGCTGCAGGACCTGAGTGTTCCGTCCCGGCCATAGGATGTGCCGCCACAAACCTCCCCCGTGCAGGGTGACGGTCTGCCACTGCGGCGATATCTGCCTTTGTTGATCCCATGTCTGTCACCACCTTTCCTGTCCCGGTAACAATATCAAGTATTCCCGGCAGAAGCCGGCAATTTACATCCACCGGTGCAGCAAGAACAATAATATCAGACTTCGCCACGGCCTCTTCCAGCGGCAGGAACTCATCGGCCAGACCACGATACATGGCTATTGTACAGTGATGAGGGTTTGCCTCAACCCCAATGATCCTGCCGGTGAATCCGTTGAGTCTGAGGCTTCGCGCCAGCGAGCCTCCGATGAGGCCCAGTCCCGTTATGCAAATGTTTAGTGACATGTTTCTTCAGGCTGTTTTTAGTTGGTTGGTATTGACTCTCTCCCTGACCCTTATGAGCGCTCCTGAGAGCAGCTCTTCACTGGCACAAAGGGAAATCCTGATGTGCCTCCGGCCGTTGTTGCCGAAAATTGATCCCGGGGTAACGAATAGGTGATTATTGTGAAGAAGTTCCTCCGTAAGTTCTTCTGCATCATTGTAGCCGTCGGGTATCTTCCCCCAAAGGAACAGCCCTGACTGCGAATCATCGAAAGTGCACATGAGTGCGTTCATTATCTGAGCCGCCAGGATACGCCTCCGGGAGTAGACCGAGTTGAGCTCTTCATACCAGCTTTCAGGGAGGGCAAGTGCAGCAGCGGCGGCAACCTGTAGAGGCTGGAACATTCCTGAGTCCATGTTGCTTTTAACCTTCAACACATTATTTATATATGTACTGTTGCCGGCAAGCATACCGATCCTCCAGCCTGCCATGTTATGTGATTTGCTGAGCGAATTGAGCTCAAGCGCTGTCTCATCAGCCCCCGGGACTGAGAGGATACTCAGGTGATCATTGTTTAGGATGAAGCTGTACGGATTGTCGTTGCAAAGCAGGATCCGGTTCCGCCGGGCAAATCTGACAAGTTCCTCAAAGAGCGTATATGAGGCCCGGGCCCCGGTAGGCATATGGGGATAGTTGATCCACATGATCTTCACCCTGTCTGTTCCGGAGGTTTCAATTGCACGTAAATCAGGCCGCCACCCATTTTCTTCACTGAGGTCATAGCTCCTGACCACCCCTCCTGCAAGTTTTGCTGCAGATGCATATGCCGGGTAACCGGGATCAGGTACCAGAACCTCGTCGCCCGGATCAAGAAAGGCCATGCTGATGTGCATAATCCCTTCCTTAGAGCCCATAAGAGGGAGGATTTCAGTGTCAGGATCAGGCATAACGCCGAAATGCTTCCCGTACCAGTCCGAAAATGCCTTCCGAAGCGCAGGGATTCCCCTGTAAGACTGGTAACCATGGTTATTGCTTTCTGAAGCATATCGTTCAAGTTCCGAAATAACCTCCGGTGCCGGAGCCATATCAGGACTTCCGATCCCGAGGTTAATTATGTCAGCTCCCTCCTGCCGCATCCGCGCGATCTCAGCCAGTTTTGCCGAGAAATAGTATTCGTTCACAAGCCCTGTACGCAAAGCCGGTTTTATGAGTGTAGGATCGTTCATGCTGTTCCCCTCCCAAGGTTAGTTGTTTGACGGATCAAAAGACATCAGGCCGCACCTGTATTCCGCTACAATCTCAAGCCCCTCAGTGAGCGGCCTGATGGCATCAAGAGCCATCCGGTAACGGGCGTAGTCGTCATAGATGACATCTATATGAAACATGTACTCCCATGGTCTACCCACAATAGGCAATGACTGTATCCTGGTAAGGCTGACCTGGTAGAATGCCAGGACAGAGAGGACCTGTGAAAGGGAACCCACTTTGTGTGGCAGTGAGAAGCAGACCATGGCCTTGTCTGTCAGCTCCGGGCTGTTGCCGGCACCACCCCTCACCCCGAGGTTGGAAAGCGACAGTTCATGGTGACCGGGCATCCCCGGGTCTGTACTTTCACCGATCTTTCCCCGGTTACCTGCCACAATAAGAAACCTCGTGAAATTCATGCTGTCGTCTTCAATTTCCGGTTTCAGGACCTCAAGGCTGTAGATGTCTGCCGCACAGCTGCTTGCAATGGCACCGGCACCATACTGTCTCTCCTCGCTTATAATTCTGGCGCTGAGTGCAGTGTCTACGGCCTCAACTATCTTCACCCCCTGCTGCCTCATTTCATCAATGAACTGCGAACACTGTTGTATAGCCATCGGGTGAGAATGTATTTCCTTTATATCCGAAAGATGCTGCCCTGGCAATGCTACCAAGTTCTGCTTTATCCGCAAGAATATTTCACCTGTAACGGGAAGGCGTGACCGGCGAAGAAGTTCATAATTGGGCAGGATACTGCCGGCGACGGAGTTCTCGAAGGCTACCACACCAAAATCAGCCTGCCCCTTTGTTAATGCGTTGAATAGTTCTGAAAAAGTATCAAAAGGTACGGCAACAACCTCATTTTCCCTGAAATACTCAACTGCTGCCATTTCATGAAATGATCCTCTTACTCCCTGAATGGCCACACTGATCTTTTTTCTCTCTTCCTTCATATTCAGTATTATTCAAAAAAAAAGTCCCGCTTTCACGGGACCTCCTTCATCATATTCTATCTCCTATACAGATATACAACTATTCGGTCCCTTTTGCCTTGCGGTAAAAGAAAAAGTAAAACGAATAGTTGTATGTGTAATTTGCGTTCATTTCTATGACATAAAAGTACTGTTTTTTTAAATACGCATCATATGCTGATATTTTTTTAAAAAAATGATCCTCTTGTAGAGGCCTTTTGTGCTGAAAAAACCATCCCTCAGAACTATACACGAGTTCTATATTCCTCTTCGACAGCAAACAATATACTCTACAATATCAAGTTTAGACGTGTGCTAATAATCTCATAGACTGGCATATATAATATTTCATTAACTCTACAATACTTTGGGTGGCTACAGATTAAACTATATCGACAAACCATGACTTCTGTAAAGTTTAAGATTTAACTTTGGCTTTCACAAATAGTGGTACGATATGGCTTTTTTCAGAAATGCTGCCGGTGTCATCAATGCAATTGAAGCTTTTTTCAATACCGTTGATGAAGGTGTGCTGGTCTTCAAGGAGGGTGTAAGCAATTACCTTCACGGGAACCAGGATGCCTTTAACAATAATATTGCAAATATGGCGAAGCTTGAGGCAGATGCTGACAATCTTCGTCGTGATATCGAGAACAAGCTTTACACCCATTCGCTGATGCCGGAGGTCAGGGGTGATATACTCCGTTTGCTGGAGGAGATGGACAATATCATTGACACTGCCAAGAAGAACCTTTTCCAGTTTGATGTGGAGGTGCCCAACATACCTGCAGAACTGAATCAGGATCTTATCCTGCTTACTGACATCTGCGTGTCGTCCGTTTCAACGGTCATCCCGGCAGCAAGGGCTTACTTCAGGGCACCTGAAACAGTCAAGGACCAGATACACAGGGTATATTTTTATGAGAAGGAGGCAGACAAGCTGGCTGATGTAATCAAGAGAAAGGTATTCAGGCAGATGACCGGCCTGAGACTGAGCGAAAAATTTCATCTGCGTTATTTTGCCCTGCACATCGAGACTGTCTCAGACACGGCAGAAAAGGTTGCAGACCTTCTTTCAATCATGGCAATTAAACGTACCATATAACAAACAGATTACAGGGAGGTGTTTTTCTTTTATCTGACAAGCGGGCTTTTCCTCGGGTGGTCATTGGGGGCCAATGACGCAGCCAATATATTCGGCACTGCCGTCGGCTCCAAGATGATCAGGTTCCGGACTGCCGCCATAATAGCCGGCATTTTCGTAATTATCGGGGCTACCCTTCAGGGAAGCGGAACCACCGATACACTCAGTCATCTTGGAGCTGTTGATGCCATGGCTGGTGCTTTTACGGTGGCCCTGTCCGCCGCAATAGTGGTTTTCCTTATGACAAAGGCCCTCCTTCCTGTCTCTACCACCCAGGCAATTGTAGGCGCAATTATCGGATGGAACCTGTTCACCGGGCACAAGACCGACATCAGACTCCTCACGACAATAGTAACCACCTGGGTGGTCAGCCCGGTAATCGGGGCCGTCTTCTCGGCCTTTTTCTATATTCTGCTGCGCGCGCTGCTGAAGAGACTGCAGATACACCTTGTGATCCTCGATGTCTGGATCAAATGGGCTCTGATAGTTGTGG
>Ga0209604_1000862_pt1 | contig 26612 bp, 15 predicted proteins | sample AD_UKC097_MetaG_FD_184405 | JGI IMG/M metagenome (GOLD analysis project Ga0209604, IMG submission 184405) | Active sludge microbial communities of municipal wastewater-treating anaerobic digesters from USA - AD_UKC097_MetaG (SPAdes) (version 2) | ecosystem: Engineered > Bioreactor > Anaerobic >... | reverse complement strand
CGCTCTGGGCCACGACCATCGCCTCGGCGGCGACGGCGGCGATCGACATCTTCGTGTTCAGCGGGACCTGCTGGCCGGACGAGACCTTGACGTTCCTCGTCACGTTCTGGAAGCCCGACATCACGAAGGCGACGACGTATTCGCCCGGGGGAAGGTTCGGGATGACGAAGTCGCCGTTCACGTTCGTGACGGCGGTTCGCGTGCCCTGAAGCGCGGGAGACTTCGCGGTGACCGTCACGCCGGGCAGCGCGAGCCCCTCGGCCTCGGCGACGCGCCCGGTCAGGGTGCCCGTCGGGAGACCTTGGGCGTCCGCCTGCACCGCCAGCAGGAACGGTACGAGGAGGACGAGGAGCCAGAGTCGCTTTCCATTCATGTCCTTATTCCCTCCGGTATTTCCGAAATTGAGGTTGGGCCTTTGATTCTAGGCTTGGCACACGAGATCGGGTTCACGCCCGTCCGGCGGACCGGGTCGGCAAGACCGGTCGCCTCGCAGCGTGGCGTCGTCTCTTCACTTCGACTCTCTCCTCGGACCTCCTTTCCCCGCCCGGGGGACTTTGCGGGGGATCGTCCCGGAACGGGACGCTCCGACCCGGAGCCAAGAAACCGGAGCGCGGTACGGGTTTTCGGAGCCAGGGGCGCGGCATTATAGCGGTCCCGGCCGCAACGCAAGGTCGAAGCAGGCGCCTGAGCTGCTGATCGCGCTCACTTTCCGCCTCCGCGGCGGACGGGACCGGATGCGTCCACATATCTGTCCGGTGATTCCCTTGAAAGATCCGTGCCGGGCTCCGACCGGGCTTCCGGCCTCGTTCGCGCCGACACCTCAAGAAGAGAAGACGGCGGGAGCGCTCGCGCGCTCCCGCCGTCCGTGGACCGGAAGACCGGCCGGGTCAGAAGACGAACTTCAGACCGAAGCGGACCGTCCGGGGGCCTGGTAGGTGAGGGGCTTGCCGTAGAGCGGGTTCTTCGACGCCCCGTTCGCGTCCATGTAGGTGCTGTAGTCGTACGGGACGAGATCCGAGAAGTACCAGTCGTTCGAGCCGTCGCACTCGGCCGACACGTCGCAGATGTCGTCGAAGTACTTGACGTTGTCGATCCGGGTCACGGTGTCCTGGTCGAAGAGGTTCAGGACGTTGAGGGAGACCTCGAGCTCGTAGCCCCCGATCTTGAAGGGGTGGGTGAGGAGGAGGTCGGTCTGGGTGAGGCCGGAGAGGCGGCCCATGTCGTTCCGGCCGTTCGGGAAGAAGTTCACGCCGTTGTAGGAAGCGTCGGTCGAGACCGGGCTGCCCGAGGCCCACGAGAAGCTGAGGCCGATGTTCGTTCCCCAGGAGGCCTGGTAGAGGCCCTGGACCTCGAAGGCGTGCGGCCGGTCGGTGTTGAGGACGTCGTCGACGATGCGGCCCTCGGAGTCGTAGCCGTAGACGAGGCCGTCGAAGTAGCGGGCGACGTTCGGGTCGGTCCGGCCGAACTCGTCGGAGCTCGCGAGGCCGGAGTAGTTGCCGGAGAGCTTGCTGTAGACGTAGGCGGCGCGGACCGAGAAGTTGTCGGCGAAGCGACGGGCGAACGTCAGCTCGATCGCCTCGTAGTCGCGGATCGCCTCGGCCTGCGGCGGAATCGCGCCGGCCGGGTCGCCGGAGACGATGCCCTTGCCCGGGTTGCCGGTGATGTACTGCTCCTCGGAGGAGCCGTCGGGCAGGAAGACGAGGTAGCCGATGTCCTCGATCGTGTTCTTGAGCTTCTTGTTGACGTACCGGGCGCTGACGACCGAGTTCTTCGTGAGCTGGTAGTCGACGCCGAGCTGGATCTCCTCGTTCTCCATCGGCTGGAGGTCGGGGTCGATGCTGTCGTGCGGGTCGCCGGGGGCACGCAGGTCACGCGCCTTGTGGCCGACGAGCGTGGGGCAGGGGTTCTGCCCGAGCGTGTTGTCGACGCGCGCGCAGGCCGCGAAGAACGTGTCCCAGTCGAGCGTGTTCAGCTCGTACATGTGCTGGATCCACCGGTCGGCGCCGAAGGAGCCGCGCGGCATCTCGAGCTTCGTGATGTCGTAGTAGGTGCCGTAGGAGCCGTAGACCTTCAGCTGCTGCTTGCCCGTGACGTCCCAGGAGAAGCCGAGGCGCGGGGCGAGCTTGTCCTCGAAGTCGAACTCGATCGCGTTCTTGGGAAGGGTCGGGTCGACCTGCGCGCCGTAGTTCGGGATCCGCTCCTGCTCGGTGCGGACGCCGATGTTCAGCGTCAGGTTCGGGTGGACGTTCCAGGTGTCCTGGATGAAGAGGCCGACGTTCGACGCCTCGGCGGCGCCCTCGGTCCGGAAGCGGCGGACGCCGATGGAGCCGTAGGTCCCCTGGACGCCCATGCCGAACCGGTCCGGAAGGCCCCAGCGGACCTCGAAGTAGTTGCCGTTCTCGCCGAGGGAGACCGAGTTCTCGATCTTCTCGTACTGGACGCCCGCCTTGAAGGAGTGCGAGCCGAGGGCCGTCACGAAGAGGTTCGCGTCGATGCCGGCCGACGTCCTCTTCCAGTTGTCCTCGTCGGCGCTCTGGAACGAGGCGTCCGGGATCGTCGCGAAACCGGTGGGGCGGTAGCGCGGGTCGGTCTCCGGGACCGGGATGACGCCGTTCCGGAAGAGCATCCGGTTCTGGGCGTCGATGCCGGTGATCTCGGTGTCGGTCTCGAACAGGCCGACGCGGCCGCTCACGTAGAAGTTGCTCGTGGGGACGAAGTCGGCGTAGGCGGAGTAGCTCGAGGTCGGGTACTTCGATACGACGTCGAGGTCGGCGTCGTCCGGCGTCGAGCCGTCGAGGGCCGGGAGGTTCCCGTCCGTCTCGGAAGGCGTGACGTTCGCCGAGACCTTGAAGACGAGCTTGGAGCCGATGTTCCCCTTGATGTTCCCCGCGAAGAAATGGTCGGTGATGTCCTGCTCGGCGGTCGTCGCCTTCTGGTACGGCGTCCGCTCGATCGAGCGGAGCGTCGGGCTGTAGCCGAGGTAGAACCAGAGGGAGTCCTTGATGATCGGGCCGCCGAGGGCGAAGCCCGGCTCGAAGCGGGACTCGTCGTCCTTGTCGAACGTGCGGTAGAAGCCCGGCCACGACTCGTACGCGATGGGGCGCCGGTCGCCGTTCAGGCTGGAGCTCGAGAAGTAGCCGCCGAGCCACCCGCTGAACTCGTTCGTGCCGCTCTTCGTGATGGCGTTGATGACGCCGCCGAGAGAGCCGCCGAACTCGGCCGAGTAGCCGGCCGACTTGACCTGGATCTCCTCGACGAAGTCGGTGATGAAGCTCTGGCCCGAGAGGCCGTCGTTCGGGCGGGTCGTGTCGATCCCGTCGATGACGAAGCGGTTCTCCGACCCGGAGGCGCCGTCGATCGAGATGCCGCCCGCGAACGCCTCGTTCGCGGCGCCGGGGGCCTGCGCGACGACCGAGGTGAAGTCACGCCCCTTCGGGAGGAGCGCGATCTGCTCGGCGGCCATCGAGGCCGTGGTCGAGTTCTCGCCCACCGCGATCTGGACCCGCTCGCCGGTGACGACGACCGTCTCCATGACCGAGCTGATCTTGAGCGCGACGTTCAGGATCGCGCGGTCCCCCAGGGACACCGGGACGCGGGACGCCTCGTAGGTCTGGAAGCCCTGCAGGCGCGCCGTGACCGTGTAGACGCCGGGGAGCACGCGGGGGAAGCGGTAGTCGCCCCGCGCGTCCGTAACGGAGACGAGCGTCCCGCTGGGCCCCTTGATCTCGACCGACACGCCGGGGAGCGCCTCGCCCCCGTCGGCCGTGATGCGGCCGGTGAGGACGCCCGTTTGCTCCTGGGCCCCGGCCGGGATGGCGAGGACCGCCACCATCAGCAAGACGAAAACCAGCCCGAGTCTCTTCATCGTTCCTTCCTCCCTTCGAAAATGGCCCCTGCCTGGGGCCGAAAGTGGATTGGACCTGCCGGGCCGGCCTCTCAGCCGGCCTTCATTGCGTGATCGAGCACACAGGCACGGCGGCCGCCCGAGGCGGCGCCGCTCTTCCGGTGCCCGGACTTCACCCCCCACATACGGACCGCCTTTCACGAGCCGAGAGTGGATCGCCGCCTGGACCTTCGGTGCCCTCGCAGAGAACCGAGCTTCAATTTGGATTTCGAACGCGGGAATGCTAGCACGTCGCTCCACCCGGCCGGCGGGTCCATGCCGGGGGGCCCGACGAACGGCGGCGGACTGCTCCGGATCCTCGCCGCGCGACTCCTTCTCGAATCCGGCGCCCATCGGCTATCTTCCGCTCCGTCCTGGATCACGAGCCGAGGAGGCCCTCGTCATGCGTACGTTCGTCGTCTGCGCGTCTCTCGCCGCCATCGCCGCCCTGGCGCTCCCCGCCGCCGCCGCCGTGAAGTCCGCGACCGTCGAGTACCTCGACGGCGACCAGCTCTGCGAAGGGTTCCTGGCCTGGGACGACGCGCTACAGGGAAAGCGTCCCGGCGTCGTCGTCGTCCACGAGTGGATGGGGCTGGGCGACCACGCGAAGGAAAGGGCCCGGCAGCTCGCCGCGCTCGGCTACGTGGCGTTCGCCGCCGACATCTACGGAAAGGGGATCCGCGCGAAGGACGCCGCGGAGGCGGGGCGGCTCGCCGGCCGGTTCAAGGGAGACGTCCCTCTCCTCCGCTCGCGGGCGCGGGCCGCGCTCGACACGCTCGCGAAGGATCCCCGCGCCGACGCGTCGCGGCTCTTCGCGATCGGCTACTGCTTTGGCGGGACGACCGTCCTCGAGCTGGCCCGGAGCGGCGCCCCGGTGGCGGGCGTCGTCTCGTTCCACGGCGGCCTCGGCACGAAGGACCCGGCCGACGCGAAGAACGTGAAGGGGCGCGTCCTGGTCCTCCACGGCGCGGCCGACCCGTACGTCCCGCCGGCCGAGGTCGCCGCGTTCCAGAAGGAGATGGCCGACGCGAGGGTCGACTGGCAGATGGTCTACTACGCCGGCGCGGTCCACTCCTTCACGAACCCTGCGGCGGGGAACGACCCGTCGAAGGGGGCTGCCTACGATGCCAGGGCCGACCGCCGCTCCTGGGAGGCGATGAAGGCGTTCCTCGCAGAAGAGGCGAAGTAGCCCGAACGGACGAGGCGCGGCGTCCCGCGGCGGGCTACGATCCTGCCGGAGAAGACATGACGCCGCGCCTTCGCACCGCCGCCCTCCTCCTTCCGCTCCTCGTCCTCCTCGCCCTCCCGGGAACAGCCTCCTCCGACGAAGGGCAGTGGCCTCCGGAGGCTCTCGCCACCCTCGGGGAGGCCCGCTGGGCCGAGCTCGCCGCGCGGGGCCTCGAGCTCGGCGCGACCGACCTCTGGGACGGAAAGGGGGGCGGGCTCCTGACCGCCGTCCTCGGCCTCGGCGGCTGCACGGGCGCGTTCGTCTCGGACGAGGGGCTCTTCCTGACGAACCACCACTGCGCGTTCGGCGCGATCCAGCTCGCCTCGACCCCGGAGAAGAACTACCTCCGCGACGGCTTCGTTGCCCGGAGCCGCGCCGAGGAGGTGCCGGCGCGCGGCGGCGTCGGGCGGGTGAGGATCCTGACCCGCCTCTCCGACGTGACCGACCGGGTCCGCGGGCCGAAGAGCGCCTTCCCGCGGGCGAAGGACGACGCCGCCCGCGAGGCGGCGGTCGAGAAGGCCCGAAGCGAGATCGTGGCCGAGTGCGAGAAGCAGCCCGACCGGCGCTGCGCCGTGGCGGCGTTCGAGGACGGCCGGACCTATCGCCTCATGGAGCAGACCGAGTTCCGGGACGTCCGGCTCGTCTACGCCCCGCCCCGGGGCGTCGGCGACTTCGGCGGCGAGGTCGACAACTTCCGCTGGCCGCGCCACGCCGGGGACTTCACACTCCTTCGGGTCTGGGCCGCCCCCGACGGCGCGCCGGCCGCTCACGCGAAGGAGAACGTCCCCTACCGGCCGAAGCGCTGGCTCCGGGTCTCGACGAGGGGCGTCTCCGAGGGGGACGTCGTGATGATCGCCGGCTATCCCGGCCGGACGCAGCGCTACCTGACGCCGTCCGCCGTCGAGAACCTCGAAGAGTGGTTCTACCCGCTCCGCTCGAGGACGTTCACCGACCTGATCGCGATCCTCGAGACGGAAGGGAAGAAGGACCCCGACACCGCGCTGCGCGTCTCCGGCGCCGTCAAGGGGTACGGCAACGGCGAGACGAACGCGCGCGGGCAGATCGAGGGGCTCGCCCGCAACGGCGTTGCCGCCCGCGCCCGCGCGGAGGCGAAGGAGCTGGAGGAGTTCCTCGCCGCCCGCAAGGACCTCCCGGCGGATTGGACGGCCGCGCCGGCCGAGCTCGAGAAGGTCCTCGCGCGCGACCGCGAGGGGCAAGAGCGCCGGTTCTTCCTCGAGGAGATCGAGCGGCTCTCCTCGTATCTCTCCTCGGCCCTCTCCTCCGTCCGCCGCGCCGACGAACGGCGGAAGCCGGACCTCGAGCGCGAGCCCGGCTTCCAGGAGCGCGACCTCGAGCGGGCCCGGCAGCAGGAGAAGGACCGGACCCTCTCGCTCGCGCCCGAGGCGACGCGGAAGGCGCTCGCCTACCTCGTCGAGAAGGCCCGGGCGGCCTCGAAGGGAGCTCCGATCCGGGCTCTCGACGAGGCGTTCGCAGGCGACGCCGACCGCGCCGCGATCGAGGCGCGGCTCGCCGGGATGGACGCGGCGACCTCGCTCTCGGACGAGAAGGCGCGGCTCGCGAACGTCGACGCGACGTTCGCCTCCCTCTCTGCCTCCGCCGACCCCTACCTGAAGCTCGCCGTGGCGCTCCACGCCGACCTCGCCGCGATCCGGCAGAGGCGGAAGGAGACGAACGGGGCGCTCCTCGTCTGGCGGCCGCGCTACCTCTCGGCGCTCGAGGCGCTCCGGCGCTCGAAGGGGCAGGCGATCTACCCCGACGCGAACTCCACGCTTCGCGTCTCGTTCGCGACCGTGAAGGGCTACTCGCCGCGCGAGGCGGTGACGTTCACGCCGCGCACCAGCCTCCTCGGCGTCCTCGAGAAGGCGCGGGCCGAGGAGCCGTTCGTCGTCCCCGGGAAGGTCCTCGAGGCGGCGAGCGCCCACCGCTTTGGCCGCTGGTCCGACCCGGCGCTCGGCAGCGTCCCGGTCGGCTTCCTGACCGACGGCGACACGACCGGCGGCAACTCCGGGAGCCCCACGATGAACGGGAAGGGCGAGGTCGTCGGCCTCAACTTCGACCGCGTCTGGGAGAACGTCGCCGGGGACTTCGGCTGGAGGCCGGAGCGCTCCCGGAACGTGAACGTCGACCTGCGCTACGCGCTCTGGATGATGGAGGAGGTGGACGGGGCGGCCCACCTCGTGAAGGAGCTCCTGCCCGAAAGGTGACGACCGCGGGCGACGACCCCGACCGGCGGCGCGGCAGGCGCCCGGGCCGCATCGGCGTGCGGCTCCCGGCGCTGCTCGTCGTCGCCGCCGCGCTGCTTCCGTCCGGCGCCTGCCGGGAGCGGCCGGTTCGGCGAAGCGTCGAGGTCCTCGTCCCGGTCCTCCCGGAATCCCTCGATCCGTACTCCGATCCCCGGCTCGTCTCGCGAAGCGTCTTCTCCGCGATCTACGAGCCGCTCGTCGCGGAACACGAGGCCGGGTTCCGCCCCGCGCTGGCGCAGAGCTGGACCAACCCCGCGCCCGACACCTGGCTCTTCCGGATCGCGGAGGGGGCCTCCTTCCACGACGGGAGCCCCGTGACGAGCCGCGACGTGGTCCAGGCCGCGCATGCCTCGCGGACCGCGCGGGGCTCGGTCGCCTCCCTCGCAGACCTCCGCGCGATCGAGGTGGCCGACGCGCGGACGGTCCGCTTCCGGACGTTTCGCGCCCCGGAGGACTTCCTCCATTCCGTCTCCGCGCTCTTCATCGCCCGAAAGGAGGGAGAGAGCTTCGTCGGCAGCGGACCCTACCGGGTCGTCGCCCGGACGCCGGACCGGATCGTCCTCGCCCGCCACGAGCGCCCCTCCCGCCCGGCTCCCTACCTCGACGAGGTCGTCTTCCGACGCTTCGCGAACGCCGCCGAGGGGCTCCGGCTGATGGGACGCGACGTCCCGATCGCCGTCGCCGACCCGGCGCCCGCGATGGTCGCCGCAGCGCGGGGCGATCCGCGCCTCCGCGTCGTCACCACCGACTCCGGCGGGCTCACTTATCTCGCGATCGGCTTCTCCGCCGGCGCGGGACCGCTCTCGGACCTCCGCGTCCGGCGGGCCCTCCGCCTCGCCATCGACCTGCCGGCGCTCGTCGCGGCCGGGACGGTCGCGGGGGGGACGCCGGTCGGCCGCCTCGTTCCGCCGGGGAGCTTCGGATTCGACCCGGGACGCCGGCCGCCTCGGCGCGACCTCGCGACCGCGCGGCGGCTGCTCGAGGAGGCCGGCCACCCGCACGGCTTCGATCTCGACCTCGACGTCGGCCCGAACGGGCGCCGGGCCGGGGAGGCCCTCGCCGCCCAGGCGAGTGAGGCGGGAATCCGTCTTCGCGTCCGGGTCCACCGTCCGGACGACTTCGTGACGCGGATCGAGGGACGAAGCCCGCTCTACCTCTACAGCTGGTTCGTCGGGCGCGACGCGGGGCAGGCCCTTCGGAACGCCTTCCACACCCGGGACGCCTCGCGCGGCCTCGGCTCGATGAACAGGACCGGCTTCTCGAGCGCCGCCGTCGACGCGGCGTTCTCTCGCCTCACCTTCGCCACCCGCGCAGAGGAGCGGTTGACGCGGATCCGCGAGGTCTCCGACCTCCTCGACGAGGAGCTCCCCTGGATCCCGCTCTATTCCGCCCGCGAGTCGCGGATCTTTCCCGCCGGCCTCGACCTCGGCTGGAGGCCGGACGGCCTCCTCGTGATCGCGGACGCGCGGCCGGCCGGCGGCGGGCGTTGACCCGCCGCCGGCCCTCACGGCCGCCTACTTCGTCTTGACCGGGTCCGCCGGACGCTTCGGAAGCGTCCTCGGCTCCTTCTCGATCGCCTTCAGCACCTCCGCGACCCCGCGCTCGAGCTGCGGGTCGCGGCCGGCGGCGACGGAGGCCGGGTCGTTCTCGACCTCGATGTCGGGCGCGACCCCTTCCCCCTCGATGATGTAGGCGCCGTCGACGTCGTTCGTCGCCTGCTGCGGGACGAAGACCTGGCCGCCATCGATGAGCGGTCCGCGCCCCGAGATGCCGACGACGCCGCCCCACGTCCGCTTCCCGATGAGGGGGCCGAGCCCCGCCTTCCGGAAGCGCGCGGGGAAGATGTCACCGTCCGACGCCGAGGTCTCGCTGATGAGCGCGGCCAGGTGGCCGTGGAAAACGGCGTAGGGATACGTCATCGGGAGGTCGCTCGAGAAGCCGAAGCGGGTCCCGAGGAGCTTCGAGTCGAGCCTCTCGAGGATCCACTGCGAGACGTTCCCGCCTCCGTTCGAGCGGACGTCGACGACGAGCCCTTCCTTTCGGATCTGCGGGTAGTACCACTTGAGGAACTCGTAGATCCCCGGGGCGCCCATGTCTGGGACGTGGAGGTAGCCGACGCGACCGTTCGAGAGCTTCGAGACCTTCTCCACGTTGCCGAGCACCCAGTCGAGGTAGAGGAGGCTCGCCTCGTTCTCGACCGGCCGGTAGGTCACCTTCCGTGCCCCCTCGACGGTCGGCTTCGCGTTGAGCGTGAGGGTGACGGGGTGGGTCTTGTGCTGCAGGAGGCGATAGGGGTTGTCGGTCCCGGCCAGAGGCTCGCCGTCGACGGCGAGGACGTAGTCGCCGACCCGCGCGTCGACCCCGACCTCGGTCAGGGGCGCGCGGTACTTCGGCTCCTCGTTGTGGCCGCGGAAGACCTTCGCGATCCGGTAGAGGCCCGCCTTCCCGTCGAGCTCGAAGCGCGCGCCCGGCAGGCCGACCTTCGCGCGCGCCGGGCGCTCGATGTCCCCCTCCTCGACGTACGCGTGGCCGACGTTCAGCTCCGCGACCATCTCGCCGAGGAGGTACGTCAGGTCGGAGCGGTGGGAGACGTGCGGCAGGAGCGCCCGGTAGCGTTCGCCGATCGCCTTCCAGTCGTAGCCGTGCATGTTGCGGACGTAGAAGAAGTCGCGGTATCGGCGCCAGACCTCGTCGAAGACGTTCGCCCACTCCTCGGCGGGGACGCGGTCGACGGCGAGCTCCTTCGTCGAGACGCTCTTCGGCTCCTTCGCCTTGGGCTTGACGTCCCAGAGCTTCCAGCCCTTCTCCTTGCCGCCGCCGCGGACGAGGACCTTCGTGCCGTCGTGCGAGAGGGCCCACCCGTCGACGTTCGCGACGAGCTCGGAGTCCTCTCTCTCCTTCAGGTCGAAGATCACGAGCGCCGGCTCGCGGTCGGAGTCGCGCCCGTAGAACGAGGCCCCTTCCTTCGTGAAGAGGAGCGCCGTCTTCGTCGCCTCGAGGCCGTCGAGGTTGTCCGCCTCGACCGGCACGCGGACGACGCGCTCGGCGAGGCCGTCCCAGTCGATGACGACCGGCTTCGGCGCCTTCGCCTCGTCCTTCTTCGCGTCCTTCCCGTCGCCCTTCTTCCCGTCGGCGGCCGTCGCGTCCTTCTCGTCGTCCTTCTTCGCGTCTCCCGCGGTCACCTCGTCGCTCTCGGGGGCGAACGGGTCGGCGACGTCCTTCCGGAGCGCGAGGCCGAAGACGCCGGTCCGGCGGTTGCCGGCGAAGTTCCACTCGATGTCCGAGATCTGGGGCGCGAACTCGCGGTTCGACAGGAACCAGAGGACCTTCCCCTCCGGGTCCCAGGCGGGCTGGAACGAGGAGAAGAGCTCGCTTGTGACCTTCCGCACCTTGCCGTCCGCGGCGCTCCAGACGTGGAGGACGCGCATCCCCGTGTGCTCGCCCATCGAGAAGGCGAGGTGCGCCCCGTCGGGCGAGAAGGCGTAGTCGAAGAGGCCGCCGAAGCGGTCGTCGGCGATCTCTTTCACCTTCCGGTCCGCCACGGTCACGACGTAGAGCTTCCCGTCCTTGTCGGAGACGGCGACCCGGGCGCCGTCGGGAGACCAGACCGGCGGAGAGAGCATCGAGCCGAACGTCGTCGTCAGCTGGGTCGGCTTCGCCGAGCCGTCCTGCGGGACGGTGTAGAGCTGCTCCTCGCCGCTCCGGTCGGAGACGAAGAGGATCGTCTTCCCGTCGGGCGACCAGGCCGCGTGCTTGTCGTGCGCGTTCGAGGAGCGGGTCAGGTTCCGCGTCGGCCCCTTCTCGATCGGCGCCGTGAAGACGTCGCCGCGCGCGACGAAGAGGGCGCGCTCCCCCTTCGGCGAGAGGCCGGCCCGCTCGATGTTCTTCTCGGCGGAGATCCGCGACGGGCGCGAGGCGAGACCGTCGCTCGGGACGGTGATCGGGATCGCCCGCTCGGCCTTCGCCGCGACGTCCCAGAGGCGGAGCTCGCCGCCCAGCTCGTAGACGACCTTCCCGGCGTTGTCGGAGCTGGCCCAGCGCACGTCCCACGTCGTCGAACGGGTGAGCTGCTCGAGGCCCGTGCCGTCGGCGCCGACCGAGTAGAGGTTCAGCGTGCCGTCGCGGTCGGAGACGAAGAAGACCCTCTCTCCGATCCACATCGGGTCGCGCTCCGTCCGCTTCGACGACGCGATCGCCCTCTGCGTCCCGGCCGAAAGGTCGTAGACCCAGAGGTCCTGCGCCCAGCCCCCTTCGTAGCGCTTCCACGTCCGGAAGTCGCGGAAGAGGGGCGAGTAGACGAGCCGCTTGCCGTCGGGGCTGAAGTCGCCCGCGCCCGCGGTGTACATCGGTAGCTTCACCGGGAGCCCGCCCGTGAGCTGCACGGTGTAGAGGGCCGACTCCGTCTTCGCGCTCTCGGCGTCCCGGAGCGAGCGGAAGAGGATCGCCTTGCCGTCCGGAGTCCACCCGTAGACCTGGTTGTCCCCTCCGTGACGCGGAGCGCCGGGCCCGCGCGACGGGTACCAGGTGAGGCGCTTCGGGACGCCCCCGTCCGACGGGACGACGTAGACCTGCTCGTCCCCTTCGTACTGGCCCGTGAAGGCGATCCACTTCCCGTCGGGCGAGAACTTCGGGAAGAGCTCCTGTCCCGCGTGCGCGGTGACGCGCGCCGCGAGCCCGCCCGCGACGGGAGCGGTCCAGACGTCGCCGCCGTAGCAGAAGGCGACGCGCTCCCCGTGGACGTCGGGGAACCGGAGGAGCTTCGTCTGGGCCGAGGCCGGTGAAGCGAGGACGAGGGCCGCGAGGGCCGCGGCAAAGGTGACCGAGTGGCGCGCGAGACGCCGGATCGACTGGTTCATCGGGTCCTCCCGATCGGCATCCTAGCGCGCGCGGCCCCCCGCCCCGGGCGCCCGCCCGAGGGCCCGCCCGAGGTGCCAGGCGTGAAATCGTGTATTGTTTCAACAATACACGATTTCACGCCTGGCACCATCCCCGTGGCACCGTCCCCATCCGTCGGGCACCGTCCCCGTCGGCACCGTCCCCGTCCCCGGAGGGATCAGGGGCGGAGGGGCTTGCGCTCGAAGGCGAGCCAGCGGGCGAGGTCGGTCGCGTACCAGCGGGAGAAGCGGCGGTCCGAGGGGCCGCCGGCGAGGGCGGTCTCGGAGACGTCGTCCGCCAGGTCGGTCACGAACCGCCAGGAAGGACAGAAGGCCGACTCGCGCCCCGAGAGCGAGAGGAGCTGTCCCTGGGCGACCGTCGCACGGCCGCCCGCGACCTCGAACGGCCCACGGTCGAAGCCGAGGGCTGGCGGGAGCTTCCCGCCGAGGAGGAGGTGCCGGAGGAAGACGCGCCGGGACGCTCCCCACGGCGGAAGCGCGGCGGGATCGACCCCCTCGAGGGCCCGGCGGGCGACCCGGGAGACGAACGCCGCCTTCCCTTCCGCGCCGAACCACTCCTCCCCTTCCTCGCGCGCGAGGAGGTCGTCGAAGAGGCGGAAGAAGAAGGCGTGGACGAGCGTCGTGTCGCGCAGCGCCCGCCACGCCTCCATCCCGAAGAGCCCCGCGCCGAAGAGCTCCTCGCAGAGCGCGCCGTAGAGCCTCTCGAAGAGGACGGCCCCTCTCGAGGCGGCGTCATAGCGCCGGTCCCACGCGCGAAGCTCGCGGACCGCGGGGAGGTCGGGGAGGTACGGGTCGAGGGCGGCGAGAAGCCGCCGCGCCTGCCCGGAGACGAGGTCCGCCTGCATCGCGCCGAGATCGCCGGCGGAGAGGCTTCCCCCCGTGGCGCCTTTCGCGTCGGCGAGCTCGCGAAGGCGATCGGCGCGGTCGGAGCCCATGCAGAGCGTGATCCCGACCGGCTTCCACGCGCCGTGGCCGCCGTCGTTGGCGGTGACGAGGACCCCGTCCGGATCGCCGGCGACGCGGGCGAGGGCCGAGGGCGAAAGCGTGCCGTCCCAGAGGTCGCCCGGCTCCCAGCCGCGGAGCGGGAGGAGGCCCGGATCGCGGCGGCGCTTCGGGAGGAGTCCCGACTGCTGCGCCGCGATCCGGCCGTCGCGGCCCGCGAGAAGCCAGCTCGCGCTGAGCGCGACGCGGGAAACGGCCTCGGCGCCGCGCTCGATGTCCGGCGCCGCCCAGAGGTCGAGGATCGCCTCGAGAGATGCGGCTCCGCCCGCCCGCCGGCAGGTCCAGGCGCGGGCGACCCAGATGCCGTCCTCCACGCGGCTCGCCTCGTCCGGAGTCTCGAGGACCCCTGCGTCGGTCTCGAAGACGACGACCTCGCACGGAGGCCCGTTCTTCCGCCGGACCGTCTCACGCCTCTCCCGGAGCGGGCGCCACGCGTCGCCGCGGCGGAACCGTCCGCCGCTCACCTCCTCGATCACGAGGTCGATGGTGTCGGCGAAGCCGTACGTGAAGCCCGCCGCGATCGCGCGCGTCCGCCCCATGACGAGGCCGGGGACGCCGGGCACCGTGACGCCGGCGCGGAAGTCGCCGCCAGGGAGCGTGCCGACGACCTCGTACCAGATGGCCGGCAGGCGATTCACCTCGAGGTGCGGGTCGCTCGCGTAGAGGGCGGCGCCCGAGGCCGACCGTCGCCCCGAGACGGCGACGTTGTTGCTGGCGCGGAGAGCCGGGAGCGGGACCAGCCCGGGGACGAGCGCCGGGACGTGGCGCAGCGCGCGGATCGCGCCGAGGAGCGCGTCGTCGAGGCCGTCGAGGTGCGGGCGGAAGAGGCGGGCGAGCTTGCCACGGTCCACGCCCGCCCGGAGCGACTGGAGGAGCGCGACCTCGGCGTCGCCCTGCGCCTGCGCCAAGCCGACGAACGTCATGAGCCGGAGCGTCAGGAGGGTGTCGGCCGGCGTCCACGGCTCGGACGGGACGCGGAGGAGCCGGAGCTCCCAGGGGCGTCCACGCGCGAGGCGCTCGTTCACTCCCGCCGCGTAAGCCTCCGCCAGGCTCTTCGCGCGTCCCGAAAGGGAGGCCGCCTCCTCCGACGAGGCTGCCGCGAAGAGGTTCCGCCGCATGAAGAGGTCGATCGCGAGCGAGGAAGGCGAGTCGTCGAGGAGCTCGCAGATCCGTCCCTGCCCGACGATCCGCGTGACGAGGAGCTGGAGGGCGCGGTCGTGCGCGTGGGCGAATCCCCACGCCGCCGCGAGGCCGAGGTCGTCCTCGGCCTCGGCGTGCATCACTCCGAATCCGTCGCGCCGGAGGACGAATGAACGTCCTCCCGCCTCCCAGGTCCGGGGCGACAGGCCGATGCGGGGTCGCACGCCGCGGGATTCTATGGATGCGCCCGCCGGCGCCGGGCGGTCAGTGTCCCGTGCAGCCGGGATTCCGGCCGAGAGCGACCGCGTCGCCGTCGCGCGAGAGCTTGCCGGCCGAGCCGAGGAACTCGAGGAGGCCCTCGAAGCCGAACCGGTCGCCGTGGCAGTTCCCGTAGAGCGCGTCCTCTCCGAACGCCTCGGCCGCGGCCCGCTTCAGCTCGGCCACCGGCAGCCGGCCACCCCGGTCGGCGAGGATGCTCAGCACCTCGTGGCCGAAGACGAAGCCGTCGGCTTCGTGAGAATGGTCGTGGTGGTGGTCGTGGGCCGCGTTCGTCATGGCGCGCACCGTAGCACGCGCCCCTCGGCCGCCCGGGATGACGGGCGTCATGCCGGTGCCCGGATCCTCCCGTCTCACCGCGGAAGGGTGGGCGGCAGGCCCCTCTCGGAAAGGAGGTAAACCGCGAACGTCCCGAGCCAGTGGCTCCCTTCGTAGTGCTCCGACGTTACGCTCGGGAGGCTCGCCTTCGCGTGGGCCTCCGCGGCCGCCCGAAGCGCGGGAATGCGACGGTCTCGCGGCGGGAGCCCGGCCGCGATGCCGCGGAGCATGAAGGCCCGGGAGAGGTTCAGCCCGTCGAGGTGGACGAGCTTACCGTCGGTCCGGTCGGTGACGATCCCGGGCGCGAGCCAGCCCGACGACCCGTCGCGCGGGAGGTCGGGAAGGAGCTCCGAGAGCCACCTCGCGAAACGGTCTCGCGGCATCACGCGTCGCATCAGGTCGGCCTCGCCGAGGCACGGAGAGAGGAAGTCCTGCCCCGACGGCTCGTAGCCGATCGGGCACCGCCGGTCGGCACCGTAGAGCTCGACGATCCGCCGGGCGAGGAGCCCGGCCTTCTCCGTCTCGCCCGCGCCGCGGGCCCAGTCGAGGGCGAGGCCGAACGCGAACGCGGTCTGCGGGTGCTCTCCCTCCCGGATCGGATAGGCGAGCTTCGGGATCCAGGCGAAGAGGAGGTCGGCGGCCCTCGCCTCGAGGGGCGCGAGCGCCTTTGACCACGCCTTCGCTTCCGGGTCGTCCCATTCGCGAAGCTCCGCCGCGAGCTGGAGGAGCCATGCGAGGCCGTACGGCCGCTCGAAGCCCGTCCGTCCCGGCGCGGAGAGGTAGGCGACCTCCCCCGCGACGTTCGCCTCCGTGAGGCTCTGCGCGAGCGCCGCGCGCGCCGGCGCCGCGAACGGCGCGTCCGGGTGGAGCCGCGCGAGGCGCGCGAGGAGCCAGTGTCCGTGGACGGAGGAGTGCCAGTCGAAGCAGCCGTAGAAGGCCGGGGTCAGCTCGCGCGGCGGCTTCGCGTCGGCGTCGCCGTTCATCACGTGGGCGATCTTGTTCGGGTACTCGCGGTGGACGCAGTCGAGGGCGAGGCGGGCGAAGCGGCCGGCCGCGGCCACGTCGAGGGCAGCGTCGCCCGCCGCCCCGGCGGCCGGCGCGACGAGCAGCGCGGGAAGGAGGAAGGAGATCGCGCGGAGACGAACCACGACGCGATTCTAGGCGCCGCGGGGGCACCCGGCGGCGGGTGCCCCCGATCCACTGCCCGCCCTCGCGCGCGCGGAGGGAGAGGCGCCGAAGGCGCTGCGGGGGCACCCGGCGGCGGGTGCCCCCGATCCACTTCAGTCCGGACGAGCCAGGATCCGCACCCTCAGCTTCGCCGCGCGCGCGAAGTCGGCGGCTCGCATCTTCACCGAGACGCGGTTCGTGTCGCCCGCCTCCGAGCCCCCGAGGCTCCGCTCCTGCACTCCGGAGCCGATCTCGCGCCCCTCCGCGTCGAGCACCGTCACCCGGTACGTGCAGGTCCAGTCCTCGTCGTCCCGGTTCGTGTAGGTGAACTTCACCGTCAGCTTCGTCGACTCCCCCGGCTTCCCCTCGGCCTTTCGGAGCTCCTCCGGCTTCGGCCAGTCGGTGACGGTCACGGACTCGATCGTGATCGAGCGGTCGACGATCCCGACCGGCACCGCCTCGCCCGTTCGGAAGGGGACGATCCGCTCGAGCCGAGAGGCCGGGTCGATCCCTCCCTGAACGGGCCGGTCGGGAAGGCGCTCCGGCGTCACGACCTGCGGCTCCGGCGTCGGCGCGACGGCCATCGTGCCGGGCACAGGCGTCTGGCGCGATCCCGCAGAGGCCTGCGGCGACGTCGGCGCGGGCAGCACCGCCGCGGTCCGCACCGACGGCGGCGCGGTCGGGACGGCGAGCTCCTCGATCGTCACGGTGGACGCGTCTTCGGCCGAGGAGGAGTCCGTCTCCGTCGGCGCGGGAGACGTTCCGCCGGACGATTCCGTCGGGGCCACGGCCGGCGCGGTGGGCGGCGCGGTCGGCGGCGCGGACACAGCCGGCGGCTCGCCGTCGGTCGCCGGACGCGCGAAGAAATACCAGCCGGCCGCAGCCACGCCGCCGACGAAGACGAGGGCCGCGACGGCGATCGCGGCGACGGCTCCGGCCGGGAGACTTGACGAGGCCGGACCGCGCATCGTCACCGCGGTCCTCGGAGCCGGCAACGTGACGTTCGACGGCGGAGGGGGTGGCCAGGACGGCGGCGGCGTCGCGAGCGGAGGCGGCACGGCGCCCGACCCGGCGATCCAGGTCGGGTCGAGGGCGCCGACCGGCCGTACGGCGGTCGACGGCCGGACCGGGACGGAGACGCCGAGCGCGAACGCGAGCGCCTCGACCATCTCGCGGCAGGTCGCGAAGCGCTCCTGCGGCTGCTTGGCGAGAGCCCGCGCGAGGACGGCGTCGACCGAAGGCGGGAGCGACGGGACGAACGTGGAGGGCGGTGGTGGCGCCTCCCGAAGGTGCTTGTCGAGGACCGCGAAAGGAGACTCGCTCCGGAACGGGGTCCGCCCGGTCAGGAGCTCGAACGCGAGGACGCCGAGAGCGTACTGGTCGGCCCGCGCGTCGACCGGCCGTCCGATCGCCTGCTCGGGCGCCATGTAGGCCGGCGTGCCGACGACCATGCCGGTCGCCGTCAGCTCGGACGACACCGCGGTGTTCTTGGCGAGGCCGAAGTCGGCGAGGAGGAGGCTCCCGGAGGCGTCGACGAGGACGTTCGAGGGCTTCACGTCGCGGTGGAGGACGCCGCGGGCGTGGGCGTGGTCGAGCGCCGCGGCGATCGACGCGAGGCAGTCGACCGCCTCGTCGGGGTGCATCGGGCCGGTGATCCGCTCCCGGAGGCTCCCGCCCGGCAGCAGCGGCATGACGAGGTAGGTGATCCCCGCTTCGGTCCCGAAATCGTAGATCGGAAGGATGCGCGGATGCTCGAGTCCCGCGGCGAGCCGCGCCTCCCGGATGAACCGCTCGCGAAACTCCGCCTCTCCGGCGATTTCGTCCCGGACGACCTTGACCGCGACGCTCCGGTGGAGCCCCTCGTCGAACGCCTCCCAGACCTCGGCCATGCCGCCGGCACCGAGCTTGCGCGAGAGGACGTAGCGTCCGAGCTTCCGCCCCGCTTCGACGGTCATCGCTTCTCCCGGCCCCGCCGCAGGTCGTGCGCGAAACGCTCGTAGACGCTGCGGAGCAGCTCCGGGCCGGGGCGCCTCGCGCCAGGCCCCGGATTCGCGGCTGCCCAGCGCGGGGCCAGGACGAGCGGCACGAGCGGCACGGGGTCCCTGTCCGGGATCCCCTGCTCCTCTCGCGCGACGGCCGCCCAGACGCGCGTGGGAAGAGGAACGGCCGCCACCGTCTCCGGCGTCGGCGCGGCGCAGCAGGCCGGGTCGGACGTCACGAGGTATTCGCGGCACGCGATCGGGCGCTCCTCGTAGATCGAGCAGGTCTCCTCCTCGAGGAAGGGACAGGGGATGCCGAGCCGAAGGACGGCGAGTCCGACCTCGACCGCCTCGCCGGACGCGCGCGCCCCCCGCCCCTCGAGCGCCGGCATCAGCCCGGCCTCCTCGATCCGCCTCCAGGCCTCGGCGTAGCGTCCCCTGACGACGGACCGCCTCGGTTCCGGCAGCTCCTCGATGAGCGTCGCGATGCGCCGCGCCTCCGCCGGCGCGACGGGGACGACCTGGCGGCAGCACCACGCGCATCCCTTCTCGCAGGAGACCGGCTTCCCGCCCTGGGCCGAGACGGCGGCGCCGAAGGCGACGAGCGCGTTCGCGGTCGTCCGGAGCGCCGGGAGAAGCTCCTCCATCGGCACCTCCCCGATCGGCACGTCCATCTCGACGTGGACGCTCCCCTCGGGAAGTCCGAGGTCGACCGCCAGCCGGCGGGTCTCGGATTTCGAGTTCCCCATGGGCGCGAATTAGAGCAGACCCGGGCTCAGCCCGTCCTCCCCGCGTAGAGGAAGCGCTTGATCTTCTTCGTCGGGGTCTTCTGGAACTCCTCGGGCACCACCTCGATCGCGGCGACCTGGCAGAAGGGAGGGAGCTTCGCGTTCAGCTTCAGTCGGTTCTTCTCCATCTCCCGGAGGATCCCGTCGTGCCCGACGCGCGCGGCGTCCGCCGCCTCGAGGTCGGGGTAGACGAGGGCGTGAAGGCGGTGATCCCGCTCGACGACGAGCGACTCCGCGACGAGCGGAAGGGCGTTCAGCCGGGCCTCGATCTCCTCCGGGTAGACGTTCTGCCCGGTCGCCCCGAGGAACATCGTCTTCGACCGCCCCTTCAGGGAGAGGGAGCCGTCGGAGTCGAGGAGCCCGAGGTCCCCTGTCCGAAGCCAGCCGTCCTCGCCGAGGACCTCGCGGGTCGCCTCGGGGCTCTTGTAGTAGCCGGCCATGACGTAGGGGCCACGGACCCTCACCTCTCCCGGCACCCGCGCCGGGTCGGGCGAGTCGACGACGAGCTCCAGGCCGTCGACGGCGCGCCCCACGCCCTGCATCCGGTGCTCCCGCCAGCCGGAATAGGAGATCAGTGGGCCGCACTCCGTCATGCCGTAGCCGACGGTGACCGGGAAGCCGATACGAAGGAGGAACTCCTCCACCGCCGGGTTCAGCGCGGCCCCGCCGACGACGACCTCGAGGACCCTCCCGCCGAAGGCCTCGACGAGCTTCCGCCGGAGGAGGGCGTCGACCTTCCGGCGGAGCGCCGGGAGGCGCGTGAGGAAGCGAACCGCGGGCTTCTCGAGGAACGGGCGCACCCTGCGGGCGTAGATCTTCTCCAGGACGAGCGGGACCGTCAGGACGAGCCGCGGCCTCTCTGTTGCGAAGGCCTTCAGGATGACCTGCGGGGAGGGCGTCTTGTCGAGGAACGCGATCCGGCAGCCGACGGAGAAGGGGAAGAGGAACTCGAAGGCGCAGCCGAACGCGTGCGCGAGCGGGAGGAACGAGACGACGGCGTCCCCCGCCTCGAGCGGCATGTGCTTCTGGGCGTAGAGGACGTTCCGCAGGAGGCTCCGGTGCGGGAGCATGACGCCCTTCGAGAAGCCCGTGGTCCCGGAGGTGTAGACGATGGAGGCGAGGTCCTCGGGGCCGGCAGTCGCGAATCGGTCGGGAACGCTCGCCGGCGTGACGTCGCGTGCCGTGGCGTCGGCCTTCCGGAGCGCGGTCGCCGCTCCCTCGCGCCGGAGGAAGAGAGGCGAGAGGTCCTTCGTGGAGAGGACGGCTCTCACGCCCGGCACCTTCTCGGGGTCGAGGCGCTCCAGGAAGGCGTCGGTCGTCAGCAGCAGAGCCGCCTCGGAGTGATTCAGGATGTGATGGACGTCCTCCTCGCGGAAGTCCGGCAGGATCGGAACCGCGACGGCCCCGTACGCGACGACCGCCAGCCAGGCCGTCGCCCAGCCCGCCGAGTTCCGGCCGAGCAGGGCGACCTTCGTCCCCGGCCGGACGTGCAGCTCGTGAAACGCGGCGTGGAAGCGGGCGATCCGGATCGCGACGTCGTCGTAGGTCATCGCCCGACCGGGGAAGTCGGAGAAAGCGGGAAGCTCCGCGTTCCTCCTGAGGCTCCGGGCGAGGAGCGGGATCAGGCTCTCCTCGTTCATCGGTCGGCCATCTTACGATGCGTCCTCGCCGCGCGCGGGCTAAGATCGGCGCTGGTGGGGCCGCCGGAGCGGCTCCGGGAGTGAGCCGATGAGCCGAAACGTCGATTTCGCGCGTCTCGACCTGAAGGACGCCCTCGACCTTGCGATCCTGATCGAGGACGAAGCGCGCGAGCGCTACGAGGAGTTCGCCGAGCAGATGGAGGTCCACCACACGGCGGACGCGGCGAAGTTCTACCGCTTCATGGCCGAGAACGAGGCGAAGCACGGGGCCGAGCTCGCCAAACGGCGGAAGGCGCTCTTCGCCGACGCTCCGACCCGGATGAGCCGCTCGATGCTCTGGGACGTCGAGGCCCCGGAGTACGACAAGGCGCGGGCCTTCATGTCCCCTCGCAAGGCCCTCGAGGTCGCCCTGGAGTCGGAGGTCAAGGCTCACGCCTACTTCACCGCCGCCATCCCGTTCCTCAGCGACCCCGAGGTGAAGGCGCTCTTCGTCGAGCTCCAGGGTGACGAGGTGGAGCACAAGGCGCTCGTGCAGGCCGAGCTGGCGAAGCTTCCTCCCGAGCCCGAGATCGACGTCGAGGACCTCGTCGACGAGCCCGTCGGCCAGTAGGGAAACGATGGGGTCAGGTCTTGTATCGTGACTTTCGCGTCGCGAAAGTCACGATACAAGACCTGACCCCATCCTCATCCTAGGGGCGTCGGGGCCGGGTGGCGCCCGCGACCGGCTCGGCGAGGACGACGCTCGACAGGCTCTCGCGGGCAGCGACGGTGAGGTATTTGCCGTCCGGCGAGATCGCGAACGACTCGGCGGGAAGCGTCGGGTCGAACCCTCCGAGGCGACGCCGGGTCGCGGTCGTGTCGACGCCCGCGACGACCTCCTGCACGAAGACGCCCGCGACGCCCTGATCGTCGACTCCGACGAAGGCGAGGCGGCCGTCGGGCATCCAGCGCGGACGCCCCGACTCCCCCGCCGTCACCGGGTCGACGACTTCCGGGAGGACGATCGAGGCGACCTCGGCCCCGTCTGCGAGGCCGACGATCCGGATCGCACGCGGCCCGGTGCCGATCCCCTCCCGGAACGCGACCCACCGGCCGTCCGGAGAGACCTCGGGAAGCTGGAGCGCCTGCCCGCGGACGAGCGGCGCCGCTCCCGACCCGTCCGGGCGCGCGCGCCAGACGCCGCCGCGCCCGCGCTCGAGAGAGCCCCAGAGGAGCGTCCCGCCGTCGGGCGTCAGGACGGGGTTCTCGGCGTCTCCCTCGCCGCGCGTCAGCTTCCTCGCGTCGGTCCCGTCGACGCTCGAGGACCAGACCTCGAAGCGGCCGGAGCGGTCCGAGCTCCAGAGGATCCTCCGCCCGTCCGGGCTGAACGCAGGGTCCCAGTCCTGAGCCGCGTCATCGGTCAGCCGCCGGAGCGCGCCGGTCTCGCGCTCGAGGAGCCAGAGGTCCAGCTGACCCGAGCGGTCCGACGAGAAGAGGAGCTGCTTGCCGTTCGGCGAGTAGACCGGCTGCCGGTCGATCGAGGTGCCGTGCGTCAGCCAGCGAATCGGACCAGCCATCCCGATCGGGACCTCGTAGAGCGACTCGCGCGTCGCCAGCGAGTCGAAGACGACGCGGTCGTCGGCCAGGAGGTCGAGGGTCCGGCCCGCCGACGGCCACCAGGCAACGACCCGGGCCGCGCCCCCGGAGACCGGCATCCGAGCGACGCGGAGGCCGACCGTCCGGGCGTGCGGGACGCTCGCGTCGAAGACCCCGGCGAGGAGCTCGCGGCCGGAGCCGAGCCAGGCGACCGCGGTCGGCTGGCGCGCGGAGAGCGGAAGCGGCAGCCTCCCGACCCGTCCGTCGCGGCCGACGAGGACGATCGACCCGGTCACGCCGCTCTGCGCGCTCCCCTCCTCGGAGAGGGCGACCGTCCGGCCGTCGGGCGAGAACCGTGGGCTCGCCACGACGGTGTCGAAGCGGGCGACCTCCCGCGCCTCGCCCCCCGCGACGGGGCCGAGGAGAAGCGCCGTGGCGCGGTCGGCGGGGCGGAGGAGCCGGAGGAAGGCCACCTCGCCGCCGTCCGGCGAGACGTCGCCCGCCTCGGCGGCGGCGAAGAGGCGTCGTTCCTCGCCGCCGACGAGAGGGACCCGCCAGAGGGACGGGCCCGACCGCCCGTCGGTCCTCGTGAAGAGGAGGGACTGCCCGTCCGGGAAGAACCTCGGGTGGGCGTCGCCGGGCCCGGCGGTGAGCGCCGTCTCCCCTTCGCCGCGGACCTGCTTCAGCCAGATCCGCGAGCGGCCGCCGCGCCGCGAGGCGAACGCCACGAGGCTGCCGTCGGGGGAAGCCGCGGGCTGGGAGTCGACGCCGGAGTGCGTCAACGCGCGGAGGGCGGGGGGCGGCGCCGCAGCCGGTCCTCGCAGCGCGAGCGCGCCCGCGACGCCCGCAGCCGCGCCGGCGACGACGAGGAGGGCCGGCCCGAGGGTGCGCCGGCGTCCGCCGCGTCCGCGCAGCCGGACCGTCGCGCCGGCCCGGCCGGGCTCCGCCGGAAGCGACGCGGCGTCGAGCGACTCGAGCGCGAAGGCGAGGTCCTTCGCCGACTGGAAGCGCGCCCCGCGCTGCTTCTCGAGGCACCTCCGCACGATGCGCTCGAGCTGGTGCGGGATTCCCTGCCGCAGAGACGAGAGGTCCGGCGGCTCCGAGAGGAGGATCGCGGCCATCGTCTCCACGGCAGAGCCGGCGCCAAAGGCGCGGCGGCCGGTGAGCATCTCGTAGAGGCACGTACCGAGCGCGAAGACGTCGACCCTGCCGTCGAGTTCCTCGCCGCGCACCTGCTCGGGAGCCATGTAGCCCGCGGTCCCGACGACGATGTCCGAACGGGTCTCCGGAGCGGAGGACCCACCTTTCCCGCCCAGGGGTCCGTCGTCGAGCAGCTTCGCGAGGCCGAAGTCGAGGACCTTCGTCTGCCCGTCCGCGGTGAGGAAGACGTTCTCGGGCTTCAAGTCGCGGTGGACGATCCCCTTCTCGTGGGCCGCCGCGAGGGCCGAGGCGACGTCGATCGCGATCTCCACGGCCCGTCGCGGTGCGATCGCCCCGCGACGCATGAGGTCCGCGAGCGTCGCCCCCTCGAGGAGCTCGGAGACGAGGTACGGGACGCCCGCCTCCGTCCCGACGTCATGGAGGACGACGACGTTCGGGTGGGAGAGCGCGCCCGCCGCCCGCGCCTCCAGCTCGAAGCGTCGGAACCGCTCCTCGTCCGCGCAGGCGCTCCCGGAGAGGACCTTGAGGGCGACCTCGCGACCGATCCGCGTGTCGCGCGCCCGGAAGACCTCGCCCATGCCGCCGCGGCCGATCGGGGCGACGACCTCGTAGGGCCCGAGCCGCGAGCCCGCGACGGGCGTCATTTCGGCTCGGCTCCCGGGGGCGTCGTCACGACCCGGGATGATACGGCGCGGAGCCGGCTCAGCCCCGGCCGCCGATCCCGCGGACGGCCCGCCACGCGATCCAGACCGACGCGGCGAGCCAGAGGAGGCCCCAGGCGAGCGCGGGGATCCCGGTCATCCGGGCGAGGGTCGCGGCGTCGCTCGCCGGCACCGAGCGGAGGATCAGGTCCGACGTGATGTCCCACGGCGCGTAGAGGAGGCTCGTGACGCCGAGAAGGCGGAGGACGAAGCTCGAGGCCCCCTCGGGGAGTCCGCGCGCCACGCCGAGGAGGAGGGCTCCGACGGCGAGGCCGTAGGCGAAGCCGAACGCGCTCCGCACCCAGACGAGCGTCAGGAGGAGGAGCGCGCCGCCGAGGAGGCCCGTCGCGACGCGGTGCGTCCTCGGCCGGCCGCGCACGCCGAGGAGGAGGAAGAGCGCCCCGAAGAGCGCGCTCCCGAGGTAGCCCGCGGAGGAGATGACGAAGGGCCAGCCCCCCGCGGTCGTGCAGAGCCCCCCCTCGCGCGGCGAGAGCTCGATCGCCACGATCCGGCCGCCCGTCAGGACCGCCGCGAGGCCGTGCGAGACCTCGTGGAGGAGGACGACGAAGAGACGGAGCGGCCAGACGGCGAGCGTCGACCAGAACGCGTAGACGAGGAGGGCGAGGAGGAGCGGGACGAGGAGCCGCCTCGTCCCGCTCTTCGTGAAGGCCATCCGGCCCTACGCCGGGTACTTCTCGATCACCCCCGCGACGACCCGTCGCGAGAGCGCGTGGTACGTCGGGCTCGCCGCCGCGAAGATCTCGCGCGCGAGGGAACGGGTCCGCTCCGTCGCCGCGAGCGCGCCGTAGAGCGGACGCAGGTACTTCATCCGGCCGACGCGCGCGAGCACCTCCCGGATCTTCGGGAAGGCCGGCTCGTAGTCGCTCCCGGCGGCGATCGTCAGCCACTCGACGAGGAGCTCGTAGTTCCCCTTCCCCGAGAGGCCGAACGCCGCGTCGAGCGCCGCACACTCTTCGGCGGGGAGCGACCGCGGGAGCTTCTGGAGGTAGAGGAGCGTCTCGGACGCGCTCCAGCTCCCGACCTGCTCGCTCGTCGGCCGGACGCCGTTCGGCCAGCCGGCCGCGAGCGCGGCGAGCGCCTCGGCTCTCTCCGACCGGAAGACGGGGGCGTTCGCCGGGAGGCCCGGCTCGTGCAGCCAGGCGTCGGCGTTCACCGTCGCGGCCGCGCCGGGGAGCTTCTCCTCAAGGAAGGCGAGGAACTCCTCGGTCGTGATCGACTGGAAGCGGAAGCGCTTCATGTATTCGGCGAGGAACGCGTCCCACGCCGCGCGCCCGGCCGTCCGCTCGAGGAGGACGACGAGGCGCGCCCCCTTCTCATACGGGACAGAGGAGAACGCGTCGTCGGGATCGACCCCCTGCAGGTGCGTCCGGAGCTTCGTCAGCGGCGAGCCCTCGCCGAAGCGCGCGATCGACTCCGCGAGCGCCTTCTCGCCGATCGCCCAGCCGAGAACCGCCGCCTCTTCGCCGTGGATCGCCTCGAGGATCCGCCGCTCGGCCCAAACCGTGAACCCCTCGTTCAGCCAGAAGTGCTCGGAGGTCGCGTTCGTGACGAGGTTCCCGGTCCAGGAGTGGGCCAGCTCGTGCGCGACGACGTCGACGAGCGAGCGGTCACCCGCAAGGAGCGTCGGCGTCAGGAACGTCATCCGCGGGTTCTCCATCCCGCCGTAGGGGAAGGAGGGCGGAAGGACGAGCATGTCGTACCGGTCCCAGTCGTACGGGCCGAAGAGCCCCTCGGCCTTCACGATCATCTCCTCGACCCCCGCGAACTCCCACGCCGCCTTCTCGGCCGTCGCCGGCTCGGCCCAGACGCGGGCGCGCGGCGAGAGGTCGCGCGACTCCAGCTCGCCGACCGCGAGGGCGAGGAGGTAGGTGGGGATCGGCTGCGGCATGTCGAAGAGGAACGTCCGCGTCCCCTTCCCCTCGATCACGCCCGACGGGCCGGCCGACATGACGGCCGAGAGCGGCGCCGGGACGGTCACCTCCGCGTGGTACGTCACGCGGAAACGGGCCGTGTCCTGGCACGGGACCATCGTCCGGGCGTGGATCGCCTGGCACTGGCTGAAGAGGAACGGGTGCCTCTTCCCTTCGGTCTGCTCCGGCGCGAGCCACTGCAGGCCGATCGCCTCGGGCGAGGTGTGGTAGCGGAGGAGGACCTCCTTCGTCCCCGGCGGGAGCTTCAGCCGGAGCCGTCGCCCGAGGATCGGGTCCTCGGGCCCGAGGTCGAAGAGGACCTCCCCGCCGCCCGAGGCCGTGACCGCGGAGATCGTGATCCCCTTCGTGTCGAGGTCCATCGGGCCGCCCGCCGGCGCGGCCAGCTCGAGCACGGCCCTTCCGTCGATTCGCTTCCTCTCGAAGTCGACCGCGAGGTGCAGGCGCAGGTGCTTCGTGACCGGCTGGGTGTCGTCGGCGTACGAGTGGGGGTCAACGAGGGCCATGGAGGTCCCCTTTCGCATTTCGCTCCGCCTCGCGGCGGGACCGGCATTTTCCCACCGGATCGCCTCTATCATCCCGCCCCATGAGCGAAGCGAAGCCCGCCGGGCTCCTCAAGTCCTCCCCCCGGGTCTTCTGGGTCGCG
>Ga0209604_1000856_pt1 | contig 26743 bp, 25 predicted proteins | sample AD_UKC097_MetaG_FD_184405 | JGI IMG/M metagenome (GOLD analysis project Ga0209604, IMG submission 184405) | Active sludge microbial communities of municipal wastewater-treating anaerobic digesters from USA - AD_UKC097_MetaG (SPAdes) (version 2) | ecosystem: Engineered > Bioreactor > Anaerobic >... | reverse complement strand
GGATGAAAACGGTTTGCGGACGGGGTGCGCGGGTCAGCTCAGGTGCCCGCTCACGATGCCGGCCAGCTTGAACATGCCCACGCGGTCGGCGCCCAGCACCGGGCGCAGCTTGTCGTCGGCGACGATGCTGCGCTTGTCCTGCGGGTCCTGCAGGTTGTGCGCCTTGATGTAGTCCCACAGCTTCTTCATCACCTCGCCGCGGCCGAAGGGGCCGGCCCCGATGACGGCCGCCAGCGGCGCGCTGGGTTGCAGGTTGCCGGCGCGCGGGGCCTTGTCGGTCGGGCTGGCGGGGGTCTTCCTGGCCGCCGCTTTCTTGGCGACTTTCTTGATCGCGGCCCTGACCTGGTGTGCGCCGGCAGCTCCTGTTTTTGCAGTGACGGCGGGCTTGCGCGGCGGGTACTTGCGGGCGCCTTCGCGCGGCTCGAACTCGAAGATCACCTTGCCTTCGTCGGCGCTCCAGGCCAGGCGCGCCTTGAAGGGGCGGCGCGTGCGCATGCTGACGAACTTGTCGAGCACGTCGGTCTTGCCGCCCTCCAGCAGCTTGCGCATCTGCTCGGGCTCGATGGGCTGCTGCAGGATCACCTGCCCGCTCTTGAAGTCGCAGCTGGGCACGGGCTGGGCGGCGGTGGGCAGGCCGCGCTCGCACACGTAGCTCTTGCCGAAGGCCTTGACCGGGCCACCGCACTTGGGGCAGGCGCCCAGGCTGGGCTGCCCGGACAGATCGACGATCTCGCCGGTCTGCTCGGCGCGGGCCTCGTCGCCGAAGTCGAACTCCAGCTTCCAGTTGCCGGCGGCCTCGTCGCGCGCCAGCGCCAGCTCGGCCGTGAAGGGCCAGCCGGCCTTGCTGCGAAAGCCTTCCAGCGGGCCGATGCGGCGCTGGCGCAGGAACGCCTCGGCCTCGTCGGTGGCAAAGGTGCGCCCACCCGGCGTCTTGGTGAAGGAAAAGCCGCAGCCTTCGCCGCTGCCGCCGGCGGCCCCGGTGCAGGCGTAGCGGCGGTAGTTCTCCTTCACCACGCCGCCGCACTGCGGGCAGGGCGTGTGCAAGGTGGCGTAGTCGCCGGGCACGCTGTCGCGGTCGTATTCCTTGGCCTTCTTGACGATGCGCTCGGTCATGGCGGCGATGTCGCGCATGAAGGCCTCGCGCGAGAGCTTGCCGTGCTCGATCTGCGCCAGCTTGTATTCCCATTCGCCGGTGAGCTGGGGCTTGGACAGCTCCTCCACCTCCAGCCCGCGCAGCAGCGTCATGAGCTGGAAGGCCTTGGCGGTGGGGATCAGCTCGCGGCCTTCGCGCAGCAGGTATTTTTCGCCGATCAGGCCCTCGATGATGGACGCGCGCGTGGCCGGCGTGCCCAGGCCCTTTTCCTGCATGGCCTCGCGCAGCTCGTCGTCCTCGATCCACTTGCCGGCGCCTTCCATGGCGCCCAGCAGCGTGGCTTCGGAGTAGCGCGCCGGCGGGCGCGTGGCCAGCGCCTTGATCTCGGTGTCCTGGTGCATCACCTGCTCGCCCGGGCGCACCGGCACCAGTGATTTGCCGTCCTTGTCTTCGCCCGACTCGCCTTCGGCTTCCTTGCCGTAGATGGCCAGCCAGCCGGGTTTGACCAGCACCTTGCCGTTGCTCTGGAAGTGGTGGGCGCGGCCCTGGTGCTCGGCGGTGGTGATGCGGGTGGTGACCTGGTATTCAGCGCTCGGATAGAACACCGCCATGAAGCGGCGCACCACCAGGTCGTACAGCTTGCGCTCGGCGTCGGACAGCTGGCCGGGTTCCTGCAGCGTGGGGATGATGGCGAAGTGGTCCGACACCTTGGCGTTGTCGAAGATGCGCCTGGAGGGCCGCACATAGCCGTCGTCCAGCGCCTTGCGGGCGTGCGGCGCCAGGTGCGGCTGGTGGCCGCCAGCCAGCATCTCGAAGGTCTGGCGCGCCACGCCCAGGTAGTCCTCGGGCAGGTGGCGCGAGTCGGTGCGCGGGTAGGTCAGCGCCTTGTGGCGCTCGTACAGGCTCTGGGCCAGCGACAGCGTGGTCTTGGCCGAGAAGCCGAACTTGCCGTTGGCCTCGCGCTGCAGGCTGGTCAGGTCGAACAGCAGCGGGCTGGCCTGGGTGCTGGGCTTGCTTTCCTCGCGCACGCCGCAGCGCTGGCCGCGCACGGCCTCGGCGATGGCCAGCGCCTCGGCGTGCGTCCACAGGCGGTCGGCGCGCTTTTCGGCGTCGTCGGGGTCTTTCTTCCAGTCCGGGTCGAACCACTTGCCGGTGTACTGGCCCGCCTCGGCCAGGAAGTTGGCGTGCACTTCCCAGTAGTCGCGCGCGATGTGCCGGCGAATCTGCTCCTCGCGCTCGACCACCACGGCCAGCGTGGGCGTCTGCACGCGCCCGACGGTGGTCAGGAAGAAGCCACCGTCGCGCGAGTTGAAGGCCGTCATGGCGCGCGTGCCGTTGATGCCGACCAGCCAGTCGGCCTCGCTGCGGCTGCGCGCGGCGTCGGCCAGGCCCTGCATCTGCGCATCGCTGCGCAGGCGCTCGAAGCCGTCGCGGATGGCCTGCGGCGTCATGCTTTGCAGCCACAGGCGCTGGACCGGCTTGCCCAGCGGCTGGCGGGTGCCGCCCTTGTCCTGGCCGGCGTACTGCTCGATCAGGCGAAAGATCAGCTCGCCCTCGCGCCCGGCGTCGCAGGCGTTGATGAGCTGGCCGACGTCCTTGCGGCGCGCCTGCTTGACGACGGCGTTCAGGCGCGTCTTGGTCTTGTCGACCGGCTTCAGGTCGAAGTGCGGCGGGATCACCGGCAGGTGGGCGAAGCTCCACTTGCCGCGTTTCACGTCGTACTGCTCGGGCGCCTGGATCTCGACCAGGTGGCCGACGGCGCTGGTGACCACGTAGCGCTCGTTCTCGAAATGCTCGTCGTGTTTGTCGAACTTGCCCGCCACGGGCGTGAGTGCCCGCACGATGTCCTGCGCCACCGAAGGCTTCTCGGCTATGACCAGTGTCTTCATATCGCTAGAATTTCCTGCTCTCGCGCGCGTGCGCCCACGCGCACCCGCTCGCGCACGCCCGCACATGCACGCGCGCGCCCACACCATTCAACATAGCAAATTTCCCGCCGTGGCCAGCAAACCCCCTCGCAAGACCGCGGCGCCACGCCGCCTCCAGGTGCGCCGCTCGGGCGTGCACGGCAAGGGCGTGTTCGCGCTGGTCGACATTCCGCGCGGCGCGCGCATCATCGAATACGTGGGCGAGGTCATCAGCTGGGACGAGGCGCAGCGCCGCCACCCGCACGACCCGAGCGATCCCAACCACACCTTCTACTTCCACATCGACGACCAGCACGTGATCGACGCCCTGCATGGCGGCAACGCCTCGCGCTGGATCAACCACTCGTGCAGCCCCAACTGCAAGGCCGACGAGCAGGACGGCCGCATCTTCATCACCGCGCGCCGCGCCATCCGCGCCGGCGAGGAGCTGAACTACGACTACGGCCTGGTGATCGACGAGCCGCTGACGCCCGAGCTGAAGGCCGACTACCCCTGCCGCTGCGGCAGCCGGCGCTGCCGCGGCACCCTGCTGTCGTCCGACCTCGACAGCGCCGAAGACCAGGCCGGCCGCCGCCGGTCGGGCCGCAAGTCCGGCCGGCAGCCGCCGCCATGACCGCCCCCACCCTGTCCTGGCCGGTCGACGCGCTGCGCAGCGCGCTGACGCCGCTGCTGCCGGGCCTGGTGGTCGAAGTGGCGGGGCAAATCGACTCCACCAACAGCGAGCTGATGCGCCGCGCCCGCGCCGGCCGCCTGCCGCCCACCCTGCTGGTGGCCGAGCTGCAGACCGCCGGCCGCGGGCGGCTGGGCCGCGGCTGGCAGTCGGGCGACGGCGAAGCGGGCGGCGCGCTGGCGTTTTCGCTGGCGCTGCCGCTGGCGCCGCACGACTGGTCGGGCCTGTCGCTGGCCGTGGGCCTGGCGGTGGCCGAGGCGCTGCACCCCGACATCCGCCTCAAATGGCCCAACGACCTGTGGTGGCAGGGCCGCAAGCTGGCCGGCATCCTGGTCGAAACCGCCAGCGGCGCAGCGGCCGCCGGCGCCGGGCGCTGCGCCATCGTCGGCATCGGGGTCAACATCGCGCCGCTCGACGGCACCGGCTTCGCCACCCCGCCGGCCTGGCTGCAGGCGCTGCTGCCCGGGGTGGACGCCCCGGGAGCGCTGCTGCGCATCGCGGTGCCGCTGGTGCATGCGCTGCACGCCTTCGAGCAGACCGGCTTTGCGCCGCTGGCGCCGCGCTTTGCCACCCGCGACCTGCTGGCCGGCCAGCCGGTGCAGCTGTCCGACGGCAGCGAAGGCGTGGCCCTGGGCGTCGGCCCCGATGGCGCGCTGCGCGTGCGCTGCGCCACCGGCGTGCGCGAAGTGCGCAGCGCCGAAGTCAGCGTGCGCCCGGCAGCGCCTGGGGCGCCCGCATGATCGGCCGGCTGGTGCTGCTGCTGCTGGCCGCCAACCTGGGCTGGCTGGCCTGGACCCAGGGCTGGCTGCGCCCGCTGGGGCTGGTGCCGCAAGAGCAGGCCGAGCCGCAACGCCTGCAGCGCCAGGTGCAGCCCCAGGCCCTGCGCCTGCAGCCGCTGGAGCCGGCTTCGGCCGCCGCGGCGGCCGACGACACCCCGGCGCGCCGCAGCACCGCCGCCTCGGCCACCCCGGCCAGCGCCGCCGAACCGGCCGCCGCATCCGCCAGCGCCCCCGCGCCCACCGCCTGCCTGCAGATCGGCACCTTCGACGCCAGCCAGATCGAGGCCGTGCGCCAGGCCGCCGCCGGCCTGCCCGAGGGCAGCTGGCGCGTCGATGCGGTGCAGCTGCCGGGCCGCTGGATGGTGTATCTCGGCAAGCTGCCCGACGCCGCCGCCGTGGCCGCGCGCCGCGCCGAGCTGCGCGCCCAGGGCGTGGACACCGACCGCCCCGGCGCGGCGCTGGAGCCCGGCCTGTCGCTGGGGCGGTTCCCCACCGAAGAGGCGGCCGAGCGCGCGCTCGACAGCCTGGCCCGCAAGGGCGTGCGCGGCGCCCGCGTGGTGCGCGAGCGGCGCGACACACCGGCCTACCTGCTGCGCCTGCCGCAGGCCGACGCCGCGCTGCGCCGGCAGGCGCGCGCCCTCAACGGCGCCCTCGGCGGGCACGACTGGCGCCCCTGCGAATGAACCGATGGCTTGGACAAAACCGATGCCTTGGACAAGCTCGGCCCGAACGGTGTTCAGGGCCTCCAAAGGCCGCAACCCCAGGATGAGCCGGCCGCGCGCTATGCTCGCGCTGCCCCAGAACCACCGGAGACCCGTCCCATGACCCTCAAGCTCTATTACGCCCCCGGCGCCTGCTCGTTCGTGCCGCACGCCATGCTGGAAATCGCCGGCGCCACCTTCGAGCCGATGGCCATCCGGCTGCACAAGAACGAACAGCGCAACCCCGACTACCTGGCGCTGAACGCGCGCGGCCAGGTGCCGGTGCTGGTCGACGGCGACGCCGTCATCACCCAGCTCATGGCCATCGTGGCCTACATCGACGCGCGCTTTCCCGAACACGCCTTCGTGCCCAAGGAGCCGCTGGCGCGCGCGCGTTTCGTCGAAGCGCTGGCGTGGATGAACAACACCGTGCACCCCACCTTCACCCACATCTTCATGCCGCACAAGTTCAGCGACGACCCAGCGGCGCAGCAGTCCATCCGCGCCCAGGCGCTCACGGCGTACCGCCAGCAGCTGGGCGAGCTGCAGGCGCTGGTGCAGCAGGCGCACAGCGCCGGCCGCGACTGGCTGGGCGGCGTGCACTGCGGCCCGCTGGACGCCTATGCGCTGACGCTGCTGCGCTGGGGCAGCATGGTCGACATCAACCCCGAAGACACCCCCGCCCTGTGGGCCCATGCCCAGCGCACCGCCCAGGTGCCCGGCGTGGCGCGCGCCATGGCGCGCGAGAAGCTGCCGCTGAGCATGTACCAGCCGGGCGCCTGAAGGCCAGGCGGTCGCCGCCGGCCCTCGCGCCGGCCCTTGGCCAGGGCAAAGCGGGTGAACACCCGCACGCCGGGTCGCCCTCGCCCCTGCGGCGAGGGGCGGGGCCCCGAACGCCCTACCAGCCGCTGCCTATGCCCACCCCCCAGTGGCCATGACCGCGGCCGCGGCCGCCGATCACGCCGCCGATCGACAGGTTGACCCCCACCGGCGCCACATAGCGCACCGGCGGCGGCGCGTAGGCCGCGGGCGGGTAGGCCGGGTACACCGGGTACGCCGGCGGCGCATAGGCCGGCGGGTAGGGCGCCGCATAACCCTGCGGCACCACCGGCCCGTAACCGCCCGGGTACGGCACCGGGTAGGGCTGGCCGCCCCACGCCGGCGGCGCCGTCACCACGCCCGACGATTCACCCGCCGCCGGGTAGACCGGCATCGGGTAGCCCGCCAGCGACGGCGGCGCCACCGGGTAGCTCTGCACCTCGCCGGCGCCCCAGGCCGGCTGGCCGTGGTACGCGTCGGGCGCGGGCACCTGGATCCACTGGCCCGGCGCCTGCGCCATGCGCGTCTGGTAGCTGCGGCCCGCCACCTCATAAACGACGTCGTAGCCGGTCACGCGCTGGCTGTAGCGCGTGGCGCAACCGCCGTAGCCGCCGTACTGCGTGGCCTCGGCCGCGTTGCCCAGAAACGCCCCGCCCAGCGCCCCCAGCACCGCGCCGGCAATGTGGCCGCTGCCCTTGCCCAGCTGGCTGCCGATCAGCCCGCCCGTCAGCGCCCCCACCGCCGCCCCGGCGCCGGACGGCGGCGCGCCATAGGGCCCGCAGTCCGACACCGGCACCTGCTCGACCACCGGCTGCGCCGACAGCACGCGCGCCGTCACCATCGACTGTGCGCCGGCGGTCGTGGCCGCCGTGCCCAGCGCGCACAGCACGGCAAGGCGAAAAAGGGTGACAGCAGACGGATCCATGGCACGCATCCTCAAACCAGCACCCGGCCGCTCCCGTGGGCCGGTACCTCTGCGTCAACGCCCGCCGCCCCGCCGGCGCCGACCGTCTTTACACGCCCGTCACATTTGGCGCGCCGCGCGCCGCGCCGCTGGCCCCTCGGCGACTCGCTACAAGCACCTGACCGCGCGCAAAACGCGGCACTGGGGTCACAATCGGCCAGCCGCCGCCGGGCCGGGTGGCGGCCCCGCATCGAAAGCCAGACCCATGCACATCGCCTGTTTCGACGACCTGCTGCGCGCCGCGCGCGCCCAGATCGAGCCCCAGCGCCTGCTGTTCGTGTTCACCGAAGCCGAGCTGCCCGACGCCCCCACGCCCGAGCAGCGCGCCGGCTTTGCGCGCGGCGAAGGCGGCGCCCTGGTGCCGCGCCTGTGCGTCGACAAGACGCCGGACGAACTCGTCAGCTTCGAGGCGCTGGCCCACCAAGCCACCCAGCTGCACCCCGCGTGGACGCTGGTGTTCGCCGCCGCGCTGGGCGGCACGCTGCACCGCGCGCCCAGCAGCGCCGACGCCCAAGCGCCGCTGCAGCGCATGGTCGACGCCATCAAGGCCGGCCGCCACGAAGGCCTGATCCCGTTCGACCGCCAAGGGCAGGCGGTGCGCCTGTACTGAGCCTGTTGGCCCGGCCCTTTGAAACCTCGAATTCCGTTCGGGCTGAGCTTGTCGAAGCCCTTTGACGGGCTCAGGGCGAGCGGTCGGAACTTCATGGGGCCGGATCCACGGAAGTGGCCGTTGGGCGTGCCCATCCATGCCGTGACCGGCTTGCCGGGCAAGGCTGAGCGCCGCGGCTCCCAAGGCGCCTGCGCGCCCTGCAAGGGCCGCGCCGCCCGGCCCGCCACCTGCCGATCAACCATCAAAAAGGCACACAGCGCGCACCCAGACTGCGCCAGCAGCTATCGATAGGATAGCGCTTCAGCCGCCACCCCGGGTCGGCCCGACAGGCCGACACCAAAGCGACAAAAAGTGACAACTGCCGGCGCCGGCCGCGCCGCCGCTGCCGCATTTCGTCAGCCCCGGCCGGCCGCGGGGCGACAAGAAATGTCACCCCCGCCCCGCCGCCCGGGCCGCCGGCGTGAAACAAGTCACGCCCCGCCGCCGCCCGGCCCCCTGGCACGAAGCCTGCATCCCTTCAGGGCGTGCGGCGACGCACTTCGTCTCCAAGGCTTCGTTCCACTACTTTATTGAGGACACTGACATGAAAAAACTGCAAAAAGGCTTCACCCTGATCGAACTGATGATCGTGGTGGCCATCATCGGTATCCTGGCTGCCATCGCGCTGCCGGCCTATCAGGATTACACGGTGCGCGCGCGCGTGTCGGAAGCACTGACGCTGGTTGCGCCAGCCAAGATCAACGTGGCCGATTTCCTGGGCAGCGGCAACCCTCAGGGCCTGGCCACCGGGTACGGCACGGGCTACACCGCCCCGGCTGCCGCCACCAAGGGCGTGGCTGCCAATTCTCCGACGATTGCCGCTGGCACGGGCGTGATCACCATCACCACCACTGCGGCGGCTGGCAACGGTACGCTCATCTTCACGCCGAATTCCCCCATTGGCACGGTGCTGCCTGTTGGCACTGCAGCGTTCACGCCGTCTGCGCAGCCGGTTTCCTGGCGCTGCGCTGCGAACGGCGCTGTTGCAGGCGGATTTGCGGGTTTTACTGCGGGCACCCTCCCTGCCCGTTACGCACCGGCCGAATGCCGTTGAGCCCTGCGGGTCAGATACCCGCACCAGAGGGACCGCTTCGGCGGTCCTTTTTTTGTGGAGAATCCTTGCATGTCGATCCGCGAACGCCTTCAACCCGCGCTGCGCGCCGCACTGCTGCACCTGTGCGCCAGTGCACTGGTGGCGGCGCTCGCGGCGGCGCTGGTGTTCGGCCTCTGGTATCCGGCGCCCTATGGCGCGCTGGCAGGGGGGTTTGCGCTGTTCACGCTGGTGGTGGCGGTGGATGTGGTTTGCGGGCCGCTGCTGACGCTGGTGGTGTTCGACCGGCGCAAGCCGCGCGCCGAGCTGGCGCGCGATATCGGCATGATCGCGGTGCTGCAGCTGGCAGCCCTGGCCTATGGCCTCTACAGCGTGGCACAGGCCAGACCGATCTTTCTGGCCTACGAAGGCAACCGCTTTCGCGTCGTCAGCCTGGCGGACGTGGATCCTCACAAGCTGAGCGGTGCGCCGCCCGAGTTCCGCTCCCCCGGCTACGGCGGGCCGCGCCTGGTGGGCGCGCGGCTCACCGAGGCGACCGACCCGAATTTTCAGCAGAGCATCGTTGAGTCGCTGCAGGGCCTGCACCCGTCGTTCCGGCCCGAGCGCTGGGTGCCCTACGAATCGCAGCGCGCCAGCCTGCAGGCGGAGTTGAAGCCGCTGGCTGCGCTCAAGTCCAAGCATCCACAGGCGTTGGCGACCATCGATGGCGCGCTGGCCGAGCATGGCCTGAATGACGACAGTGCCGGCTACCTGCCGCTGGATGCCGACAAGGCCGACCCGCCCGACTGGGTGGTGATCGTCGAGCGCGCAACGGGTTTGCCACGGGCGTTCCTGCCGCTCGACGGCTGGTAAGCCCACGCCCCATGCGCCGGCCGCCCCGCATGACGCGTGGCGCCTGGGTCACCGGCACGCGGCGGGACCGCGCGTCATGCGTGATCGAAGCGCAGCGCGGTCATGCGTCATCCGCCATCGCTGGCGGGCCGCGTTCAGCCCGCCTCGCCCGCCGTCAGCACGGCCAGGGTGACGGTGGCCTTGGCGCACAGGCGCGCCGGTGAGGTGGCGTCGGCCAGCACTTCGGATTCGACCACCACCAGCCGGGCGCCGGCCTTCAGCACCCGGGCGGTGCAGCGCAGTGTGGGGCCGGTGGCGGGGCGCAGCAGGTTGAGCTTGAATTCCACCGTGAGCGGGTAGCTGCCGGGCGCCAGCGTGGTGAACGCCGCCGCGCCGGCCGTGTGGTCGGCCAGGGTGGCCAGCACGCCGGCATGCACCACGCCGTTCTGCTGCAGGTGGTCGGGGCGCACGTCGAGCCGGGTGGTGCATTCGCCGGCGCCGATGGACGCCAGCTCCAGCCCCAGACTGGCGATGAAGGGCGCCTGGCGGAAGTTCTGGCGCAGCAGTTCGATGGGGGTGTCGATCATGGGGGGCCTGCGGGTGGTTGGGGTGGCGCTGGCGCGTGACGGACGACGCATGCCCTCGCTGCACGTCGATGACGCATGCCGGATGGCCCGGCCGAGATTCGTCATGCGCGGCGCAGCCGGCGTCATGGGTCATGGGGCGCGCCGCAGCGCCCGCCCCGCGCAAGCGCCTTTGTGCCGCACCGGGGCGGGCGGCGGGCTGCGCTGGATCAAAGGTCGGGCACGCGGCGGGCCGTCAGCGTGGCCCCTGTTGAGGACATCCCAAGGCCGCATCGACAGGCGGTAGCGACAAGGCGCGACGATGGGCGCGCGGCCGCGCCATCCGATGCCTGCGCCGGCCGCTGGTGCCTGCGCCTGCGCTGGCCGGTGGCCGCGACGCGTTCAGCCGGTGTGCGCCTGGGCGCGCTGCTGCGCAAACGCCACGTACCAGGGCAGCGAGCCGGGGTTGGCCATGGCCTCCTGGTTGACCACCTTGTCGATGGGCTGGCCGAGCAGCAGTTTCTTGATCGGCAGCTCCTGCTTCTTGCCCGACAGGGTGCGCGGGATTTCGGGCACCTGCAGGATGTCGTCGGGCACGAAGCGCGGGCTGAGCTGCTGGCGGATGGCGTCGTTGATGCGCTGCCTGAGGCCATCGTCCAGCGCGCTGCCGGGGCGCAGCACGACGAACAGCGGCATGTAGCTGTCGCGGCCCAGGTATTCCAGATCGACCACCAGGCTGTCGAGCACTTCGGGCAGGGCTTCGACGGCGCTGTAGATTTCGCTGGTGCCCATGCGCAGGCCGTGGCGGTTGATGGTGGCGTCACTGCGGCCGAAGATGACGCACCACTCGCCCTGGCCCTGCTCGTCGCCCACGCGCAGCCAGTCGCCGTGGCGCCAGACGCTGCCGGCGCTGCTGTCCAGGTCACCGCCACGCGGATTGCGGCCGTGGCCGGGCGGGTACATCTCGAAGTAGCTGGCCAGATAGCGGGCGTTGCCGGGGTCGTTCCAGAAGCACAGGGGCATGGACGGGATGGGCTGGGTGCAGACCAATTCGCCCACCTGGCCCAGCACGGGTTCGCCGGCGTCGTTCCAGGCTTCGACGGCCGAGCCGAGCATGCGGCATTGCATGACGCCGGGGCGCTGCGGCAGTTCGCGGTGGCCGGCGATGAAGCCGCCCGCAAAATCCGTCCCGCCGGAGATGTTGAACCACCAGATATCGCGCTGCGCCTCTGTTTTGGCAATGGCGCGGAACTGCTCGGTGCCCCATTGCTGCACTTCGGCCGACAGCGGCGAGCCGGTGCTGCCCAGGGCGCGCACGCGCGACAGGTCGCCGCACTGGGCCAGATCGACGCCGGCCTTGGCGCAGCCGGCAAAAAACGCCGCGCCCGAGCCCAGAAAGGTGACGCCGTGGCGCGCCGCAAAGCGCCACAGCACACCCCAGTCGGGCGCGTCGCGCGGGCCGCCCGGGCTGCCGTCGTAGATCACGCAGGTGGCGCCCGACAGCAGGCCGGCCACCTGGCAGTTCCACATCACCCAGCCGGTGGAGCTGTACCAGTGAAAGCGCTCGCCGAAGTTGTTGGCGCCGTAGCTGCTGCCGACGTCCATGTGCAGGTTGGTGGCGATGGCCACCAGCAGGATGCCGCCGTGCGAGTGCACGATGGGCTTGGGCAGGCCGGTGGTGCCGCTGGAGTAGACGATCCACAGCGGGTGGTCCATCGGCAGCCAGCGCGGCTCGAAGGCCGCGGTTTGTGCGTCGTTTCGGGCTGTGGCGCTTGCCCAGTCATCGCCGTCAGCTATTGTTTCAATAGTATCCGAGCGGCGCAGCAGCAGCAGGTGCTGCACGCTGGGCAGGCCGGCGCGCAGCTCGCGCACGACGGCGCTGCGGTCGATGTCGCGCCCGGCCCAGGTGATGCCGTCCACGGCGATCAGCACCTTGGGCTCGATCTGCCTGAAGCGGTCGAGCACGGCATGGGTGCCCATGTCGGGCGCGCACACGCTCCAGATGGCGCCGAGGCTGACGGTGGCCAGAAAGGCGACCATGGTTTCGGGCAGGTTGGGCAGGTAGGCGGCCACGCGGTCGCCCGGCTGCACGCCCTGGGCCTGCAGGTGCAGCGCCAGCGACGCCACCTGGCGGCGCAGCTCGGGCCAGCTCAGCTCGCGCACGCGGCCCTTTTCGTCGTCGCTGATGACGGCCGGCTGGCCGGCGGCGTGCGCGGCATCGACGTGGCGAAACACCTGCTGCGCGTAGTTGACCTGGGCGCCCGGAAACCACTGGGCGCCGGGCATCACGTTGCGCCCCAGCACCGCCGTGTGCGGCGTGGGCGAGCGCAGGTCGGCGTAGTCCCAGATGCTTTGCCAGAAGGCGTCGAGCTCGGTGGTGGACCAGCGCCACAGCTCGCGGTAGCTGGCAAACGACAGGCCGCGCTGCTCGCGCAGCCAGTTCTGGTACAGGCGGATCTGCGGGATGCAGGCGGGGGCGGTGGCGGGGGTGGGGGCGGCGTCGGACATGGGCCGATTATTGGCAAGCCGCGCCCCGCGCGCAGCGGCTGAAAGCGGCTTTCGGCCTAGGGTTTGTACGGTTGTTCAAGGGGATTGGACGATCGTCCAATCGCCCCATGCGCACCGTGCTGACCCGTCCCGCCGCGCTGGCGCCGGCCGCCGACGAGGCGGCGCGCCCCGACCGCAAGGCGGCCATCCTGCTGGCGGCCGAGAAGCTGTTTGCCCAGCACGGCTACCACGCGGTGTCGATCCGCCAGATCGCCGCCGAGGCCGGCGTGCCGCTGGCCCTGGTGGGCTATTACTACGGCGCCAAGCACGAGCTGTTTCACGCCATCTTCGCGCACTGGCAGCCCACCATCGACCAGCGGCTGGCGCTGCTGCACCAGGCGCTGGCGGGCGCGCAGCCGCCGCCGCTGCGGCGCGTGGTGCAGGCCTTCGTGGAGCCGGTGCTGGCCCTGCGGGCCAGCGCCGAGGGCGAGTACTACGCCATGCTGGTGGCGCGCGAGCTGGCCTACCGCACGCCCGACACCGACCGCGTGCTGGCCGAAATGTTCGACCCCATGGCACACGCCTTCATCGACGCGCTGCACCAGCTGCGCCCGCGCTGGCCGCGCGCGCGCGCCGCCTGGGCCTACCAGTTCGCCATGGGCGCGCTGCTGCACCACCTGGTGGACCACCGCGTGCAGCGCCTGTCGCATGGCCAGAACCCGCCCCACGACGCGGCCGCCGCGCCGCAGCTGATCGATTTCATCACCGCCGGCATCGATGCCGTGCTGCCCACCGACCCCACCATCCCACAGGAGACTTGAGCCATGCCGACCCGCCGCCTGATCGCCACCGCCGCCCTGCTGGCCGCCGCCGGCCTGGGCGCGCCCGCCCACGCCCAGCAAAACATCCGCCTGACGGCGGCGGCCGGCCACCCGCCGGTGTTCCTGTGGGTCAAGCTGGTCGACGAGTTCTTCATCCCCGAAGTGGACAAGCGCCTGGCCGCCGCCGGCAAGCACAAGATCGAGTGGACGCGCGCCTGGGGCGGCACGCTGATCAAGCTGGGCGCCGAGTCCAAGGGCATCGGCGACGGCGTGGCCGACCTGGGCTTCGTCAGCACCATCTTCGAGGCGGCCAAGTTCCCGACCCAGAACGTGAGCTACTACGCGCCCTTCGGCACCGACGACATCGGCGTGGTGACCCAGGTGGTCAACGAGCTGCAGGGCCGCATTCCGGCCATGGGCCAGGCCTGGAGCAAGAACAACCTGGTCTACCTGGGCGGCGCGGCGCTGGACGCCTACCACATCTGGACCAGCTTTCCGCTGAAGTCGGTGGACGACCTCAAGGGCCGCAAGATCACCGCCCCCGGCCCGGCGGCCAACTGGATCAAGGGCACCGGCGCGGTGGCGGTGGCGGGCAACCTGAACACCTATTACGAGGACATCAAGTCGGGCGTGTCCAACGGCGTCATCACCTTCGCCACCGGCGCCTGGGGTGCCAAGGTGCACGAGGTGGCGCCCTACATCACCAAGGTCAACTTCGGCGCCCAGTACGCCGGCGGGCTGGCGATCAACATGGCGCGCTTCGACAAGCTGCCGCCCGAGGTGCAGAAGGTGATGCGCGAAGTCGGCGCCGAGTACAGCCAGCGCTTTGCCGCCGCCCAGGCGCAGACCGCCGCCGCGCTGCTGAAGAAGGCCGAGGAAGCCGGCGCCAAGCTGAGCGAGCTGCCGGCGGCCGAGCGCAAGCGCTGGGCCGACACGCTGCCGCCGATCGCCAAGACCTTTGCCGCCGACCTGCAGGCCAAGGGGCTGCCGGGCGACCAGGTGCTGCACGGCTTCATGGACGGGCTGAAGAACGCCGGCGCGCAGCCGGCGCGCGACTGGGCGGGGAAGTGACGCTCCCCCCTGAGTCGCCTGCGGCGCCTTCCCCCCGGCGGGGGGACGCCGCCAGTGGCCGGGGAGACCCCGGCCACGGCGGCCGCTGGCATGGCCGGCTCCGCGGCCGCTCGAATCAGGCTGGCGGCGTGTCGCGTGCGCTTGGGCGCCGGAGAGGGCTTCAAACGACTTATGCCTCCAGCGCTTGTCCAGCAAGCGCCAAAAGCTATGAAATCTGAAGCGACCGATGCCTACCGCCGGGGCAACCCCGGCCACGGCGGCCGCTGGCATGGCCGGCTGCGCGGCCGCTCGAATCAGGCTGGCGGCGCGTCGCGTGCGCTTGGGCGCCGGAGAGGACTTCAAACGATTTATGCCTCCAGCGCTTGTCCAGCAAGCGCCAGCAGCTATGAAATCTGAAGCGATCGATACCTACCGCCGGGGCAACCCCGGCCACGACGGCCGCTGGCATGGCCGGCTGCGCGGCCGCTTGAAGCAGGCCGGCTCGGTAGCACGCGCCCGGGGCTGTTCGAAAGTTTCAAGCGTTTTTTGCCTCCAGCGCTTGTCCAGCAAGCGCCAACAGCTATGAAATCTGAAGTGACCGATGCCTACGGGCAGCCGCTGCCGGGGCGCTTCGAGCGGCTGACGCAGGCGCTCAACGCGCTGGGCACGCTGTGGATCGTGGCGCTGATGCTGCTGATCAACGCCGACGTGCTGGGGCGCGAGCTGCTGAACGCGCCGCTGCGCGGCACCACCGAGCTGGTGTCGCTGTCGATCGTCGGCATCGTGTTCCTGCAGCTGGCCGACACCCTGGCCAGCGGGCGCCTGACACGCGCCGATGTGCTGCTGGACCGCCTCAAGCGCACCACGCCCTGGCTGGCGGCGCTGCTGCAGGCGCTCTACCACCTGGTGGGGGCGGGGCTGATGGCGGTGATCCTGTGGGCGGCGTGGGCGCCGCTGGTGGAGTCGATCCGCATCCAGGAGTACGTGGGCGCGCTGGGCGACTTCACGGCGCCGGTGTGGCCGGTGCGGCTGATCATGCTGGTGGGCATGGTGATGACCCTGCTGACCTTCGTGCTGCTGGCCTGGCTGGATCTGCGGCGCCTGCGCGCTGGGCTGAAAGGTCGGTCATGAGCGCGCCGGGCCGCTTGCAAGCGCGAACGCCGCCGCGCGCCGCCCGGAGGGCCGCGCCATGAGCCCGATCGCGGTGGCCTGCCTGTCGCTGCTGGCGATGCTGGGGCTGATCTGGGCCGGCATGCATGTGGCGGTGGTGCTGGCGCTGGTGTCGTTCGTCGGCGTGTGGCTGATCCGCGGCGACATGGACGTGGCGGCCAACCTGCTGGCGCAGGCCAGCCAGGACGCGGTGGCCAGCCACATCTTCGGCGTGGTGCCGCTGTTCGTGCTGACCGGCTTTCTGGTGGCGCGCGCCGACGTCGGCAAGGACGCCTTCGAGGTGGCCAACCAGGTGCTGCGGCGGGTGCGCGGCGGGCTGGGCGTGGCCACCGTGGCGTCGAACGCGGTGTTTGCCGCCATCACCGGCATCTCGATCGCCTCGGCCGCGGTGTTCACGCGCGTGGCGGTGCCCGAGATGCTGCGCTTCGGCTACCAGCCGCGCTTTGCCGTCGGGGTGGTGGCCGGCTCGTCGGTGCTGGGCATGCTGATTCCGCCCAGCCTGCTGATGATCCTGTACGGCTTTCTGGCCAACCAGTCGGTGGGCGATCTGTTCACCGCCGGCATCGTGCCGGGGCTGCTGCTGGCCACGGTGTATTCGGTCGGCATCGTGCTGATGGCCACGTTGCGACCGCTCGCGGTGTACGCGGACGGGGCGGCGCGCGCGGTCGAGCCGGCGGCGCTGCTGCCGGCCGGCACGCTGGTGCTGAAGCTGCTGCCCAGCGTGCTGCTGATCGCCTCGGTGCTGGGCGGGCTGTACGCGGGCTTTTTCACCGCCACCGAAGCCGGCGCCACCGGCGCGGCGGTGGCGCTGGCGGTGGCGCTGCTGCGCCGCAAGCTGGACTGGCGCACGCTGTGGGGGGTGCTGACCGAGACCGGCCACGTCACGGTGTCGGTGAGCTTTCTGATCATCTGCGCCACCATCTACACGCGCATGCTGGCGATGTCGGGGCTGCCGCAGTTCCTGGTCGAATGGATGACGCAGCTGGGGCTGGGGCCGACCGGCTTTCTGCTGATCTACATCGGCTTCATCATCCTGCTGGGCATGATCATCGATTCGTCGTCGATCCTGCTGATCGTGCTGCCGCTGATGGTGCCGATCGCCGAGCAGTTCGGCATGAACCTGATCTGGCTCGGCGTGGTGACCGTGGTGGCGGTGGAAATCGGCCTGCTGACGCCGCCGTTCGGCCTGTCGGTGTTCGTCATCAAAAGCACCCTGTCCGACAGCCGAATTTCGCTGGGCGACATCTTCCGCGGCACCCTGCCGTTCACGCTGATGATGCTGGCGGTGCTGCTGCTGCTGGTGTTCGTGCCGCAACTCAGTCTGCTGCTGCTCAAGACCCCCGGAGGATGACCATGCCCGCCAACCCGCTGCGCGGCTTTGCCGTCGACCGCGCGCAGATCCGCCGCATCGGCCACGACCTGCAGCGCCCCGAATGCATCCTGGCCGAGCCGGACGGCACGCTGTGGTCGGCCGATGCGCGCGGCGGCGTGATGCGCATCGCGCCCGATGGCACGCAGCGCTTCATCGGCCAGCGCGCCGACGCCCGCTTTGGCAGCGCCGCGGCCGCCAGCAGCGCCGAGCTGGAGCACAAGTTCACCACCGGCACGCTGCCCAACGGCCTGGCCTTTGCGGCCAACGGCGACATCCTGATCAGCAACTTCGGCACCGACCGGCTGGAAGTGATGACACGGGGTGGCGACACCCGCGTGCTCTATGACCGCATCGACGGCCGGCCGATCGGCAAGGTCAACTTCGTGCTGCGCGACAGCAAGGACCGCATCTGGATCACCGTGTCCACCCGCGTCAACCCCTGGACGCAGGCGGCCGCCTCGCGCGTGCAGGACGGCTGCATCGCGGTGGTCGAGCGCGGCGTGCTGCGCGTGGTGGCCGAGGGCTTTTTCTTCACCAACGAGATCCGGCTCGATGCGCGCGAGGAGTGGCTCTACATCGTCGAGACCACCGGCCCGCACATCAGCCGCATGCGTGTCGTCGAGGGCGCGCAGGGTGTGGCGCTGACCGACCGCGAGGTGTTTGGCCCCGCGCACCTGGGCGGCTATCCGGACGGCATCGCCTTCGACGCCTTCGGCAACCTGTGGTGCACGCTGGTGATGGTCGATCAGCTGATCGCGCTGACGCCCGAGGGCGAACGCCTGCTGCTGCTGGACGACGGCAACCCGCAGGCATCGCAGGCGCTGCTGGCGCACATGGCCGCCGGCACCGTGACGGCCGAGGCCATGCTGGCCGCGCGCGGCACGCTGGCGCCCTGGATGGCCAGCGTCACCTTTGGCGGACCCGACCTGCGCACCGTCTACATCGGCAGCCTGATGGGCACGAGCATCCCGTATTTCCGCTCGCCCGTGGCCGGCCTGCCCATGGTTCACTGGAAGTAAAGGAGTAGCCCCTCATGACCCGCAAGTTCATCGACCTGTCGATCTACCTGGAAAACGACGTCGTCTCCGACCCGCCGGCCTTCGCGCCGAAGATCCAGTACTTCAACCACCAGAACTCGTTCGAGCAGATGGCGCCGTTCTTTCCGGGCCTCAAGCAGTCCGACCTGCCCGACGGCGAGGTGTGGGCGGTGGAGATGGTGCAGCTGTCGACCCACAACGGCACGCACCTGGACGCGCCCTACCATTTTCACAGCACCATGGACAAGGCGCTGGGCGGCAAGAAGCCGGCCTGGACCATCGACGAGGTGCCGCTGGAGTGGTGCTTTCAGCCGGGCGTCAAGCTGGACTTTCGCCACTTCGGTGACGGCTACGTGGTGACGGCCGCCGACGTCGAGGCCGAGCTGAAGCGCATCGGCCACGAACTCAAGCCGCTGGAGATCGTGGTCGTCAACACCCGCGCCGGCAGCCGCTACGGTCACAACGACTACGTGGCCGCCGGCTGCGGCATGGGCTACGAGGCAACGATGTATCTGCTGGAGCGCGGCGTGCGCCTGACCGGCACCGATGCCTGGAGCTGGGACGCGCCCTTCGTCTACACCGCGCAGAAGTACGCCGAATCCAAGGACGCCGGCCTGATCTGGGAAGGCCACAAGGCCGGGCGCGACATCGGCTACTGCCACCTGGAAAAGCTGCACAACCTGGAGGCGCTGCCGGCCGACGGCTTTTACATCAGCTGCTTTCCGCACAAGATCCGCGGCGCCTCGGCCGGCTGGACGCGGGCGGTGGCGATCTTTGACGATGCGCTGATGCCGGCCAGTGCCTGACCGCATCCATCGCAAAAACACTTGATCAGCGACATGTCTCAGACTCCTTCCCCCTCTGGGGGAAGGCAGGGATGGGGGCCACTGGCACATCACTGGCGCTTCATGTGAACCCACGCCGCTGGCCCCCACCCCAGCCCTCCCCCAGAAGGGGAGGGAGTCAGGCGCAGAGGCACCGAGATAAGCACCCAATCAGGCAAAACATGCTCCAGCGCTTACCCATCAAGCGCCGGCAGCTATGAATTCAGGATTGAATCATGACACTTGACCACACCCACGATCCCACCGCGCGCAGCTGGCTGGCCGCCGCCAACGCGGCGGGCGGCGACTTCCCGATCCAGAACCTGCCCTTTGCCGTGCTGCGCCGCGCCGGCAGCGGCGAGCCGTTCCGCGGCGCGGTGGCGATCGGCGATCAGGCGCTGGACCTGGCGGCGCTGGCCGCCGCCGGCCTGGTGCAGGGCGCGGCGGCCGAGGCGCTGGCGCTGGCCGCCCAACCCCAGCTCAACGCCTTCATGGCCGCCGGCCCCGCGGCCTGGCGGGCGCTGCGCCACGCCCTGTTTGCGCTGCTGCGCGAAGGCGCCGCAGGTGAGGCCGCCGTGCGCGCCTGCCTGCTGCCTCTGGCCAGCGTCGAGTACACGCTGCCAGCACACATCGGCGACTACACCGACTTCTACACCTCGCTCGACCACGCGGTGAACTGCATGCGCATCATGCGGCCCGACGCCGACGTCACGCCCAACTTCCGCTGGCTGCCGCAGGCCTACCACGGGCGTGTGTCGACCATCGGTGTGAGCGGCCAGCGCTTTCATCGCCCGCACGGTCAGTACCTGCCGCCGGGCGCCAGCGCGCCGGTGTTCGCGCCCTGCACGGCCATGGACTACGAGCTGGAGCTGGCGCTGTGGGTCGGCCCCGGCAACCCGGCCGGCCAGCCCATCGCCTTGGCCAACGCCGAGCAGCACCTGTTCGGCATCAGCCTGCTCAACGACTGGTCGGCGCGCGACATCCAGATGTGGGAAATGACGCCGCTGGGGCCGTTCCACGCCAAGAACTTCGCCACCACGGTGTCGCCCTGGATCGTCACGCTGGAGGCGCTGGCGCCCTTCCGCCGGCCCTGGTCGCGCGATGCGGCCGACGTGCAGCCGCTGCCCTACCTGGATGCGCCCGCCAACCGGGCGCAGGGCGCGATCGACATCCAGCTGGAAGTGGCGCTGCTCAGCGAAGCCGCGCGGGCGCAGGGGCGCGCGCCGGCGCGCCTGTCGGGCACGAGCTTTCGCCACCAATACTGGAGCGCCGCGCAGATGATCACGCACCACGCCGCCGGCGGCTGCGGCCTGCAGCCCGGCGACCTGCTGGGCAGCGGCACCATCTCGGGCCCCGGCCCGGGCGAGGCCGGCGCGCTGATCGAGCTGGCGCGCGGCGGCCAGCAGCCGGTGGACGTGGGCGGCGGCGAACAGCGCGGCTTTCTGGCCGATGGCGACACCGTCATCCTGCGCGGCTGGTGCGAAAAACCGGGCGCGACGCGCATCGGCTTTGGCGAGTGCCGGGGCACGGTGCTGCCGGCGCTGGCGTGAGGCAAGAGCTTCGGGCCAAATGGGGCTCTAGCGCTCTCCGATAGAGCGCCAAAAGCTATCAAATCAGAAGCATCTGTATCGACTCAGCCAGATCGGCCGGGTGTGAGCCGCCTTCGGCGAGAACAGCCGCAAGGCGAGACCAGCCAAGACCACGCGCCTCCCGGAGGCTTGCGCAGCCGCTGCCTGACGGCGCGGCCTTTTCCTCCCCGTGAAGGCCAGAAGCGAAAACGACACCACCTGTCCGTGCGCTCCTGCACATTGGATGTTCAACGAGTGCATGGAGAATGACGATGTTCTGGATTGCTTTTCTGGGTTTGAGCTTGTCGTGGATGCTCGTCAGGCTGGGAGTGATGTCCACCACGGTGAATTTTCTGATGATGGGCCTCAAACTGATGCTCGTCTTGATGGTCATCGGGGGCGTGATCGGCGCATGGGCATGGTTCCGGCGCAGGTTCTCGAACGACAGGAACAAGAATGCACCCGCCTTGAAATGAGAGAGGGATGACACGAGGCTCGCACGACACGATCGCCTACCGGCTGTCGCAGATTCTGATCAAGCTCAACCAGGGCGAAAGGCTGGCGCCCGAGGCCCTGGCGGATGAATTCGGCGTCCATCTGCGCACCATCCAGCGTGACCTGAAAGTGCGCCTGGCCTACCTGCCCCTGACGCGGCGCAATGGCCTGTACCAGCTGGAGCCGGCTTTCCTGGGCAAACTGAGCTTCAAGGACATTGAGCGCTTCGCCTGCCTCGCGGGCATCAAGGGGCTGTTCCCGGCGCTGTCGAACGATTTCCTGCGGGACATCTTCGATGAGCGCCTGCAAGCCGTCTGGCTGGTCAAGAGCCACCATTTCGAAGACCTGTCCGACGCCAAAGACATCTTCAAGCAGCTGGAGCAAGCCATCGTTCACAGCCGGATGGTCGGCCTTGAACTGCACCATGAAGGCAAGACCAAGCGCTATGAAGCCGTTGCGCCCTACCGCTTGCTGAACATCAAGGGCATCTGGTATCTGGCGGCGGTGCACCAAGGCAAATACAAGACCTTCGGCATCGGAAAATTGCAGCGAGTGGACATCAGCGACGCCCCCTTCGAAAAGGCCCCCGACATAGAGGCCGCCATCCAGAACCAGGAAGGCGTCTGGCATGCCGACACGAATCACGCCGTCGTGCTCAGCGTCGCTGCACCGGCCGCTGCTTACTTCAAGCGCAGGCCACTGGTGCCACACCAACAGATTGCGCAAGAGCATGAGAGCGGCGACTTGACGGTGACCGCCGAGGTGGGCCACCCCAAGCAAATCCTGCCGATTGTTCGCTATTGGCTGCCGCATGTCCGCATCGTCAGCCCCGCGTCGTGGCAAGATGATCTGGAGCAGGAGCTGAGCGCCTATGTCTCCAGAACAGTCAGCACCCAAGACCATGGGCTTACAGCATCCATCTGAAATCAGATTTCTGATATGGGTCGTAGCGTGTCAAGCAATCAAGTCAGTTATCAGACCTCATCGTCCGGCAGCCTGTGGGGAAAAATCTGGGCCTTCCTGAATCGCGATGTCAGATCGTTCTGTCGCCAACTGCCAATCGGGGGCACGCTCCAGCTTCCAGCACCGGATAAGCCGATGACGAATCCGGATGTCTTGGTCTCCCTAGCGTTTCAGCGTCGCGTCCTTGATTGGCGCGACAACGCCCACGCAGACATCACACGGAGCATGACCAATTTGTGTCAAGCATTCAGCAGCCATGTCGACAGCACGCTCGGAAAAGCAGGACTGCTCGATGACTTGTTTTCAGACACTGCGGATAAGGCTCTTCTGCATGAATTCATCCGGCAAGTTGAAGAACCTATGCACGCACACTTGGATCAGCAGGAGACGGCATTGACCTCTTTAGTCAAACAAGAGATGCCTGCCTACAAAGAGTCTGTAGCTTTCCGCAAGAGGCGTCTTGGTGCAGAGGCGTTTTGTCCATATTTTTGCGACCTGAGGTTCAAGACTTCTGAGCGTGAAAATATCATCCGCAGGCTCGAAATCTGGATGCTGGGGTCTGATGGGCTTGCAGCTGAATTCCGGAAGCAAGCGACCCAGATGGCTGACAAATTGATCAAGGAAAGACAAGTATGATTCCATTCGAAATTCCTGCCAATTTCGCGACACAGTTGGCTGCAGGAGAACTTGTTCGGTATGGAAGCATTTTGAAAAGCGCAGCCACGGGCCAGATCGTTGGGCATTTACAGGAAACGGGTGTTGTACAAGGGTTGCTCTCGTCGCTCGCACCATCGGTATCCTCGCCACTTTCGCTTGCATCCAATCTGGTCAATCTTGCTCCAAATATCTATACCGCGATTCAAACAGGAAGGATCAAAGCTGAGATAAGCCAAATCAAGACTATGATGGGAACACTGCAATCCATGCAGGTGGCCACATTGGGTTTGTCATTGGTGGGTCTAGGCGTGAGCGTCGGGAGTTTTTTCTACATGCGTAAGCGCTTCAATGCTGTAGAAGCTCGACTTGATCAGATTGTCGATGCTATCAATGAAGGTTTTGACGGCCTACGAAAGGCTGCATTACGGGAACAGAGATCTCGAACAAAGGGATTGATACAGCGAGCAGAGCATGCCAGGGAACACTCTAATCCGAAGTCATTATACGAGGACGTAGCTGCGAAGTTAGCCGAACAAGCAGCGTATTTCGAAGGTGAAATTTCATTTATGGTAACCGCCAAGGGCTCCATTCCTGCAGATCTCTTTTGGCAGCTAACGCAATCACTGATGCTGTGCAACAACGTGCGTCTCGATTGCGGGATACGTAATAACGAGCTTCAACACACTTTGCGTACGTCAGAAGAAGTGGCGACAGAATATCAAGGTCTTTTCAATTCTCTGACGCCCACGGATTTTGATGGCTCGATAGAAGACGGCCTGAGGACCGTCAGAGTGCTTCGCGACATCACTGATTCTGCGGCGAGCAAACCTTATCTGATCGACTACCTGCGCACTCGCAGGATTGCGGGGGACGAATATTTGAGCAAGCTGGAACAGGAAAAAGAAAATCCGCTGCTCATGCTGAAGGCGAGTTGATTGCTTGCCTGCCGGCTGCACGGATTTGACGCCAGGCATCCGGCCAAATCGGCATCCAGCGCGCGCCAGACGTGCGCTGACAGCTACTGATTTCGTAGGTTCATCGACGCGTCAGCCAGTTCCACACCAAGTCCAGGCCGGCCGCCCACAGATCGTCGGCGGGCGAGTTGGTGCCCTGCCAGCGCTCCTTCCGCGCCTCGCGGCGGGCGCGCTCGCGGTCGCGCTCCAGCGTGATCAGCGCCTCGGCCAGGTCGGGCGCGCGCGGGCCCTCGGCCAGGCGCCGGGCCTTGGCGTCATAGCCGTCCAGCGCCTGTTCCACCGCCTGCGGGTCCAGCAGCGACGGCGCCGCGCGGCAGTAGGGGCAGGCGCGGTCCTGGCGCAGGTCGAACGGCGCGCCGCAGCTGCCGCAGTGGATGATGCGCGTGCGCTCGGCCAGCGCGGTGATTTCCAGCTCGGTCAGCTGGCGCACGAAGCCCTTCTCGACCATGAACGACGAGAAGGTGGCAAAGCGGCCGTGCCGTCGCGGACAGCGCCAGGTGAAGTAGCGCCCGCTGCGCACCACGTCGCTGCCTTCGGCCAGCGGGTCGCGGCAGCGCGGGCAGCTCAGGCGCCGCGCCAGCGGGGCCTGCGCGTCCTCGCGGTGCTCGTGCAGGTGGCGAAACAGGCCCAGCACGCCCTCGGGCGCCATGCGCTGGTTCTCCCGCGGGTCGAACCAGATGCCGTGGCAGGCATGGCACAGGTCCAGCGTTACCGTGGTGCCGTCATGAGCGGCCACCTGCTGCGCCTGCATGGGCGCGCGGCAGGACGGGCAGGGCGTGACGGCAGCGGACGACGGGGCCATGGGCGCCGATGCTACGGCATGGCGGCGGCCGGCGTACCATCGGCGGCTGCTTTTTCATCCGCCCGCGATGCCAAGATTTCACGTTTGCCTGTCCCTGGCCCCGGGCGCCCGCCTGTTGCTGCCGCCCGGCGCCGCGCGCCACGCCCAGGTGCTGCGCCTGCAGCCGGGCAGCGACATCACGCTGTTCAACGGCGAAGGTGGCGAGTGGACGGCACAGATCACCCGCATGGGGCGCAGCGACGTGGAAGTGGCGGTGCAGGCGCACCACGCGGTGGAGCGCGAGGCCGCGCGCGCCGTGCACCTGGCCGTGGGCCTGATGGCGGCCGAGCGCATGGACTGGCTGGTCGAGAAAGCCACCGAGCTGGGCGCCGCCAGCGTGACGCCCGTCCTGATGGCGCGCAGCAGCCTGCGCCTGGCCGGCGAGCGCGCCGCCAGGAAGCGCGCCCACTGGCAGGCCGTGGCCATTGCCGCTTGCGAGCAAAGTGGCCGCAATCGCTTGCTGGACATGCGCGAACAGCTCACATTTCAGGAGTATCTAAGGCAGGCGCCGGACGGCCTGCGCTGGCTGCTGTCGCTCGACCCGGCGGCCCCTGCCCTGGGCGAGCGCGTCGCGGCGCAAGCCATGGCACGCCCGGTTGCCCTGCTGTCCGGCCCCGAAGGCGGACTGGACCCCACCGAAGAAGCCGCCGCGCGCCTGGCCGGCTTTGCCCCGGTCAGTCTCGGCCCGCGCGTGCTGCGCGCCGAAACCGCGCCGCTGGCGGCACTGGCGCTGCTGCTCGCGTGAGCACCCGCCCAGGGGATTTCGCCCAGAATCGTTCACCATGCTTTTCAACGGCTTCTACATCAACCTGGACGAATCGCCGCAGCGCCATCACGCCATGCAGGCGCGCCTGAAGGCGCTGGGGCTCGACGGCATGACCCGACGCTTTGCGGGGCAGCGCGGCGATGGCCGCCCCACCCGCATCTCGGCCTCGCAACTGGGCTGCTTTCTGTCGCACCAGGCGGTGCTGGAGCAGGCCCCCGCGGACCGCTTCACCCTGGTGCTCGAGGACGACGCCAGCCTGGCCGCCCCCCTGCCGCGGCGCCTGCGGGCGCTGCTGGACCCGGCGCAGGCGCAGCCCTGGGACATCCTGTTCCTTGGCCAGACCGTGCCCTACGACAGCATTCACCCTCTGGACCGCCTGATCAAAGCCAGCAAGGAACTGGGCGACATCGGCGCGCCCGACTTTGCGCGCTTTGTCCTGATGGACGGGGCGATGTACTACGTCTGGGGCGCGTTCGGCTACGTCGTCCACCCCCGGGCGCTGCCGCGGCTGCGCGCCTTGCTGCGGCAGTTCGCGGCCCACGGCTACCCGACCTCGTGGGACGGCACCCTGGCCACGCTGATCAAGCAGGGCCAGCTGACGGCCCGCTGCCTGTTCCCGTATCTGGTCGGCGTCGACACCGGGCACGACAGCACCATCAGCGGCCGCGGCCCCCATCTGCAGCACCAGCTGCACGCCCTGCTGGTCAACCTGTTCCTGGCCGACGCCGACGAACAGCAGCGGCTGCGCGCGCAGGCCCTGGCCTTCTGCCCCTCGGCCACCGACTGGCAGGCCGCCTACGTCAGCTGGCTGACCTACCGCAAGCTGTCGGCGCCACCCGACTCGGGCACCAGTGATTTCACCTGAAACCCTTGCCAGGCCGCCAGGGTCAAGCGGCGCAAGCTCCTGTTTCAATAGTATCCGGATGACCACATGAACCGCCACCTGCTGCTGCTCACCCTGGTCCAGGGCCTGTTCCTGGTCAACAACGTCACCTTCATCGCCATCAACGGGCTGGTGGGGCTGCAACTGGCCCCCTATGGCTGGATGGCCACGCTGCCGGTGATGGGCTACGTGGTGGGCGGCGCGCTGTCGGCGCCGTTGGTGGCGCGCACGCAGGCGCGCTTTGGCCGCAAGGGGTCGTTTCAGATCGGGCTGGTGGTGGCGCTGGGCTCGGCGCTGCTGGCGGCCCATGCGGCGCAGTCGCGGCAGTTCTGGCTGCTGCTGGCGGCCACGGTGATCGCCGGCTACTACAACGCCAACGGTCAGCTGTACCGCTTTGCCGCCGCTGAACTGGTGGCACCCGACTGGCGCGAAAAAGCCGTGTCGCTGGTGCTGGCCGGCGGCCTGCTGGGCGCCGTGGTCGGCCCCAACCTGGCGGCCTGGACGCGCACCGTGCTGCCCACGCCCTTCGTCGGCGCCTACCTGGCGCTGGCGCTGGTGGCGCTGCTGGCCATGGCGGTGCTGGCGCTGATCCGCTTCCCGGCCGCGCCGGCCAAGGCCGCCGGGGCCGACACTGGCCGGCCGCTGGGGCAGATCATGCGCCAGCCCGCCTTCATCGTCGCCACCGTGGGCGCGGCGCTGGGCTATGGCGTGATGAACCTGCTGATGGCCGCCACGCCGCTGGCCATGCAGGTGTGCGGCTTCGAGTTCGGCGCCACGGCGCAGGTGC
>Ga0209604_1000854_pt1 | contig 26766 bp, 33 predicted proteins | sample AD_UKC097_MetaG_FD_184405 | JGI IMG/M metagenome (GOLD analysis project Ga0209604, IMG submission 184405) | Active sludge microbial communities of municipal wastewater-treating anaerobic digesters from USA - AD_UKC097_MetaG (SPAdes) (version 2) | ecosystem: Engineered > Bioreactor > Anaerobic >... | reverse complement strand
GGGTGAATATGCTGATGGGACACCTTATCATTTTGGTGACGAAACGGGACAGGAAATGGAAGAAGCAATTAAATTATTAATGCCATTATTCCCTTCCTATCACGAAGCCAAGATGAAAGAGATGACGGATGAGGATATTATGAAATGGGTGAACATAGGGGAAAATGATCGTCCTGAATTAGATGATTATGAATACCGTTTACTTATGGAGGGTAGAATGGAAGGTGCCAAAGCCATGCGAGACGGAGAGATAAAACACGTTAGCAGAGATAATGAGTGATAACGGTTCACAGGTTTATTTAGTGCGGACTTAGAAGTACAAAACTTTCAAATTAGTAATAACTTAAATAGAAGCAGAAATGAACAATAACAACGAAAACTCCGCATTGAATAAACCTGCTGTTAGCAGCCGTTTAATTTCAGAAGCGATTTTGAATGATAAACAGTTGCAGCAACTTCACGCTAAAAGAGCAGAAATTTATTCATTAGCAACTCCGACAGTTATTTTAGGTAAAGATGGTAAAGCCGAAACTGTTTGGATTGATGAAACCAATCATCCTTTGCTTCCAAAAATTAATGAGATGATTGAACAAAGAACTGAACAGATTAAGCAGTGGTTTCAATAAATGGCTGCTAACTGCTAATATATACACCTTTTTAAAAAATAACATGAAAGAAGGAGATTTCGGATATACATAATCAAAAATAAAATAAATGACAAACAAAGAACACTTCAAGTATCTATCAATCTTATCTGCAATGATAGGATTTCTGATAGCAATGGCTTTACTTTTTATGTCATGTGAAAAAGTAAATGACGATTTTTGTTGGCGTTGCCACACGTATTACTATGACCGTATATACTTTCCTGATGGAGAAGTCTTTGAAAAACGATACACGGATAGTTTAGATATGTGTGGTTTTACGGAACGTGATATTCAAAAATATGAACGGTATCACACTATGCCAAAACATCCAATATCCACCTGTGGAGACCATATACGTTGGCAAGATTGTATGTGTATAAAACTGGAGGAATAAAAATGAATATTATTAAGCTTATTTGTAAAATATTAGGAATACTATCATTTATTACTATGATTGTATTTGGGATACTTGGTATATGGAAAGTTTCTATTTCCACTATTCCTGATTTTAATATAAATGTTATGGCAACTTCAGTTATATTATTAATTTTATGTTTAGCCATATGGGCACTTATAGATGTAAATCAAAGACTTATACATTAAAAATGAAAGCAAATAATTTAACAATTAGTATCAGTGCGCCTTGTCGTAAAAATTGTCCGTATTGTATTTCCAATATGACTTTTCATCCTAAAGCAAATGATGATTTATTTCAACGTAATTTAGAAAAAGCAGTTAACATGGCTCATGTTCACGGAGTGAATAGTGTGTTGATAACATCAAAAGGTGAACCATTAAATAGGCTTGAGTATGTGAAAAATGTAGCTGAATATTTTAAAGCCTTTCCACTTGAGATTCAAACCAACGGTGATATGTTAATAGGTATGGGTGTACTGGAAATGCTTTATTATTCAGGTGTGAATACAATAGCTATTTCAGTAGATTCAATGGCTGGAATAAAAACACTTGAACCTGTTTACTCTATGATTGCCGGATATGGATTTAATTTACGACTAACAATTGTTATATCTGATTTGTGGGAAGAGAAAGATATAAGACCTTTGCTTGATTACTGTGTTTTAAATGGAATCAGACAACTTACTTTTCGATTAGTAACTATCCCTCTATTTTATAGAACGGACGAAAGAAGTGAAGCAATTGTTAAATGGATAGAAGAAAATACAAAGAAGAGCCAAAAAGAATTCTTTGAATCTATAAACATATTTGCTAATAGTGAAAATTTGGTACGTGAACTTGCTTTTGGACCAAAGGTATATTCTGCTATGGGAGTGGCTATTACTACTATTCCTTATTGCATACAAGAACATAACAATACACAAGATATAAGGTCATTAATTTATCATCAAGATGGACATATGTACACATCTTGGGATAAACCTGCATCAATATTATTCTAAAAGTATAAGATATGAATTGTTTACAATGTGAACCATCTAATATTTTCATCCCAAGAAATGATTGGAATATACGATCTTTTAATAGTAAAAGAAGGCTTGATATTAGATCACTCTATTTATTTACTATGTCAAAGATAGTAGAAAAAGAGACAGGATTTAATCCATTGAGTTGTACTGAGATACGCAGACGTGAATTTGTTTTATCAAGACAAATAATGATGGTTTTAATGGATGCTTTTATCAAAAAATTATCTCTCAGGGATATAGGAAAAATATTTGATAAAGACCATGCTACTGTTTCACATGCAAAGAAAACAGTTCAAAATTTATATGACACAGACCCTGAATTCAAAAAAATGTTTGATAAGATAAAAGAAAGTGTAAAACAAATCCCAAGAAAAGTAGGTTAAATTTATTATGTAAAAAGGGTGTCTATATCAAATAAACACCCTTTCTCATCAACTAACCCTAAACCTAACGAAAGAAAATTATTGTACAATTTGACTTCCTGCACTAAATATAACAAATCCTCCTGCTACAATAATATATAAATCTTCTGAAATAGGGTAAACTTCAAAAGCTCCTATATCTGGAGCATAACCCGCAAAGGGTAAATCCACTTCAACACCTGCATCAACAAGACGTGATGTTGGTTTAAGTCTTAAAAAATCCAGTACTGGTAATTCCCCGTTTACCCCTCTTTCACCATCCATTCCTTCACTATTCAGGCTTATAAAATCATCAGCCGTTGGAATAAATGCTCTGCGATACCAATAACTGCTTGTAGAAGCATTATATGCATCACTTACACTAACATCGTTAGAAGCTATATCATACCCATTTGAAAAGCTGAGATTGTTACGCAACCATGTTACCCCTACTTGTATAGCACCGTGACTAAACCCTGCTCTACCGTTACCATATGCAGTATTATTGTATATACGAGAACTCATGTCATATTGATTGTCTGAATGTTCAAGCTGTATCCCTGTTTCACGATTTTCAAAAGCAAGACAGTTATGCATTACCCTTAAAATATCTGTAGTATGAGGAGCATATTTACTTCCAAGCTTGTATCCATATCCATTCCCTCCTTGTTGCTTTACGTCTGGATCATTCATAGTTGCTCCTGGTCTATATCCATTCCAAAAAGCCCAACATCCATCATACACCAAACTTCCATTAAACAAACGGTTATCCCATCCATCATCACTATTCCACCATGAACGGCAATCAATAAATTGATTATTCATACTTGGATAAGCATAACCATTATAACTGTTAATCAAAAATCCATCACTTCCCCCCCAAGCATCTGTAGAATAACGATCACTATGATGATGACTATCACAACGATAAAAAATATTATTGCTTGATTGTGTTCCTGCAGTATTACTACCTCCATAAATAATAACACCCCACCCTCCACAATGATGAACATCAAGATAGGAAAACAAACAGTTATTTACCGCTTGTGCAACCCTGAAACCGTAACCAAGTCTGCCCGAAGGTAATTGTATGTTATGGCGTAATTCTATTCCACGTATATGAATAAAATCACAATTTTCTATTCTCAATATTTGAGTAGCAGATGTTCCTGTATAGTCAAGAAAATCAAAAACAACATCTTCATTTGGATAATTAGAAATAAGATGTCGTTGTGTAGGACTGTTTCCATCTTTGTTTTGTAATGTATTACTTCTCAGATGTGAATAGGTGTAAATCCCCTCACGAATATAGACCGTATCACATCCACCATTTGTCAATCTGGTAAAAGCAAAGGCAGGTGTGGCATACGGACTATTTATATCTCCGGTATTATTATCATTACCATGCAAAGCAACATAATAAACTTTACCGTAAGATAAAGTACTTACAAGACATAGAAGGATGAAAATCAGTTTCCGGTAATTAAAATTTTCCATACCGTTCCATTATAATATTGTAAAACATGATCTGTTATATTAAAAACAATCCAACCTTCTTTTGGTGACAGAGTGGTTATTTGTGCAGTGGTTAGTTTAGGAATAATTAAAACCTGCATTTCAGCAATAGCCGTTTGTAAATCTTTCTGAGGTGGTTTATTAACCAAATCCACATAAGAACCACTTGTAGCAACCGTTGCAAAATTAGGTTTTCCTTCCAATGTATTCCATGTTACAGTCTGCCCACCTGCAGGAGCAGTAGTCATAGATGTTCCATCTTCAAAAACAATGTTTTTAACATAAATGTTTTCAACAAAGGTTTTGTCTGGCTGGCAACTTCCTTGTAAGGAAAAGACAGCAAACACGAATAAAACAATTACTTTTTTCATTTTGTTGATGTTCTTTCAATTATTTCCCAGCACTGTCCCATCACTAAAGGTGGTTGTATTTTGCCAATAGCAGCTTTCAAAATACTTATCTGTTCTGCTTTTAGTTCAACTTCACTTGTAGCTTCTTTGAGCTTTGAGTAAATCTCATACTTGTCCCACTTTTTCTTTTCATCGTCACCTTGCACAGGTGCAAGAATAGAATGGATTGCTATGTCCTTGAAAGTAATGATTTTGTTGTCACTTTTTAAAGGAGCATCAAAAGAATCCTTTAGCTGTTCATTGATTTTAATTTTCATTTTTGATTAAATTTAATTGATTAAAAAACTATTTATTGATTATAAAACTTGCTGATAGTAAACTACTGAACCTGCTTTAGCAGTAATAGCACTTCCTGATACTTCAGAAGCAAACCTTGCTATAACTGTTCCATTATCACTTGCTGTCAAAAATCCTTCTATGATAGCAACTCCACCACCTACTGCACTATTATTAGGTGAAGTTGTATTACAAGTTGCTGGTACATCATAAGCAATAGCATGAGTTTCAGAAACAACATCCGTGCTGTTTGCTGAAGAACTGAGAGGAGTAGATACTTTAAAATTCAAAGAACTTGTAGCAGGACCATTTATACTCCATCTTGAACCTGTTGTTGTTGCAGCGGAAGTATAATCTATAATAAATCTGAAATAATATTTATTTCCTGCTACAACCGGAAAACTTAATCCTGTAACATCTGCAATACTATTAGCAACAGCATTATTATTAACAACATCAACACCTAATACAACCGCAGTAAGTGAAGAAGTAGCAACGTTATTACCTTGATTTATGGATTGTTTTGCAGCACCCGAATTTGCAATTACTGTAAATCCTCTTCCTTCTTGATAAAGAATAATTTCACCAGGAGCAATTGTTACTTTAAAAAGAATACAAGTGGTTCCATTTGCATTAAATAAAATAGTTACAATAGCATTTACTGTATCTGAATTATAAATAGTTATCAGATCAACCACTCTTTGTCCTGCCGTAGGAGAACCTACTATATCTACCGCAGTAGTACTATTAGTATTAATAACTGTTCTACCAGTTACAATTGGAATTCCTGTACCTCTATTTTTCCAAGAAGTAAAGCATTGAAGTTGATTAGTGGTTATTGCACCAGCCAATACAACTTGTACTTTGTCTGTTGTTTCACTTAAAATTATCATGCAAATAATTCAATTACTGTTTGTAAATCATACCACCCTTTATTACCAGAAGCATCTGTACCATAAAATTTATAATTACCTGGTGATGCTTCATCATTATCAAGTGTAACTGTTCCGGTGGTTTCATTTAATGACATACTGAAAGTATACATCACTGTACCTCCTTCACCTGCCCCATAATACAATTTTCCCGTTATAGGATCATACATCACTACCTGAGTTATAGAAGAATCAGCAAGAGGTAAACTCCCTGACAAAGTATTATCACTATCATAAACAACAAAATAAATTTCTCCTGTAAGATAGGTAGCAACATTATCTATTCCACCAAGTATAGCTGTATTAGAACCTTGCCCTGTCGCTTCATTACCTATTACAATTTCATTTGTATCAGAATTTGTATTTAAATAGGCTGCAAAACCAATACCAATATTATAACTTCCCGTTGCACAATTAGATAAAGCACCACTACCAATAGCCACATTATAAAATCCTGTAGTATTATTATGTAATGCATTCTCCCCGATACTTGTATTAGAATAACCTTCTGTATTTAAAGTAAGAGAACGAAAACCTATAGCAGTGTTAGTGTGTCCTTCCGTATTCGTAAATAATGATTCAACACCAATTCCTACATTTGAATAACCTATGGTATTATTACACATAGGATTATACCCAATAGCTATATTATAATATCCTTCTGTATTATCAATTAATGCATATATACCAATAGCAACATTTAATTCCCCTGTAGTATTAGCATATAAAGTCTGATAACCGATGGCAATGTTTGCTTGTGCTTCCGTATTGGTATATAATGCTTCCTCCCCTATTGCAATATTTCCGGGGCCAGAAGTATTTGCTGATAAAGCATTCTTCCCAATTGCTATGTTTGAATAACCATCAGTAACAGAAGATAATGATCCTACTCCTAATTTTACATTGCTATCATCATCATCAGTTTGAATATCACCCATGATATATAATCCAACAGTAGATGAATCTACAGGAGCAATAAATCCATTAGATAAATCTTCCCATAAACTATCCCCACCTTCAGATAAAATATACCATCCTTTTACACCTAATAAATCCGTACCATAATATTTTGAAGCACCTGGATTATCTTCATCATTTATCAAATGAATAGTTCCGTCTGATTCTTCAATCAAACTATCTAAAAATTCCCAAGTTACTACTCTTGTATAAGTTTCTTCATCAAGATGATAAAATTCATCATCTCCTTCACTACTTGGTGTGCCACTGGAATCCGTTATAATTTTACCACCTTGTAATCCAAGTAAATTATTGTGATAAGCATCTGTTATATTATCAAAATGAACTTGGGCTAATCCAGCTGTCTGTAAATCTATTTTGGTATAATATTGACTTAAATCAACAGTTCTGTTCAAAGAGTTTGCACTACCACGCCTTGAAGCACCAACTCCACTATCATCCCATGGGACATACCGAACATATTTTGTAATGTGTATTGCCATTATCTTACCCAATTAATTGATACCTCTTCACTTGGTTGACTATTGATTCCTGCTCTAACACTTGTAATTCTATAATAAAGAGTGAGTGAGCTTTCTGTTAAAGGAACTTCATTCATAAAATCAAAAAAGTTTAAAGCAGAACCATAATAAACCATTTTAAAATCATCAACTAAAGCACCACCAGAAGTGTAATATGGTTTACGTTCAAGAATATAACCATCAACACCGCCTGCTACTGCATCCCATTGAACTATTACAGGATGCCAAAAAATACCAGATAATGATGCTCTTAAATTCTCAGGAGTATCAGGGGCATCACTATCCCATTCCGGTTCACCTGCTGAATCATAAGTAACCCCGTCAACAATAATTTCTTCCTCAGTATATTCTTCAGCAACTATATCATAAGTACCATCAATTAAATTCCAAGTAAATTCATTTAACAAAAATGTAATAACTTCTGAATCTGCATTTAAAATATTATCATCAGTTATTTTAGTAAACGGTTTTAAAATACCATCGTACATTATTGTTCCTTTCAATCTATGAATTGTCCTACCATATTTGCGAAATTTACATTTGGCAAAAACTTCATATAATGGAATAGGAATTGGTGAGTTTTCAGATGTCCAAAGATTAGTTCGGGTAAACTTATCCAATTCTAACAAAGCATTACTGTAATTCAAGTTCTTTAAGTCGAAAAGGTGTAATTTCACTTCTTTCGTCTTAATAAAGTTCTCATTTAAAACATATGTTATTTCATTGTCTATTTCTTCGGCACTTACATATACATTAATATCTCCTAAATAAGCATCAGCAAATAAGTTAGGAAATTCGTAAACACTGTAATTAGATTTATGAAATGAATATAATGGAGAACAAAAAGTGATATTAAATTTTTGATAATCAATCTCACCAAGTAAATCTTTCAATCCATTAGGATAATATATGTATGTTGTACCACTATTATATAAACGTACCGGAGTATTATCAAAATCAAACTCTTTTGTTAATGTCCAAGTACATTCTTTTGTACCATCCTCACTGATGACAAATTCCTGAGCATTATAAGCCTGAGCATTATAAAATACACTGCTTGGTCCAATTAAGTTTATACATTCATCACCAGCAGATTCATCATAATATGGTAAAGCTACTGCTAAAGGTGGGCTTGATTTAACAAGAAAATTATTGTATGTACCTCCATCAACTCTCAAAAAGAAAAACATACCAACACGCAAAATATCAGTCATATCTTGATTGGTAGCTTGAGAATAATTTATTGTTAAAACCGTTTCATTATCCGAATCCTGATTAAAATAAACAGCAAAATTATAACAAAATCCTTTAACAAATGTTTCGGATGTGGTATAATGAATCCATTGATTTATATCCTTTCTATCTTCACCACTACTTAAATCAGTAAAATCTTCATGAACATACCATGTACAGTATTCCAACGTTCCACCCAATGGAGCATAATATGGTGTTGTAATTATCTTATCTGGTGCTGGCCAATCATTAAATATTAAACTATCTAATTTCTTGTCCATCAATTTCAAAATCAGAGTATGCAACCCTGAATCATATTCAGCATTTTGACTGGTATTGACATATTCAAAATCTCCAGCTTGTTTATTTATTTCCAGTTTTAAACTTGGTGTTAATGCCCCAACAGGTATTTCAGCTCCAGAATCATAATCTGACTCAAAATCATCTGGATCATATTTTACCCAATCACCTTCACGTGTAATATCCTCTTGTCTTTCAATTATCCACATATCCTTATACGAATACATGAAAGCACTAAATGGAACCAAAGCTTTGTTTACAGCATCATATACATTATCATAATCATACGAATTGCTATAAAAATTACTATTTTGAACTGCTACCTGAGGCAAGAAAGTATTAGCACCACCACTATCCATTGAATCTTCAAACAAAGTAGAATTTACATACAATGGAAACTCAAAATCTGTTGCTATTAAAATACTTTGAATCAAAGACATTAAATTGGAAAAGGCACCAATCGGTTGTAATGTAGATGGGTATTGTCCTTCTGTTCTATGAAGATAATCGGTAAATTCCATAGTAATGATTGCATATGGAAGTAATTGGCGTTCATTCAAATCACAAATAGACCATCCCCGAAAAGCTATTTCAGTACCATAATAAATGACACATTCAAATTCCCTTTCTGCTGATAATAATAAATCCTCAAGAAAGGACATATCATTTTGATTAGCAATTAAAGAAACTTTAGCACCTTTTCCGATTATAGGAGTATCGTCATCAATATAATTACTTGTAATTTCAACAGCTTGTGTCCTTACATCAATTACTGCACCAACATAATCCTTTTTATTAATATAAACAGTCACCAACTCTCTAAAAGGTGGTGTGTTTCGAAATATTGATCTATATTTTAATCCGTATGCCATGATTAATATATATTACTTTTTTTGGCTTTTTTCTTCAATATACCAACTAATACATCCCCTTCTATTTCAAACCGAACATCCTCAAATTCTGTTTTATCTTTTCCAATTCTAAACTTATCTAATGATAAACCTTTTGGAACAACTGTTTCCCCAGAAGTAAGCATGGCTGGATAAGAATCATTTGGAAATCCTTCGGGAACAATACCTCCTTTTGCAAATTGTGGTGGCCCCATTAATCCTTTAAACATTGGAGCACCTTTTGAAGTTGGTAATGATGCTTTTGGCCCACCAATTATTGCTGCCAGAATACGCATAGCAAGTAATTGTATTAAAACATCCATTAATTGTTTAATAATACTTTTAAAAATACCTTGAAGAACTTCTTGCATATTCTGACCGCCTTCAATTAAAGCATCAAAGAATGTTGAAAATGAATTGGTTAAAACACCAACGACATCTCTAGTCATTTCTAAATTCTTTACTTGACTTGCTATTATTTTAAATGCTTCACTTGATCCTTCCCCTTCCTCTGATAAATATTTTAATTTATTAGTTAATGTTGATATATGAGTTTCAAGTAATTGAGTACTTGTACTTATATTACCAAATGCTTTATCCATATCATAAGCATACTGAAGATCAATAGAATTTTGCAAATCTACATATTCTTCTTTCAATAGTCGAATTCTATCAACTGCATTTTGAATTGTTTCATCGGGGATAAGCCCACCACCTTTCTGTCTTTCCTTCAGCATATCCCTTAAATATTTTTGGGAAGCTTGAAGTTCCTGATTGACAACTTCTATTTTTGCAGCTACACTACCAAAAGCATCTGCTTCTGCATATACAAGAGCTAATGCATCTCTATCAATATTATCGTTTACAATTTTTGTGTATTCCTTGACATTGCTAATCAAATCTTCTAATTGCTGTTTCTGTTCTTCAGTACGTTGAGGTAACTTCCCAGTTATAGGGTCAACCATAGTTAATTTTTCAACAAACTCATCCAAAACTTTATTATAAATTTCAAGTTTAGCAGCATCTGAATCATAAAGATTACCCAATAATTCTTTTTTCAAGTCAACAGAAGCAAGATCAGATTTCATATCAGTCAACACTTCATTAGTTTTACTAACAACAGCTTTCCATTTATTCCAATCTTCCACTACTGCTTTAACCCATGAATTCTTTGTTGATAATTCTGAAATTTCTGATATTCTCTTTACTATCCCATCATATAAACTCACAAAATCTTGAGCTTTTTCTATATCTGTTCCACCACCCCATTCAAACATTTTTTCAATACTGGCTTTGCCTGTACGAAGATCATTTTGTATATCAAGTATTTTTTGATCTACTTGAGCTTGTTTTTCTCGTTTTTCCTGCTCAACTGTAAGAACTTTTAAATGTTCTTGTATTTCCTTTCTCAAATCACGATAATACTTCAAATTAGATTCTGCTGAAGTTTTATCATAATTAATACTGTCATTATATTTATTTATTTTTGCATTTGCTTCACTTATTTCTTTTTGTAAGTTATTAATATAAGCCCTATTCCCCATCAAATTAGGATCATTCCTATTTTTAAGATTCCAAACCATTTCTTCTTTTTCCCAAATCAACTGTTTTTGTTTTAAAACGAATTCTTTCTGAGCTTCTAAAATCTTGTTATATTTATCTTCTTCAAGTTGTATTCTTTGATCTACCAACGATTGTACATTCCGTAATTCCTCTTCATTTAAACTTTTTAATGTTTTAATATACTTTTCTGTCCCTTCCACTTGTTTCCAAACAATACCACTTATCTGAGAATCAAGATTCATCTCTGGAGTGGTAAAAGTCATAGCATCTTGCATTTCTTTAATTTCTTGCCTAACTTCTCTTATTTTCTTTGTCATTATTACAATTCCTGCTGTTAATGCTGCAATGGCTAATCCGAGAGGGTTTAAAGCAAAAAATGCAATTATAGTTTTTAATGCTTTTCCTAATGTTAATAACTTAGCTGTCCAAGAAACAGTAGCAGCCTCTGCTGCTATGGTTGATACTGCAACACCTTTTATTAATTGAGAAAAGCCAACCAATACTGCTGCAACCCCATTTAACGTATTTAAAACAAATATTAAAGCATAGCCTAAAGCACTAAATATAAGTAATACAGGACCAGTTGCAGCAACTATTAAAGCCCACATAACTGTATTTTTTCTTTGTGCTTCTGTTAAAGAATCAAACCATTTTGATACTTTATCTAAAGTTTTGGTTAACCATTCTAATACCGGAATTAATGCTTCGGCAATTTCTTTACCTAAAGAAATCATTGATACTTGTGCTGCTGATATTGCACGATCATACCTAAGTTTAATTGTATTTGATACTGCTGCAAATGCTGAACCTAAAGCTCCTGTAGATTCTGTAATTTCTTTCATTATCTCAGAATTATATTTCATATTCTTTCCAGACAATGAAAGAACGCCTAACATTGCTCGTATATTTGGAAATACTTTACTCACAAGAGTTTCTCCATAACCCTCTGTCAATTCATTTAATCTTTCCATCAAAGCCATTATACCTTGATTGCGAAGTATTTCACGAAGATCGGCATAAGATGTTTTCATCTGACCAAGAGCAGCCGTTGCTTCATCCATAGCAACTGCTCCTTGTTTGGTTTCTTTCATCAATACATTAAATACCCCACGAAGATACGTTGCAGCTTGTGCTGATGTTGACCCTGTAAGAGTAATACCAGCCATTGCTCCTGCTACCTGATCTATGGATACTCCTAAATTTGAAGCTAAAGGAGTTAAAGAACCCATTGCAGATGCAAAACCTTGTGCTTCTGCTTTACCTTCCCTAACCGCTGCTACAAGAACATCTGTAGCGTATGCCGCCGTAAGACCTGTCCCACGATAAGCATTTAAAACAGATGTCAAATAATTAGCTATATCTTGAGTATTACCAAGACCTGTTGCAGCAGCTTTGGCTGATTTTTCCAATACATCTAATGCTTGAGCTCCTTGAATACCAGAAGATGCTATAAAATAAAGACCTTCAGCAAGTTCTTGTGGACTTCTTCCAAAAGCCTTTGCCATATTTTGAATATCACCACTCCAATCATTTACTACATCCTGAGCTGTACCTGTAAGCCCTACAATTTTTTGCATAGCGAACTCATAATCAGTTGCCATTTTCATAACTGTTTTTCCAGCTATTGCCATTGGAGCTGTTATAGTAGCAGATGCTAAATACCCAAAAGTACGAATACGTTGAGATACAAGTGCCATATGAGATATGGCTTGTTTAGAAAACAATCGAAAAGGTTCAGTAAGTGCAGAAGTAAGGGCAGGAGAAGAAGATACTGCTCCTTCCCCTATTCCTGCCAATTTAGCTTTGGTTTTATCTGCTTCATTACCAACCTTCTGAAGCATAGATATTATGATGTTTTGAGTTGCTTGAATATTATCCAACTTAACACCTAAAGTCGCATACATTGAACCTATATTAGCCATTTTTCTTTGGTTTTTCTTCTACTATTTTTACTGCAATAGGCTTATTTCTCTGCCTTGGTTTCTGTATCTTCTTATTGGTACTTTTTGCTAATGACAAAAGAACATTTTTCATTTCATCTACACTCTGGGTAATTTCATCATCTTCTCCATCACTACCCCATTTAGGAATAAAGTCAGTAATTTCCATATGTTTTGTTCCTTTCTTGGCATGAATATCAACTGCAAGATTAAAAATAGTTGCAGCCAAGATTGCCATATGAATATCCTTTCTTTCATCACCTATTGGATCTATATAATTGAAAGCTTCCCATTCTGATATTTGATATGAATTAAGTTTATCAAGCAAAAAGTCAGGATGAGCTACACCTACTCTGAGGCAGAGCTTAAAGAGGAGTTGCCGACTTGGTCGGCTTCGGAGTTTTTTATCAGTTCCTCCTTATCCTTTTCTCCGATAGCATTAATCCTTTGAGCAACTTCGATAATCTTTTCAAGTTTTGCTGCACTTATGTTCATACTCAAACGCAGATAATCATCACGCTTAAAAAGTAAATCACCTTTTTCATCACAAACTGTCTGTACAGCTAATTTGGCACGAAAATCTTCTGTAGCCTGTTCTATTGCTACCACATTACCTTTATTATCCTTTTTCTTTGTAAGCAAGGACTGTTCAAATCCATCACGTTCATGTCCTGTCATCTGACGAACAAAAACAATAGCATCCCCAAGATCCACTTCCACAATCTCAAGTGTGTCTTTTTTAAGTAGATCATCCCTTGTTAAAACTTTCTTTTCCATTTTGATTAAAATTTGTGTTTGTTAATAATAAAGAAAAATATCCTTGATTAGGAAAAATTCAATTTGAATTAAGTTTCCGAGCCAGTTCCAGAATTAACTGTTACCTGTCCGCTTACTTTGATAGTAACATCAGCTGTCACTTTGTCATCTGTTGGAATCGTAAGAGGTAACTCAGTTACCAACCCTACAAATTCAACCGAAGTCAAATCAGCATCGGGCAACACTATTTCATAAATCTGCTCATCATCATTCTCAAAATCTTCCTTCATAAGTTCATACGTTGCCCTTGTGAAGTTCATATTGAGAGTAACCGTACCACCATCCCTGAACCCAGCGATGAATTCTCTATATCCACCTGTAGAATCCAAGGAAGTAACATCAATAAAGTCTCTGGTCATACCAGGTCCATTTATTGAATTCACCTCAGCCAGAGCAGTACCATTGCGAAAGAACTTGGTTCCTACCCCTGCAATTGCTTTACTTGCCATTTGTTTTACCTCCTTTTTTATGAATCTGCAGATTCTTTTCTCTGCAAATTAAAATTAACAATAAAACGTGCTCTTCCCCTCTCATCCCAATCAAAGTGTGTTGGACTATTGATTGCTCTGATCAGTTCATATATAGTACCATTCCATGTTTCGTGTGCCCGGCCATGGAGTGATAGATATATTTCATTAATTAAATTATACCCTTGACTGTAATCTCTTGAACGTACTTTTATTTGAATAGAAGGGCGTTCATACGTTTGCTGATCCATTGTTAAATCCGGCATACCACCAAACGTATCATAAATAACTACAATTTGATCTGGGTCTGTTTTCTCTTTACCTATAAACAGATTTTGTGCAAAAGTTAAACCTAATCCACTTTCTGCTATAAGCATGTCCTTAATATCTTCACTTGGAGCGTTCATCGTATTTGTGAATTATCTCTTATGATTTTAAACATTTTATCTTTGTTTTTTTCTAAATGCACTCCAAAATATCCAGGTCCAGATTGTTTTAATGTCCAATTAACATCCTTATCCCACATTTCATGAACCCACATAGCATAATTGGCACTAAATCCAAAAACTGCAGCTGGTCCACCTGACACCTTTGCTATATTTTTCGCCAATGGTGCCATTTCTGTTAACATTCCAGCATGGTCTGATGCTAAACGAGCAGCATCTGGTCCTTTAAAGTTAGCGTCATTTCCTTGTGCTGTATGTGTTTTCCCTCCTCCTTTTACTATACTTCCAGTAGAACTTGTAACAAAAAAACTTGCTCTCAAATTACCAAGGTCAACAGGTATTTTTGGGTATGATCTATCCATTTCACGTCTGACATAAGCAATAGCTTTCAAAATACCTCTTAATGAACCATGCCCTATAAATTTTTCAATTCTGCGATTAAATTCAGATACAACCCTATCAACCCCTTCTATACTGGTTCTTGGTATCCCTGCTAAATCTTGTCTAACCCATCCCATAATCTTACCTATATTGCCACTGTGATAAATAAGCTTTGTAAACAAATACATCAGTTGATCTTAATGCTGGTACTTTTTCAAACTGACGAATACGAAAAACCGCTGGATTGTCCAAAGGATTATCATAATCTGCACTATCCAAATCATTTAAAGTCCCTAAAAACAAACAACCGTCTTTATCAAGTTCCTGCAAAACATAAACAAATCCTATACACTCAAACGTTTCTCCTTTCCCTTCCCAATCTATCAACAACTGTATTTTCTGCACCCAACGTACACCATTATCCGGTGGAGTTAATTCAACAGGATCATCATATGTATTTTTACCATAACCATCATCTACTGGGTTTCCCCAATAGACTGCAGTTTGTACGCATTGTTTTGCCATAAAATCAGCTATACTCATTATTCATCAAATTGAGGGATTGCATAAATACTTGCTTTCTTCTTATCCGCAGCAGCTAATTCTCCGCTGGTATCCAACATTTTAAGCGTTTGTCCGTATGGTGTGCTATCCAACCCCATTCCAAACTTACCTATGTACTCAACTTTAGCATCACCTACTTGTTCCAAAGAAGCAATACGGAAACGAGTACTGGCTATCATATGTGCAGCCAACCACCTTTCCATTTCCTTATATAAATCTGTTTCTTGTTCACTGCTTTCTTCTTCAGGATTACTAATACCAAATATTGAATTCAGAAGAACGTTTGCAGCATTTATATAAGTTGTTATCACTGTACTTGAAAGATTACAGTTATCCATAATCTCTACCACTTCATCATGTGTTACTCGTGCCATATTCTTTCCTCCTACTTTTATCTAATAAAGGATCAATTATTTTTACAATCTTTGGATTCCATTTAAGACCAAGCCATTCAACAGTTTGATAAATCTGCTCATAATCTCCTACTACCATACGTTCTGGCCAAATTATTCTGCAGTTTAATCCAGCTTCTATCATTTCAACAAACTTCTTTTCATACTGATGTACCCACCATTTCCATCCTTCTTCTTGTGAAGATACACCTATTTTAAGTAAAACATCCTCATTCTTACATAAAGTCATATATGCTGTTTTCATACAAGACTGCACTATATCCCCTGTCCTTCTCCTTACAATTATCCACTTTGCGTCAGGATAAGCATAATTCCAAACAGGCCACATCTGTGCTAATTTACTGTATTTAAACATCCACGTACCTCCTTTATAACACTCACACCCATACAAAATACTATCAACTCTTTGTTGCCAATCAACCGGAATGGTTAAATTCTGAGTATCTGGCATAAAGGTACTAAATTTATTATTTACTTCTAAAAGATATTCATCACATAAATTCTTCATTTCTATATTTTCAAGCATAGAAGTTGTAGCACCTCTAAATACTCCACAAATATCAAATATTCTGGCTATTAAAGTACTGCCTGATCTTTCTGCCCCTGTAATGAATATAGCTTGTTTTTTCATAAATAATAAATATAATCTTCACCAACCCACTTTTTTAATATACTCATATCTTTATCCGACTGAATAGAAAACCTTTGTTTATGTCCTACACCTATACCAGGTCTGCCAGGAAGTCCTTTTATTCCTATTGCCAAATCAAGTCCTTCAAACAAATTAATTCTATGTTTTGAAATAAGAGTACGAAATACAAATAAATCTATAAACTTGCTTCCTTTTTTACAAGCAACTTCTAAAGCATCAAGACCTTTTGGACTAAATGCTGTCTGAAATAAACTTGCATGGTCTTTATTTCCATTCCTTCTCCAACCTTTCAACACTACATTGTAATACACCGTAAAACGTTCACCTACTACATCAAATGATGATTTACATTTTTTCATCATTTCTGTAAGATAACAAGGTTTGTAATAATCATCATCTTCTATAACAAAAGTAAATGTAGGTTTATATTGTTTGACTGCTTCTATTCCAGCTAAAAGATTTCTTGACTGAGTATTTTGCCCTTTTTGCCACTCTGGTTTTGGATGCACTTTTACTATTTTCCAATTCGCACGAAAATCTTCTTTTATAAAATCAGTCGTTTCAGGAATACAATCATCTACTATTACCCATACAACTTCACCTGTGTACGTTTGGTTTAACATCCACATAGCACAAAGAGTGATCTGTCTTTTTCTCCCTCCTGTTGGTGTGATAAGTGCTATCATCTCATTAAATCGTAAAATCTTGTTTCCCTTATATCTATTAATTCTTCCTTATTCCAAATCCACTGTCGTTCACTGGCTGGTTTATAATGAGTTCCATGTCCTTTCAACTCCCCTATTTCCCAAGCTTTAATTCTTCTTTGATATGTTTCTTCACGTTCTTCACGTGATTTGCACATTCCATAATTAATAACAAATCCACTGCTCTTATAAACTTTGCCTCCATATGTTAAATGAATCCTATCACCTGCAAATTTAAAACGTGGATGCCAACGAGCTATCATTTGTAACGGACGGGGACAAACTTTAACGTAAAAATAATTGTCTTGAAAAGGCATTTGGAACACTTCTCCGGTATTATAACCGTCTAAGTGAGCTACTTCTATTATTGAACATTTATGTTCCTTTGCCTTCTGTATTTCTTGTTCTATTCCATTTTCAAAATAATAAAATAAATCAATACCACAATATACCAACCAAGATGGATGAATTCGATTAATGTAATTAACCAATGCTGCTTGAAGTTTACCTAAATGGAAAGTTCCTTCTGTATCCACACGTCCGGTCTTCACATTGTTTTCTAACAACCATTCATATGTCCCATCAGTAGAATAGTTATCCAATACAAGTAATTCACAACCTTGTTTACGATAAAAATCAACAAAGTGCTTTATGTACTTAATTTCATTATATGCCGTTGCTGCTACAAGTATCATAATATTTTATTTATTGGACGAAATGTAACACCTATTTGATTATGTATTTTGTAAGAATCTACATTGAAATTATAAATATCTCCTACAAGTGGTTCATCATATATAATAGGAACTCTCTTATTATATTTCTTCATCAGAGCTTCTGCTAAATCTACAATACTCATTTGAAATATTGAAGCACAATTATATATCTGCCCTCTTGCTTCAGGCATAAGCCAACTCATTATGTTTGCTTCTACAATATCTTTTACATATGTAAAAACTCTTTTTTGTGTACCATCACCATGAATATGAATTGACTCACCTTTAAGTATCTTATCCGTAAATATAGCAACCACTCCACCTGTTTCCTGTTTGTTTTCCTGCCTTTCTCCATACACATGAAAATAACGCAAAATCGTGGTATCTAAACCACTTTGTATGTTAAACAGGGTTACATACGTTTCACCTGCTGTCTTACTTACTCCGTAAAAGCTTTGTGGGTTTCTCGCTGTTGTTTCCTTTATTACTCCTTTTACTTCCCCATAAACAGAACCAGTACTTGCATGTACAAACTTTTCTATGTTATATTTTACTGCTTGTTCAAGTAAACGCAAAGTTCCTATACCATTTACTTCCATGTCACGAGAAGGATTCTTTAAACAAATATTCTTTTTAGAAGCAGCTTGGTGGAAAATGACATTTACCCCTTTGAAAATCGAGCCGTTTTTACCTATTTCACAAACATCAACTTTATGAAATTCAACTTCTTTTGGAATGTTGCTTTCATAACCTGCGCTCAAATCGTCAATTCCCACCACAGCTACTCCCATCTCAACTAACCTCTCTGCAACGTGACTACCTATAAAACCTGCTACTCCTGTGACTAATGCTTTTTTCATATTTTGTATTTCATTACTAACTGTGCTATTTTAGAAACCGTATCAAAATTTTCAGCAGTGGCTTCCTTTTCTGGTATTCTCACTTTGAAAGTACTTTCAACAAAAACAAGTACTGATACCATTTCAAAGGAATCAATAAAACCACCACGAATAAGAGAAGTATCAAAATCAAAATTATCAATACTTTTACAAGAACAATCCTCTTCTGGAAACTTGCAATAAGGGTAATGACGCTTCCCTTCATCACGATTTACATATTCTTGCTGTATGTACTGAAATATTTTATTTTTTATCTCATTCATAACTTGGAACTTCCTTCTTGTTTATAATCTTCTTTAAGTCTCATTTCAAGTAAATCACGCCATCCTTTGTTTTCTGCCCACCAACCAGACCAAGCTTCTTTCTTATACTTATTTAATGTTTGTGCTAATCGTTTTGTTTCCTGTTCTGCTTGAGCACACAATTTTCGTATCTTTACATCCCTCTTACTTTCCCTTTGTGCTAAATCATTAATCTTGCGAATTAATTCGCAAGGAGAAAGAACAGGTGAAGCTGTACGCATTGTCATAGCTGTGATTTATATAAAGTTGTCCATTGTTTTGCTACTGCCTTATAACTATGTTTATCATCACACCATTCTTTAGTTTGGTGACTCAACATAGGACTTTCTATTGCTTTTATTACTCGCATAGCAGTTCCTTCAGGGTCTGTATCATCCTCATTAATTATAGGACAACCTTTCAACTGCCCATTAGCTTGCTGTAAAGCCATTGGAGAAAGCCAACACACAACAGGAATACCCCACTGCATTGCTTCAAGTGCTGCATTCCCATAAAAGCCAACTTTAAATTGATCAAAATATACTGATGCCCTTTGTTTGAGCTTTGTAGATTCTCTGTAAGTTATTCCAGACACTATATGTGTTTCTGCCTTCCTCATCCTTTCCCTTATTACATCAAATACTTTTTCTACAAAAGGTGTTCCTTTGCGGACAGCATTGGAAGGTATATGCATAAAAACTGGAAAACTATTCCTTACCCAAATATTAGCTTTATCCTCACTATCTATCGGATGAGGAGTCCAGATGCTTGAATATTCAGGATAAAGTAAATCAGTTTCAAAAGAAGTTTTTAGAGTGACATTTTTATAATCAGCATTACTGTAAACCCCTAAACCTCCATAAATAGTCTTACGAAAAAAACTGCCTGATGTAGTTAAAACAATAGGTTTGTTTTTTGGTATCTTTAAACCAAGATAACCATCCTCCGGTGGCCAATCTCCTTTAAAATGTAAAATATCAGCTTCGTTTACCTGCTGTTGAACTTTGTGAACATTACCTTTGGTAACTAATACATTTGTAGGATGGTTAAGTTTGTTTTGTGCTGCACCAGAAAATAATTGTACGTCAAAATCTGTATGACGTTTCAAAGCCTGCATAAGTTTAAAACCTGATGCAGCGTAATCAATTTTTGATAATATAACAATTTTCATTAAATTAACTATTATTATATAAAAGTTCTTTCAAACTAAACTTTGGAAATACAGTTATTGCACTATCAGGACTTGCATTTAAAATCTCTATTCCCATTGCTTTAGCATTTCTTGCTATTTCTGGAAAACCACGCAAATGCTTTAAGAAAGGTGGTACTTTTGCTATCACCCTTCCTTTATGTCTTTTGGGTGGAATATTCCCTCTTGCAGGAGGTGGAGTTGCTGATTTGTATAAATTATGCCAGTGCTTTTTTCCTGTTGGATCAACGTTCATATCAAACCCTAACAGTATTATTCTTTTAGCACCAAGATGTGCTGCAAGGCTAATTGCAGAAGCTCCACTATTTTGATTCCAAGAAACACAATTTTTCCTCTGACTTATCCCCTGTGGGCGACTTGGATCACGCATCAAATATTTTATCCAAGGTACATTTTCAGTACTTGGAGAGCATGATACTTTTAATCCTGGCCATTTAGCTAATGATTGTTTGTAACGAAGATAAAACTTCGCATCTCCAAAAAACATCATGTCTATCCAATCACCTATCAGATAGGAAACATTAATTCCTATCACATGACAGTCGTGAATTGGTTTCATGTATGGAGAATAAACACTTGGTGGTAATTCCCCAGTTCTGACTTTATTAACTATGTCATCAGGAATACCAAATTGCTTGGTGACAGATGGGCCACCACCAAGTATCCAAACATCATCACCTTCCCAAATAGGAGGAACAGTCCATTTCATTCTTCAAGGGATTTCTTAAATTCTTCTGCTTTTTCCAAACGAAGAGCTTTGGCATTCATCTGTTTGCCTTTCTCATCAAAGATATCATACCACGGACTGCCTTCACCACGTGCAATGATGTTATATTTTGGTTTTACAGCATCAATAATTTCTTCCTCTTTCTTCTGCTGAAGAACGGTATTTCTTCTTACCATTCTTTGTTCCCTTCTTGCTTGTAAAGAAGCTTTTGTAAGAGGTTGTACTTTTTTCTCTTCCTTTAACTCTTTAGCATCAACAGGAATAATTGTATCCCTAAATGCTTCAGGTATTTCACTTGGGTGAGCCCAAAATATCTGTCCTGGTTTGATTATACGATTTGGCAGACGAAAAAAACCTCTTCCGAGTTTTCTCCATTGTATTCTGCCGTCACCTGGTTTATCTACTGATCTTTGCATCTTGTAAATTTTTAATGAATTCTTCAGCTTGTTTCTTATCCATAGCCTTTTTGTTGATTACTTTGAATTTGTGATTAACAACATCATACCATTTAGTTTTTCTTCTCCTTTGAATATAGAAAACCCTTTCTTTTTTAAGAACAGGTTTCTTTTCTTCTTTGGGTTTTACAACTTCTACTGGTTTGATTGTATCACGAAAAGCAGTATGTACTTCATGAGGGTAAGCAAAAAACGTCTGACCTGGTTGTATAATCAAACGACTTCTCAGCTTAAATTGACCTCTACCTACATTTTTAAATAATACTTTTTCCATGGTATTAAAAGAAATGACTTGATTAGTCTATTTACTTTTTATGCAACATGTATTAAACCGCTGCGACCATTTGCATCAGAACGAATCTGAGGAACCTGGATAGCCATTACTTTATGTTTGGTAATGAATTTTCCTTCCTGATCCCATTCAATGTTCTGCAGACCCATTCCATTGACAATTCTAACAACATCGCTGGTAAGCTGTACCATAACAATATTATCAGCAGGGAGTTTATCATTTACTTCAATAAACTCAATTCCTTTAATCTGCAGAATCCTTTCACGCACGGTAATAGTAGCATTGGTGTCCGGTGTACTACCAACATAGTCCTCATCCAGCTTTGTTTCATAAGCAGTAGGAATGTAGATACCATAAGGTCCATAATGACGATCATTGATCATTACCTGTTTCCAAGCAATAACCTCATCTACAATATCCTTCCCTGTTTTGCTGGAATCATCCCATGCAGTGGTGAGAGTAACCTGATTACGATCAGGATGGTTAAGGAAACTCCAGATAGTATTGAGTCCACGTCCATCTTTTTCTCCGTAACTGTACGAAGTATTGGTGAAGAGCATTTCCTCAATTTTCTCTTTAACAGTCCTTGCAGCTCTTTCTGCCATTGTAGTATCAATAGGATTACTCATATTACGTGAGGTTTCAAGTTCCCTCAGGTTAATTTCATAATCCACATGCACTATCGGAATAGGCAGATAGTTAAAGCTGTAATCAGGACGGTTGTTTTGAGCCCTTGTAATACCATCCATTGTCAGGCTGGCAGTAAGTTCACTTGTCACATCATGATACTCAAGAACAGTTGTTCCAAGAGCATTTCCAAGATTGAAAACAAGTCCTCTGGCAATCAGTGCATCAACTGCACCAATCCTCTGTTCAGCAACCCCCATTACAGCATCATCCAACTGTTTCCACTCATCCCTCCTGAGAGTAGCATTAGTGTTTATAGCTGGTACTACAGCGTAATTTTCCGGTTTCTTCACATCACCACCTTTGAATACGGTAATATAAGACCTTCCGTCTTTACCGACAAAGGGGCGCATCCTGTTAGGGTCAAGTCTTCCCTGCTTCATCATGTGAGCAGCCAAAGCTCCCTGTACCCCACTTCTTCCTATAAGATCAACAGGCATTGTATTTTCCTCCTTTCTTTAAAGTATTTTAACTTTGATTCTCTTATTGTATCCCAGTGGTCCTTCAGAACTTTCTTCACCACTTGAACCACTAAGGTCAAGAGCTTCAAGAGCAACTGCAATCCCACCATTTCCAGAAGTAAATTTCTGGAGGTAACCAGCACCATTAGATTCAAGAAAATCACCAACGGCAATATTCTGTCCATCTTCAAGTATGGCATAAACTTCATCCCCACGGGTAGGAATCCAAACATTAACCGGATCACCGCTTACATATTCATCATCAATTCCCTTACCCTGAAGAGCATCTTCAAGAGCAAACATCGGCAGGCAAGCATTTGCAGGAGCATCATCATTGTGAGCCCTTACAGTATTTGCAGCCGAAAAATTCAAAAGCATACCTGGAATTATCGTTCCACTTGCTGTGTACTCCTCAAATATATTGAGATAGTTTTTCAGTTTAATAGTATTAGAAGCCATTTTGAATCCTCCTTCTTACTTATTTTCAAATTTAACACCAGTCGGAGCCAAAGGTTCTTCACCTGAAGCGTTCAGGTCAAATCCGCCTCCACCAAACAGTGAATAATCAACGGGTTCTTCCTTTTTAAGCAGTCCGGCAATTTTTGCAAGTGCTGCATCGGACATTGCATTGAGTTCTTCGTCAGTCCATTCTCCCTTTTCGGAATTAGCCTGTATCTGACTAATCGTAGCTGCTCTCTTTTCCTTTTTCTGAAATTTCACGTAATCTATGATTGCACGATCTTCAGCTGAAAGGACATTAACTTCCTTGGTCACTTCTTTCTCAACAACCTGCGGTTCCAATTTAACAAGCTGTTCTTCCGAAAGAGCTTCCAACCACTCCCTATCAGTTTCTGCGAACTTACTGGCTTCGTTTGCAATAAGTGCATCAACTTTTGCTTTTACACAAGGAGTGCATTTTTCGTTGTCTTTTGGCATTTCAGTTACCTCCTTATTATTATTATTTGATCTGGTTCTCCTCATGCCAGAACCATTGGCAAGTACTTCATATTCAACCTTACGGCGAACTTCTTGGGGATTTCCTGTAAGTTCAAACGTACTATTTTCAAACTTATAACCCTGCTTATAAAGTTTTATACCACCTATCCGCTGTCTGATTTCATAAACAACAAATTCATCATACACTTCCTGTAGAAAATGCATAACGTTTTCACTATCCATTGCATCAATCTTACATCTGGCAGCATCAACCAATTCTCTATAACCAGCATCAGCATTTAAACTGAGTTGGTCTGAATAGAACGATTTTAAACTTTGTAAGAATTCCTGTTCGTTCACATCTGTTCCTCCTTTCTTTTTGTTAACACGTACTCCACACCCATCTTCAATAGAACAAGCACCTCTCCCTCCGGGCAGTAGGGCAAGATGATCTGGTCTATGATTATGAGCGACTGCTGTATAATGTTCTCCATTCCAATCTCCTTCAGTATCTTCCTGGTCTGTAAATACACCAATACTTACTTCTATTGGTTCAGAACCTTGTATTGCAGCAAGAACTGACGGACATGATTGGCGTAATTTTTCTTCATTTAACCAAGCTTCTGCTTTGAGCTTATTGTCATCTACATGAGTATTAAAAATAATACCCACTACCTGTCTTTCCATAATCTCTGGTGAATTAGCAGAAACACTCTGTCCTTCAATCTCAGGATGGTCTATTACAACAGGTCTGCCATTCCAAGCATCAGGGAACCTACCAAGTTCGGCAATGGAATGGAATAATGGACCGAGACTGCCGTTATGTACTCCTTCCACCATCATTATAACAGGAACGACCAAATGTTTTGCATTCTGATACGTTTCTTCTCTGACTGTATAAGTTACCTCCTGCTCAACTTCCTGAGTAGTATAAACCTCATTGTTATTTGCCGTACCATTAGCAATACGAATAGCCTGTGCTTCACAAGTTGCTCTGGCTGTACCTTTCTTTAAACATGCAGCAAGAACTGAGTTTGCCGTAGCCACCCATTTTTCTTTTTGCTTCTCAGATAAACCCTTTTTGTGCTTATCTACATCTTTTTTACTCCATGGCATCTTTGTTTCCTCCTTTATTTTTCATAATATTCTTTAAGGTCTTCAATATATGGTAAAATTACACATCTACACTGAGGATGCAAAGGAATTAAAGGCTCAACTTCATCCAAAGTAAATATTTTTCCTTCTAATGCAGCACATTTTGGACAAACCCTATCATCTAAAGCTGTTGCCCATTCAGCTAAAACACTCACTCCTTCTAATCCCCAATTCCTATACTCTTGTACCATTGCTAAATGATGAGCACGTATAATCTCCGTCCTGGCAAGTAACATGGCTCTGCGTTGTGCTGGTATGAATCTACCTAACCTATCAGTAATACCTAACGTTCCTGCTCCTGTTCCATCTATTGCTGCTACAAGTTTACGAGCTATTAAAGCTGGACCATCACCATCTATCATGCCCTGAGCAAGAATCTGACTAATGGTTGTTTCCATAGCTGCAGTAATACCAGTAAGTTCTGAATATACTCTTATATACAAAATACCAACTCTTTCCAAATGAAAAGGTGTGTTAAATACAGCATCTATTCCACCTGATTCATCAATAGTAGGAACTGCTATTCCTGCTTTATCCAATTCATATCGTGCCCTAATTATACCCCTTTTGTAAGAATCAGCAATATAACGATTTGTCCAAGCATCATAAACAGCAGAACCTATTTGCTGTAATTCAGCCATTGTCAATAACCCCTTTTCTACCTGCAAATGTAACCAACGCATAAACGCTTCAATTTTCTTTGGGTCTGAAAGGAAAGCAAACGCCTGAGAAACCGGAGTAGGGTTCATTTGGTAACTTCCTACCTTTCCCCTTTTTAAACCAAAGCAATCCTTTTCATTTACGGTTTGACGTATAACTTTTTTAAGTTCCGTAAAACGAACCTTAAACTCTCTTGCAAATGCATTGCGAAGAGCAGTAGTACGAGTTGGATCGTACCTTTCAGGAGTTACTTTATTCAATATTAATTCTTGCGTTTGCATTTACTTCTTTTCTTATTCTCATCATTTTAGATGATTCTTTTCTTTTAAACTTATTTGCTGAAGGCATAGGACGACCTGCAGGTAAAGCAGGAGCAGGTGGATTAGCTTCTTTTTCAAGCATACTTTTTATTATCTCCATCAACTCATCACTCTCATCATTCATTTGTTTATCCCTCATAGCATCTATCAATGTTATTTGCTCCTGTGTTAAACCTAAGAACATCTCAAGAAAAGCATCAGGAGGAATAACAGCTTGTGCTATTGGACTGTAAGTATATTCTCGTAAAGCATTGGCACGTCCTTTTCCAATTTCCACTCTTGCCTTTTCACTAATTGAAAACAAATCTTGCCAAGCTACAGTATAATCTTCACTTGGTTTTGGTAAAACTCCATACTGTATTAATTTTTCTACAGTAGGACGAACTATATGTGGTTCTGCATAATCTTCTCTTCTTGACTGTACAAAAGATAACCATTCTGTTGTATCCTGTGTACTTGCTAATTCTCCTCTT
>Ga0209604_1000843_pt1 | contig 26947 bp, 21 predicted proteins | sample AD_UKC097_MetaG_FD_184405 | JGI IMG/M metagenome (GOLD analysis project Ga0209604, IMG submission 184405) | Active sludge microbial communities of municipal wastewater-treating anaerobic digesters from USA - AD_UKC097_MetaG (SPAdes) (version 2) | ecosystem: Engineered > Bioreactor > Anaerobic >... | reverse complement strand
AGCTGGTATTCTCCGCGTGGCGGATAGGCGCCCAAACGTGCCCGGCACAAGATTTTCATGCCGTCTTCAAGATCGAAGTTTTGGATACGATTGCGAAAAGCGCCGTATTGACGAAAAAAAACCGCCCGAATCTGGCTTTTGTTGTCTTTCAGAGTGAAATAGACATGGCCCGACTGCGGACGGCGCAAATTGGAGACTTCGCCTTCGATCCAGAGGGAGCCGAACTCTTCCTCCAGAAAGATTTTAATTTGATCGTTAAGTTGCGAAACGGTCAGAATATCTTTCATTCACCCAGTCCTGCTGGATGAACTACCAGATATTAACGGGTCTGACAAGATTCAATTCGGCTGTTCAGGCAAACACATTCACATTGACGCCCAAGCCTGCGCTTTTAGCATCATCGGTTTGTTGTTTGTCTGTAAAGGTAGTTGTCGTTTTGCCGCCGGCCACATACATGCGTCCGCATTCCGGACAAATGGAATAGGAAAGCGTTACCGTGGAATGGGCAACCTGCCCGTTTTGCTCAGCTTTTTGTCTGTTATTGGTTACGTGTTCATTTTCATGGGACGCGACAGCCATCGCTGCCGCATCCGGCGAAATGCTTGTGGGCGTTTGAAAGGATACCGTGGGATCATTCGACCGATCCACATACTTTCTGCTTTGTCAGGTTTGACAGGGCTTGTTGAGTTCCTCCAGAACCGCTTGACCGGCTGAACCCACCTTGCCCGCCGCTCCATTCTGCCCGGCGTAAAAATAATTATATCCGCTGTTTCCAATTGGTGCAATCGCCATAATTGATCGCTTCCCCCATCATGGTTTATTGCTCTTTCAACTTATATCGGCTTTTATTTTAATTCATGAAAGGCGAAAAAGCAATCCCTCCTGATTTTTTTCAAGCGAAACGGAGTGGGAGATCCACTGTCCTTCATCATCAAGAAAAGAAAAACCCGTCATCGAAAAGGATTAACGGACCATGTGATCGACGATGGGTATCAACTCTTTTGCCATCAGCGAGCCGGCAAAGGAGGAGACGTGATTGCTGTAAGAATAAAGCAAATGCCCGTTTTTCCGGTATGAACACTCTTTTTGATCCATATCGCACAGCAAGGGCGTGGGATCGTAAACAACCAGCGACGGATTTTCAGCTTTCAAATTCGCAATCAGCAGCTGGTACTGCTCCAGCAATCTGTTATTTTGGGCAAAATCGATTGTGCAGGCCGGATTTTGAGTTTTGCCGAAAAGGCTGCTGAAATACGGAATGACAGATTTCCTTTGCACACAAACCCGGGGGTCCGGCAAAGTTGGATTATCTATGGTTAGAACCACTTTCTTATTCAGGGCCATGATTCTTTGAATTCCCTTGTTCAATCCATCATAAGCAATCCGGTAATTCGGACTTTTCGGCAGTTCCTCCATGGAAAGCATCGCCCAGTCGCTGAGCGCAAATAAATTGCGGACGGAAAGAGTGATCACCACAACTTCTATCTCGTCCATCCCGCCCAGCCAATCGATTAATGCCTCCGCCCCCCCTTTTTGAAACAGCCAGACGCCGCGGTAGATTTCTGAATCAGTAACTACAGGGAATCCTTCGATAATCATCCAACGGTTGCCGGTGGAATTTCTGACCAGGGAGGGATAAAGCGCCCTGGCCTTACTGTCGCCGATCAGGGCAAACCGGGGATTGGCTCTGGAATCTTTTGAGCAAATGAACCTGTAAGTTTTGCTGGCCGCGGCGGCCTGAAATGAACAGTCTTTTTGAAAAAGACCATCCAAACTGTTTAAGGTTTCCGGTGTCTCAAAATGATCCTGATTGATTTTGAAAAACGCCCTGGACCCAAAACCGTCCTGGCGATAGCAGGAGTAGCCCGCGCCGCCGGCAAGAAGGATCAAACAGAAAAGAACCACTGCTTTTTGTTTCTTAAATGGACCATAGCGAATAGGTTTCTCAATAAAAACATAGGTTAACCATGCCAGAAGGACGCTGGTGACAACAAGAGCCATGCGCATTTCCAGACGCGGTTCTCCGTTTTCAAATATGCGCGCAAACGACAGCAGCGGCCAGTGCCACAAGTAAAGCGGAAAACTGATCAATCCAAACCAGACCAGGACACGATTGGAAAGAATGTGCCGATTGAACCAGGCATTGCCGCCGGCGCAAATCAGCAGAGCGGCGCCGACTGCTGGCAGCAGCGCGAGCGCCCCGGGGAAGGGATCCGTTTTGTCCAAGGCAAAGACCGCAAGTAAAATCAGCAAGATACCGGAAAACGACAGGATATTGCGGAGCGATGCGCCATAGTGCCTGGCAATTTGCCAGATCATGGCAGCGAATCCGACGCCTGGGTGATGGCCGGCGTTTGCGGGCGCCGTCTGACGGTATAAAGCCAGATAGGAAAGAATGCTGCCCAGCATTAATTCCCACGCGCGCGACAGGGGAGAATAAAACATGGCGGTCGTGTCGGTCCTGATGTTCACCAGGTTGTAAACAAAGGAGACGGACGCAAGCAGAAGAATCAGGGAAAACAGGCTGCCCCGGCGCTTCCGGATTTTCAATACAAGATACAGAGCCAGCGGCCATACGATATAGAACTGCTCCTCGATGCCCAGCGACCACAAATGCAACAGCGGTTTCAGATCGGTGGACTTGTCAAAATACCCGGCCTCCTGCCAGTAGATAAAATTGGATATAAATCCCGCGCCGCCGGCCATATGCTTGCCAAGCAATTTGTACTCATCGGCATACAGGGTAAACCAGCCCAGTGCGAAACAAAAAATCAGGACGGTCATCAGTGCCGGAAAAATGCGAACAATGCGCCGGGTATAAAAGTCTCTGAATTTGAATGCGCCGCCGTCCAGGCTGCAAAGAAGAATGGTGGATATCAGAAAGCCCGATATGACGAAAAAAACATCCACGCCGACAAAGCCGCCGCGAATCCAGGCGGGAAAGGCGTGATAAGCCACAACGGACAAAACGGCCACCGCCCGCAAGCCGTCGATATCCGCCCGGTATCTTGTGTGTGCCAGGCTGTCCAGAACGGGAAGCGCCGTTTTCACGGTCATCCGATCTTCGGTATCAGGGGAATTTTGTATGACGTTGGTTTCAGCTGTCAGAGGGAAGATCCTTCGAGGTAAGCTGGAATTTTCGGGGGGAAAAATTGAAATCGCGAACCGCATCGGCATGGTCAAACACCAGATCGGCATTCATCCGTTCGGCCATCTGCGCGGTCCAGTGACTGTAGCGCGGAACATAATGAAGCATAGAGGCCGCAATTCTGAAAAACGCGAGCGGTACCGTGATGATGCGCGGTCTCAGGCCGAGCGCTGCGAAAATTCGCTTGATCATTTCCCGATAGGTCAGCGTTTCTCCGCCGGACAGGTTATAGGAACGATTGACCACACCGGATTTTTCCAGGGCGGACAGACAGGCAGCCGCGAGATCTTCGGCGTGAATGGGCTGTCGCAGGCCTTTGGCCTGTCCCGCCAGCGGAAAGAAACCGATCCGGCGAATCAGACGGAAGAGTTCGGAGATGTTTTTATCCCGGCCCAGACCGTAAATCAATGTCGGCCGAAGAATGATCCAATCAATGCCTTTTATTTGCGCCCAGGTTTGCAGACGGTCTTCGCTTTCACACAATTTTTGCGCTGTCATTTTTTCTTCCGAGTCGGCAGAGTCGCTCTTGGTGAAGCGGCTGGTCGAGGAAACAGCGATGACGCGGCGAGCGCCATGCGCTTCCATCATCCGGAAGTAATCAGGCAAAACCCAGATGGAAGCAACGCAAATCCAATGTGTAATCTTTTCAATGGGATAATCAATAAAGTCATTTTGGCAGGCAGGCTGTTTCAGCTGAATCCACTCTGTCGAAAAACAGGCTGTCTCCGGCGGACGGCGTGAGAAAGCTTTAATCTGCCAGCCGTTTTGTTTCAGCAAAGGCAAGAGGCATTGTCCCACCAGGCTCGTTGCGCCCAGCAAACCGACTTTCTTTTCTTCTGTTTTGACCTCTGTCATGCTACTTCCTACTCTTATTATTACTACGGCAAGTCGACCTGATTCCCATGACAAGTAAAATCGTCAGGGTAAACAATGTTACCCAAAGACCAATTATAAAACTGCGTGATTTGAATTGAAGGGATATTTGATGTTGGCCGGGGGGAACAAAAACCGCTTTGCCCAGAATTTGCGCGCTGTAAACAGGCGTTGACTGTCCATCAATGCGTGCTTGCCAGCCGGGATAGTTAGCGTCGGCAATGAATAACCAGGCCGGTTTCCGGGCGCGAACGTCAAGCTGGTATTGAACATTGGTTGCTTGCATTGATAACAATTCTAACGCATTTGGATCATTGACGTCAGCGCTGGCCGGCAGGCTCTTGAGACCCATGGATGGCTCCAGGGGAGGCTCCAGAATCAGTGTCGGTTCCCCGGTTTGCTTCAGGCGATTCAGCGCATCCTCGGCTGAGCTGGCCATTTCATACCGGGTGAAGTTTTGTATGCGCGGCAGAGCGTGCCTGTTTTCCATGACCGTGACGCTATCCGTTTTCCACGGCATGAAACCTTTTGTCGGGGGCATGGCATCTGCGCTGATGTAACGGACTCCCAGGTAATCAATCAGTCGTGTGCCGGGCACGGCGGGATCGGTTCCCTCGATCTCCGCTCTCATCTTGGATTGAATCATTTGATGACGGGCCAGCGGCAGGGCGAGATTGGCGCCCATGGAGGGAATATCCCACAAGACATTGGTGGATGGAGCGATGCGAAGGAACGCTTTATGATTTTCTGTTTCCAGCCTTGCATCCCATAATGTCAGGAGCCCGACAATCCAAGAGCTTGATATGTCTATGATTTTATAGTTTTTTTCGCTGATATTCGCCTGAATGTGTGAAACGAGTGGGGGTTTCTCCAGCAGTTTTGGATCGGAAAAAGGGACGGGAGCGATGCGCAGCATAACGATTTCCAGAACTAAAAGAAAAAGCATTGCATAACTGAACCATTGCTGTTTATTGATTAAAATAAAGATGATCAGTCCAAGGCCAGAGCCGATGAACCATGCATATTGCAGGATGCTCACCTGCTCTACCCGGAGAAGCAAAACAAGGCCCGACCATATGAGGAATAAAATGGTCGCGCCGGCAATAAAAATCGTTTTTGCTTTCCAGAAACCGGCCGGGCGGACTTCCTGTTGCTGAATGCGGTTAAGCGCAATACCGGCCAGCAATCCGATACCAATGATGCCGATCCCCAGATAAAGATGAACAATCCGGAAATATTTCAGGCCGGGCACCAGGGAATAGTTGTGCAGGCAGGCAAAAACCGGCGTCGCATTCTCCATGCCCAGAATCATCAGAAAAACGGTTGCAATCAGATAGCCGATCGTACGATGCCCCGGTTTGATGAGGAGCGACAGAGATGCAATAAAACAGACGAATACGCTGCCCAGTCCCCGGACAATGATTTTATCGGCATCCGAAATGGAAAATAAGAAACCCCCAATGTAGCGATAAAGGGGGTTGGCGGCAACGGAGGCAAGTTCGGTTCCCCCGCTGCGGTGCGACAGGGAGGCGAGTTCCAGCAGGGGCGCCCACTGGATTGCCGATAAGCCTATGCATGCGGCAACAGCCGTCAGGCCCGTAAGCGCGTATTGTTTCAGCGAGTTGCCCATTCTGCTTCCGATGCAGCCGGCAAGCAGGGTGGGGATCAGGCTTACTGCCATGAAAATGACGGCACCGTGCAATGCCTGCGGATAACCGGCAAAAATCAGCACGGACACGGACAGCGCAAGCCAGAAGGCAGATTTGATAGAAGGAAGTTCCAGCCAGCGTTCAAAACAAAACAAAGCCCAGGGGATCCAGCATAAAGCGCCGGCAATCGTGACGTTGTCGTGGTATTGAATCCAAAAGGACGAAAAGACGACAACCAAAGCGCCGAAAGTTGAAGCCTCAACGCTGCAGCGGAAATTCCGGCATAGGGAAAAAATGCCCAGAGCGCCGACAACGATTGCGAGCCAGTGATAAATATGCTGACCGGCAACGGGATTGCAGAATAAGGAGACAATCAAATTGAGGGGATTTAGGAATCCCCCCTGACCTTCGGCGAAATAGGGGTGCCCGCCGTAGAGCAGGTTGGTCCATAAGGGGGAAATGCCCCCAAGCAGCATTTTCCGGTTCAATTCAAGCACGGAAAGGCTGTGAATGATGGAATCGCCGAAGATTTGGACTTTCCCGCAAAAAAAAGCCGGCGCATAAAGACAGGTCGCCAGCAGGCAGGGCAGCAGCAGATAAGGCAGGCTGTGATATTTCTTGTTCATTTTTTGCGAAGGAATTAGGGTTTTCCGGCAATGATTACCTGGGATTTTGGCAAGAATCTGTCAAAAGATTCTATGAGCTTGTCGGAACCTTCCAGTTCCATCAGTCCGGCCCACGCGTTTGCCCAGCTCTGTAGGATTGGATGATGAGGAGGCCCGATGATGTCATACAAAGTAATGTCGGCAAGCGGCCTTTGCTCATGCCGGGCAATGATCCAGAACATGGAAATGAAAACCGTCCAATAGAAGCCCCATGAATCATATCTTTCCACGTTCAATCCGGCGCCTTCCACCAGATGAACAAATCTTTCCTGATCGAAGATCTGGATATGGTTCGGTTCCGCAAAATACGAAGGATCCGCAAAAGGCTTCTGCAGCATTTCGGATCGACCGTCCGGCACAATGATCAGATATTGAGCGCCGGGTTTCCCCACCCTCACGAGCTCCGCTAATATTTTTTCGGGACTGGATGTATGTTCCAGCATTTCCTTGGATATAATTTTTGTCGCGTATTCGTCCCGCAGCGGCAGCGGCAGGGTGTCGCTGACAAAGCCTTCCACTTTTTTTGCTTTGGTTTTGCCGGCTTTTTCGATCAGGTTTTGCACTTGCCGCTCATTGACATCCGAAAAAACAACATGGGCCCCCTGGTTTGCACAAAACAGCGTAGCTTCTCCCTCGCCGCACCCCGCATCCAAAACAATATCGTCGGCCGTCACTTGAAATCCGGTAAACAATTCTCCCGTTTCCGCCCGGTACCAGCCGCGCCGCGCCGCATAGATTTGTCCGCATAAATTGGCATCAACATCCGATGAATGCGGGGATGCTTCCGGGCCTGCTGCCCGTTTCCCCAATGCTCCGGTGAAACCGGAAAAGAGCTGTTCCAGTTTGTTCAGCATGCCGGTCCCTGAGCGATGGAAGAAGCTTTTTTGAAATAGCGGGTTCGGATGCCCGCGATCAACAAAACCAGCACGGTGAAAATCATGACAGCAAGGCCAATGGCAAAGCTGCGCGACTTGAATTCGACGGTGATTTGATGTCTGCCGGCCGGAACAAGCACTGCCTTGCCGAGCACCTGCGCGCTGTAAACAGGCGTTGTCCGCCCGTCTATCCGCGCCTGCCAGCCGGGATAGTTTGCATCGGCAATGAACAGCCAGGCTGGCCGGATGGCTTGGACATCGAACGCGTATTGCACATTTGATTGTTTTGACGACAGGATTTTCAGAACCTGAGGGTCATTCACTTCCGTACTAGGCGGCAGCTTTTTCTTATCTATTGTCTGATGAAGGGGAGGTTCCAGGATCAGGGTGGTTTCTTTTGATTTTTTGATCCGGTTCAGCGCATCCTCAGACGAGCCGGCCATTTCATAACGGGTAAAAGTCTGCACACGGGGCAGGGCATACTTATTTTCAAGAATGATGATGCCGTCCATCATGAGCGGTGACAAGCCCGCTGCCGGAAAAATTTTTTCCGTGTTGATATAACGAATACCCAGATAATCAATCATCCGAGTGCCCGGCAGAGCCCGATCCGTTCCTGATATCTCCTCCTTGAGTTTGGGTTGTATCATTTTATGTTGCGCCAGCGGCAAGGCGAGATTGGCATCGATGGATGGGATGTTCCACAAGACATTGGTGGATGGCGCGACACGCATGAATGCCTTACGGTTCTCTTCCTCCAGGTGGGTGTCCCACAAGGTCATCATCCCAACCGTCAAAGAACCGGACAAGTTCATGATCTTATAGTCTTGATGATGGTTATCGCTGTGAAGGTATTGGACAAGCAAAGGTTTTGCAATTAGTTTCGGATCGGAAAAAGGGACCGGAGGGATGCGCAACATGAGAATTTCCATTGCCAAAAGAACCAGCAGGGCGTGACCGAGCCATCGCTGCTTATTGATCAATATGCAAACAATCATCAACAGATAGGCAACGACAAGTGATAAGTATTGTAAGATGGAGACATCGGCCACCCTGACCCGCAGACCGACGCCCAGGCATATAAGAAACATAACCGTTGTGCCGGCAAGGAATGGAGTCTTCTTCTTTAATGGGTTTGACAAACCGGTTATTTGCTTTTGAATGCCTTCGATGGCAATGCTGCCCAGCAGTCCTATGCCGATAATGCTGATCCCCAGATAAATGTGAACGCCACGAAAAAATTTCAAACCAGGCACCAGAATGCTGTCATTCAGGAATCCTAAGCCAAGAATGATCATAAAGATGCTGGAGATGATGTGTCCGGTGATGCGATGGTTGGGCTTGCTGATAACCGACAGAGCTGCGACAAAGCAGGCAAAGACGCTGCCTGCACCCCGATAGAGTCCGCCGCTTTGCTCCGATGCTGAAAAAAGGAAACCTCTCAGAACCCAGGAAAAAAAAATGGGAAAGGGGATGTTTGTCCCGCCGCTGCGATGTGACCAGGATACGAGTTCCAGCAAGGGGATCCATTGTACTGCCGATAGGCCGACGCATGCGGCAACGGCAACCAGCCCGGTCAGAGCGTATTGTTTCAACGAGTTGTCCCTTCTGCTGCCGATGAATCCGGAAAACAATGTCGGGATCAGACTGACAGCCATAAAAATGACCGCGCCGTGCACAATCTGGGGATAACCGGCAAAAATCAGCAAAGATACCGACAACCCCAACCAGAGAGCTGATTGGCCGCTGGGATGATCGATCCAGCGCTCAAAACAAAGGAAAACCCAGGGAACCCAGCATAAAGCGCCGGCAATTGTGAGGTTATCGTGGAACTGAATCCAAAAGGCGGAGAAGACGACCACCAGAGAGCCAAAGGTTGAAGCCTCACGGCCACAGCGAAAATGTCTGCAAAGTGAAAAAACACCCAACGCGCCAATCATCATGGAGAGCCAATGATAAATGTTTTGGCCGGTGACCGGGTTAAACAAGAGCGCGACCAGAAAATTAAGAGGGTTAAAAAAACCACCCTGACCTTCCGCAAAATAAGGGTGTCCGCCATAGAGCAGATCCGTCCACAGCGGGGAGACACCTTCATGCAGCATTTTCCGATTGAATTCAAGTACGGAAAGGCTGTGAATCATGGAATCGCCGAAGATTTGTATCTTGCCGCCAAAAAGAGCCGGCGCATACAACCAGGTGGCCAGCAGACAGGGAATCAGCAGATAGGGCCATGCGGACAGGTGCCCCAAAAAGCTCGATTTTTCGGCGGCTTGGTTAAAATTCATTTCTTCGACGCTAAAAGATGCAGGCCGAATTTGATTGCCTGCATCAGAACTTTCTTATTAAAAGAAGAATTGGAAAAAACGTAGTGGATCGGGATTTCAGCAACATTCATTCCCGCCCGGTAGCAAAGAGCCAGGGCTTCCATATGAAAATCGAAAGCTTTTGACTGAAGCCTGGCGTTGGCAATCAGCGCGCAGGCTTTTTGACTGTAGCGTCTGTATCCGCTGGTGCAGTCTTTGATGCCGGGCCCCATGAGATCAAAATATGAATTCGTCAGGGCGTAATTCACCACCATGCGGGCCATCAGGCTGACAGCTCTTCGGTAAAGAGGCACATTTTTTGGATTTTTTCTGCTGCCGATTACGACATCAACCCCCGGATGATGGCTGAAAAATTCAGGAAGAGCATCCGGATCGTGGGAAAGCCCGGCATCCATGGTCACGACCAGATCATAGTCGGATTTGCGGGCATAGCTCAGCCCGTCCTGTATGCCTTGCGGGATGTGGGTGGCAGTCGGGTGCGTGATGATATGCAGTTTGTGGGGATGCCTTCCCTGATCGCATTCTTCCTCAATGGCCTTCAGGATTTCTCCTGTTTTGTCGGTACTGCCGTCATCGGTCACGGAAACATCAGCATGGTGCAGGGCCCGCATGACGACTTCCCGGATGGTTTCTTCTTCATTATGCGCGGGAATGACGACCAGGTTTTTACTCATTGAAAAAGCCCTCGGCCAGTTTGATGTCTTCGTGCGTGTTGACATTGGTATATTTGTCGCAGATCAGAAAAGCCTTGATCGTCATGGCGTCATCAATGGCGCATTGAATGAGGTCGGGCAGCTCTTTTTCATTTCTCTCATGATGAATCGGCGTGTATTGAATATAGTCGTAGATCTGGTTCCGGAATAAACAATGCCCGGTGCCCTGGAATTCATTCAGGGGATGCCGGGGTTTTTCAATCAGGCGGTAAATGTCTTTGTTGGGTCCGTGAATCAGCGTATAGGTTTTCTTGATCTGATTTCTGTCGGCAACCCGGACAATGCCGCAGAATCCAAAGATATTCTTGTTGTTTCTGAATTCGACAACCATATCCTGATGCCTCGGATTAAAAAGCATTTCATCGCCCAGCATCAGAAAAAAGTCGGCGCCGCCAACGGCTTTTTGAGCGCACTCAATGGCATGGACCAGGCCTCTTTGTTCGCTTTGAATGACGTAGCGAATGGTTTTTCCCTTGTAGTTGTTGCCCAGAAAGTTGATGATGGTTTCCGCCTTGTAGCCCACCACCAGTACGATTTCCTCCACATCAACGTCCAGGGCGCAGTCCAGGTTGTATTCAATCAGATGCTTTCCGCGCACGGTGGTCATGCATTTGTTTTGCTCGGCCGAAAGTTCGTTGAGTCTGTTTCCCCGTCCTCCAGCCAGAATCAGCGCTTTCATCAATGTCACCCCTCTTTCGTGGCGAGGATATTACGGTTCTCTTGAATCCATTGGATCAGCATCGATACTCCTTCTTTCGGAAGAATTTTCGGTTCCCAGCCCAAATCCTTTTTTGCTTTGGATATATCGCAGATGAAATAGCGCAGGTCGGCGTAGCGGTCCGGCGCAAATTTGACTTGCGGCTTGCGGCCGTTGATTTCTCCAATCAGGTCGATGCATTCCAGCAGCGAGATGGCTGTTTTCAAGCCGCCGCCGATATTATAAATGCCCGGTTTTCTGGTTCGGTAAAAGGCGTCAAACGCTTCGCAGATGTCTGTCGCGTAGATAATGTCACGAATCTGTTTGCCTGTACCGAAAACTGTCAGAGGCCAGTCCAGGACACTGCGAATGGCAAAATTGGCCACCCAGCCGTGGTCTTCACCTCCGAACTGCCGAGCGCCGTAAATGCCTGTTAACCGGAAGCTTGCCGCCTCCAGAGCATAAGTGTCAATATAAACTCTGGTATAAATGTCCAGAGCAGCCTTGGATGCATGAAGCGGCGAAAGAGATCCGCCCAAAGTTGGGTAGTTTTCATCGATGCCTTGAGGTTCCCGGATATATCTGGTTTCTCCTTCCCGGAGTTCCTCATTGATCTTGTTTCCGTAAACATGCACGGTCGCGCAGCTTGCTACAGGAATCTTGAATTGTCGTGCTGCCTCCAGAACATTGAAGGTTCCCACCACGTTGGTGGTCATGTCCAGCCTCGGATCTTCCCAGCTAATGGTCATGGCCGGCTGGGCGGCGGTATGAATAATATAGTCGCAGCCGCTTGTATGTTCCAGAAGTTCTTCGTTATTCCGGATATCCGCCTTGACCAGTTCAACGCCAAGCTTTTTCAGATAGTTCCAGTTGAAGTCCCTGGCTTCTTCCGTCGCCAGACCCGTCCTCTTCAGTTCGTGTTTGGTCATGTTGTCGTAAGCAATGACCTTTGCGCCTTTTTTTGCGTAAAATTCGCAAACATGTGATCCTAAAAAACCACATCCGCCGGTTACCAGAACTTTCATTGATTCATCTCCTTCATTTCTTGATTTCATATATGCTTTCAGCCGCGCTGAACTCTGCCTGCTCGCATGTCCGTTCGACCAGGCAGACGGCTACTGCGCCAAGCCCGAGCAGCTTGATGACGAGAAACGCATTACCGCTGATCGACATGCCGATCGGCTGCCACCAGATCAGCAGCAAGGCCAGCGCAACCTGAACCAGAAGAGGATCGCGGCGATCCCAGGCTGCCAATACGGCAAGCGGCAAAAAAACCAGGTTATAATCGTTGGACACCGGCGGCACAAAGGTTGCAAGCGCGACAATCCATAACAGATACGGGTAAACCACTGTCTCCCTGCGCGGGCAGGTATAGACGTGGTAGCTGACCCACACCAGAGCGGAGATCAACAGCGCCACTGCGATGATTTTCCCCGGGAGGAGACCCAGCCAGTGGAATGTTGACCCGAGCCAGAGACTGGCTAGGCCGGAGGATAAAGGATGCTCCCACGGATGGAGAACACCGGAGGAGAGCAGAACCAGATACTCCGACCTCAGAATATGTTCCGAATTGTTGACCAGAAATTTCTGCATTTCTCCGGTGAGCAGAAAGTAGGCGGCAATGGCCAAGCCCGCGATGCTGAAACCCGCCAGCGCCCGCCACTTCCTCAATCCGATCAGTCCCACGAAGATCAGGCCCGGATAGGCCTTCACCCACGGGGTCAGGCATAAAACCGCGCCGGCGAGGTACTGGGACCACCGGGCCGGGTGTTGCAATAGCGGCAGAGCTGTTAGAATAAATAATAAACTCAAGGGATCCGACTGGCCTCGTTCCATGGCGAACAGGGTGGGGGTGCTGAAAAGGATTAGCACAAGGGCAGCCACGGGTGGAATTTCGACTAGAGCAAGTCGCTGCCGCCAGCGGCTGGCTGCATAGGCCGCTGCCGCAATGATTATGGCCATCGCGAAGCACCAGACCATCAGGGCGGCGCGGGGAGACATAAGGTTGACCCACGCGAAGAAGCGCATCGATGAGGGAGGGTAAGGAAAGAAAACGATTTTATCCGCATAGGGGTCGCCGCCGTTCCACCAGACGCGTGCGGCATGGTCTACGTGATTGATGAAATCGCAGCCGATTCCTTTGCCCCAGTTGGATGGAAACCATAAATGAGAGATTCCCTTCAATTCGAGTCGTTGTAGGCCGGTAGCCCACCAAAAACACCATAAGATCAGTAGGATGACGCAGACAGTTCGAAGAGTTTTTCCTGGAACCGGATTCAGCAAGCGGGCAAGGCGTGTATGGGGGAGGCGATCCCGGGTCGTATCATCCTCATTTCCCTGTGGCTCTGCGTCGCGTCTCTGAGTATCCATGTCTCCCACTTGTCTGAAATTTGCGCGCCAACGCCCGCGGACCTCTGCGCTGAAAGCCTGATGAATGCAAAAGGACCGGGGTTGGGCCGCGCCGGTGCTTCCCCATTCGCCCCAGGGAAGGTTACGGGTTGATTTCTGAAGAATGAATCACATTCTGTTTTTTTAATTTGTCCAGAAAATCAAACTTTTCTTTTGCCCTCTTCAGGGAAACAAATACGGCGTTTTTCGTCTGCGGATCCTCTGTATCGAAAGAGCAGTAGCGCACATACCCTGCGTTCGACATGATTTTCTTCACTTCCTCGCTGTTTTCTGTTTCGATGATAATCGCCGTCGGATGATAGGCACGCCCCAGGGATGGAAATGATTTCAATACATCCCGTTCGCCGTTTTCCACATCTATTACCATAAGTTCGAATTTTTTCGGAATGCTGCCCTTCTTTAAAAAGTCATCTAGGGTAATGCAGTCAATTTCGACGGCTTCCCCTTTTTCCTGAATGGGCAGTTCACAATCGATGACATTCTTCCTGGAAAACGGCCCATAATCATGCATGATTGATTTACCCGTCGCAGTGTCGATGAAATAATTGTGGCAGGTGATCTTATTGTTTTTGTGACGCCCCGAGCATTGCAAGAAATATTTCTTAATCGGTTCGATGTAATGCCCCGTCCAGCCAATGTCTGCCAGGTGGCACGTGAAGCTTGAATCTTCGCCGTTAAAAGCTCCTACTTCGACAAAAAAACCATCTGTTTTGTAGCCGAAAATATCATCATAGACGGTATTGATGACTTCGGGGACATCGTGTTGACAGGGCACCCTGTATTTTGTCATTTCAGTCCAATCCTGTTTTTTCTGAATAACGCCTTTGATGAACTGCCGGATGTTTTGAGACATGAAAATATTCATCTTATCTCTGAGGGATAAGACTTCTCCTTTCCTGAAAATGTCGTTAATGAGGGGCGAGTATAGGGAAGATGAACTGGTCTGTCAATGAAATATTTGAAAATGAAATATTTGAATATATCTGGAATATTGAATGCTTAAGCCCAAAGGTTCTGTGTAAAGCTGCCGGCCGGCTCTGGTCCCCTTCACCCGATGTGTTCCTGCCAGTATTGAATCATGGTGCGGAGAGTGTCTTCGAGAGAGTGTTTGGGCGTCCAGCCTACCGCTTTTTTTATTTTTTCATTCGAACCGATCACAGCCCGATTATCGTCCGGCCGGTACAGACTGAGATTGGGGATGGGTTTGACGTCTGTCTCCAGGAGGTCGCTGATTTTGCCGATTATTTCTCTCAGTGTCCATCCGGTGCCGCTGCAGACATTATAGACTTCCCCCTTTTCGCCCGCTGTCAGAAGCAGGTAATAGGCCAACACCACGTCCCGGACGTCGGTGAAGTCCCGGACGATTTCAATATCACCGGTTATCAGATCCCTGCTTTGGCTTCCGCGGTTCTTCATGAGGACAATCTGCTTGACAAAAGACGGCAGGACAAAAACATCTTTCTGGAAGGTTCCGATATGGTTAAAGGATCTCGTCATCACCACATCCAGGCCATAACCGTGCGCGTAGATTTTCGAGAGCAGCTCCTGGGAGACGCGGGCCACGGCATAAGGGCTGACCGGTTTTAAAGGATGATCTTCCGTCAACGGCAGATCTCCCGGTTCAACATTGCCGTATTCCTCGGATGAGCCAATGGACAAAATACGGGTGTTAAGGTTTAATTTCCTGACGGTTTCCAGTAAGTTTAGAAAAATATTGGTATTGTTTTGAAAACTGATATTCGGTTCTTTCCAACTGAAGGCAACACTGCTGAAGGACGCAAGATGTAAAATAAAGTCCGGCTGAAATTCAAAAATGATATTTTCTACTTTCCCCTTGTCCAGAAGATCAATCTTGTCAAAATCCAATTCGACAAATTTGAAATCCTCCTGCTTCAGATGGGGGTAATGAACATCAATTCCTTTAACAATGGCGCGGATATTTTGTTTTTCCAAATATTCAATGAAATGACGGCTGACAAACCCGGAAAAACCGGTAATGAGAAATTTTTTCATCCTTAATCATTCTCCCTGAACAATATAAAGTAGCGCAAGGCGAAGAAGAACATTCGCAATCCTAGCAATCCATTCTCAGCGACATCATCTTTAGCTGATGAATGACTTTATTCAGATCCCTCAAAATTCCTTTTCGATCGATCAGCAGCCGATCAGATACCTGGAATTCGGCCCGCAGATTTTTTGCGCGACGTGTATGATCAGAATGCTCCCGGCCAGGCCGCTGCACCAGGACACAAGCGCGGGTATAAAAGAATAGTCAGCAGACCATGCGGGATAGAAAGACTGGCAGGCGCGCACGATGGGAAGATGGAGCAGATAAATTCCGTACGAACAATTACTGATAAACACGATGACACCCTGAAGCTTTGTTTCCTGCATTCCCGCGGTGACCAGGACCGTCATCCATGTGTAGATGAATACCTGGGTTAAGATTGGGAAGGAAGCAAAATTGCCGTTCATTCTCGTGTAAACAAGCACGGCGGCAGTTAGCAAAAGGCCGCCGCTAATCAGGCGTGTCCGATATTGTTTCAAAAACGATCCGACTGGCTGATAATAAAGTGAAAAAACCCAGCCCGACAGGAAACCAAACAAGTGAAAGCACGGATGGCGAAATATCAGAGACATTGATGATGTAGCGAAACCAATCCGTCCTTTGACAAAGGCAATGAGCAATAAAGCGGAAAGCCCCCAGAGCGCCAAGGTCCATTTGTCGGGCAATTTCCTCAAGAAAAGGCCGCCGGCGAACAGGTAAAGTAAAACAAAGATATAATAATAAATACGCAGCGTATCGCAGAAAATGAGATTGTGAATCAGCAGACTTGCGTTCAGGTTCTCCAATCTAACATTCAACCCCGGCAAATTCAGAAATTGAATGCACAGGGAGCAGAACAAGTAAGGCGGCAATAACCGGACCAGCTTTTTTCCGATGATCTGGCCTGTTGAATTCTTTTTCTTGTCAAAAAGAAATCCTGCGGCAAAAAAAAGGCCCGGAACGGCAAATCTCGTAAAATCGGCAAAAAAGATTCCCAGGGGATTTTTCGGCGCGAAAGATGTGGATATCGAATGGATATAAACGACTGCTAAAATGCCTGCGCATTTCAGCACATCAATTTCAGGGAATCTTTGTTTTTCCAATCCATTCCTTTCATGAAGCAATTATTGAACAAAAATGGTATTTAATATGGTACGGTTCTGAAGTTTGAGAGAATCAACAAAATTAATGTTGCATGCAGATAGCATCAGGGATGAAATACGCCACTTTTTTTTCTCGATATTCTTGTTGGCTACATGACAATTTTGTTCAATAAAATAAACTCTTCTATCCCCCAAAGTATTGCTTGAATAGGTTATTGAGAATACGGCGGCTTTGCCGGGAAAATCTGTGGCTGCAGGAAGAAAAATAGAAAAATGATTATTCATTTTATTATCGATAAATACAGGAGCCGCTTTGGGGGATGTTTCTATTATTTTTTTAATTTCATTGACAGTCTCAAAATATAATTTTTTTTCCTTTTCAAATTGATTCCATGGATCAATTTTATTTGCAAGTTTGGCGCTGGGATAAATAGAAATCGCGATAACCGCTAAAATACATGGACCTGTCCATTTTGAAGCTTCCGGAAAACGATTGATTAGCATATCAGCCATTAAAGCAAGGATCATTATGGTAATGAAAAAAATAATATAATAATATCGTGGTGTAAGAGATGCTTCATCAATTGAGATAGAAACTATTTTATAGATAGGTGCTCTTCCTAAAGCAATAAAAAACGCCAGGCATAAAAGAAACAGAGTCAAAACCCCCAAATACCTTTTTTTGCTGTCTGAACAATGCAGAAAGCACTCGATTAGAATAATAATAACGAGGATTGAGACAAGAAATGGAGCAATTGGGTACTCTAGAGGCATTGATACGTGAAATGGGGCGGCAGGATGATCTCTTGTTGACGGTATAAATAACATTGGGAATGCTGCCATGCAATAAATGCTGTAAGTACATATTCTTACAAACATTTCCAGGATAATTCCGCAATGATTCAAAGGATTGCATAATGAAAGCGGTTTTTGTGTTTGAATTTCACCGCTGAAATAGTAATAAATATTATCCTTAAAAATGAATTGAAACATTATTAAAGCAATAACAGGCAGCATCCATGCTGCAAATTTCCATTTGTTTTTGTTTTCCCAGAGAATGATAACAACTGCAATTGGCGCTAAACACGAAATAATTAATCCACTGCCGTATGAGCTTGCCATCAGCGCCAGCAAAATTGACCATTTTATGGCTATCGTACTCGTAAGCGACATTTTCTGTTTTTCGATCTTGATCAGGTCGTATAAAAACAATAGGAAGAAAAAACCTACTAAAATAATACCATGGCAAGAATACCAGGCCAATACTCCATAATTGATAGGGCAAATTCCCCAAATAACCGTTCCTGCAGCGGCAATTACAGATTTATCGGTCAGCAAATAGATAATTTTGTAAAGAATAAATGCGCAAGCAAGATGTGTCGCCATAAGGATTGAGTAATATGGAAGCGCATTTATTCCAAACAGTTGAAACAGAAGATAGAAAATAAGGTTTCTAAAGGAATAAAGGTGTCCTCCATAAGAAGAGAAAATAAATTCGAGAGGTTGCCAATTAGAAATCTGATAAAGATGAAGAAAATCGTCACTATGAAAAAATGTGAAAAAAACCTGATAATTTGCGATCAGCACGGAAATAATTACCAACAAAGGAATTAGTAGGCTGTTATTGATAATCTTTGTGGAAAGCTTCATCATTGCTATGCTCTTTCCGGTCAGCCCTGACGGGATGCTCCGGAAACGTGAGACTTGATGGCATTGAAAAACAATTTTGCAGAATCCTCCCAGTTTAACCATGACCATTCTTCTAGTTTTCTGGCCGCCGGAAAAATTCCTTTTTTTTCAAAATCCATGATTAGAGCCACCAGGGTTTGTGGCTGGTCTGGGTCAAAATAGGCGACAAAATCGCCTCCGATCTCCCGAAAAACTGGAATGTCGCTGGCCATCACTGGCAAACAGCGCTGCATCGCTTCCACCAGAGGTAGGCCAAATCCTTCGACATAGGAGGGATAGACCAGGCTGCGCGATGAGCGGTAGCAATATTCAAGCTCCGCATCCGAAAGATCGTTGAACATAAACAGCCGCTTATTATATTCGCGGTGATTTTTGACCCTTGTCACAATATCCTCACAGCGCCATCCGACTTTTCCCGCCAGACATAAGACAAAAGGCTCGTCTTTTTGCCACAGCAGCTCAAAGGCGTTCAGTAAAAAACCATAGTTCTTTCGAGGCTCTATTGTTCCAACCATTAAATACACCAAAGAGCGTCCGGTTGGGCCGTCAAAAACGTTCTGTAACTCCTGTCGAATTGCCGGACTCTTTTCCATCAAATCAAGCTCTGTGCCCAAATGAAAATAATCAAACCATTGATGTCCAGATTTTGCCTCACGGACGGTTTGAAAAACGTATTCCTTCATCTGATCGCGAATGGTTTGTGATATCGCGATGAAGCCATCCGATGTCCTGGCCGCCCATTGAATCCAGTGTTGAAAAATGGGTACCAAGCCGCGGTGGCAGTATCGGGGATGGGTCAGGGGAATCAAATCATAGATAACGGAAACAATGACCACGCCCCGGCCCTTTAATTCATCCACCAGCGAAAAAATGTCCGCATGCCAGGAAGAATCCAGCAAAACCAGCACATCTCCGGAATTGACCTTGAACTCTACAATGCGCTCGCCGATTTCCTTTTTCCGGCAAATTCGGGAAAGAAAAGTAATCGGAATATAGAAAACTGCCAGCCCGGCCAACTTCATGGCAAAAAGCAAAGCAGTCTCCAGCAGGCTGGATGCCCGAAAAGGCCAGTGTGCGGATAAACGATCAAAAAGAAGCCAGTAACGCATCCGAAGTTGAACCAGCTTGGCGTAAAGAAGATTAGCCCGAAACATTTCCACTCCTGCCGGTTCAAGCTTTTTTACCTCGAATACCCTGCTGTCCCTCAAAATAACGGGAATGACTTCGTATTGGGTTGGTTTACCGGATAAATTAGCAAGGATATTGCGGACAACGCGTTGAATGCCTGAATTATAATTGGGATGCTCGTAAACAAACGTGCATTCAATGAGAAACTTCATCTTTGTCCTGTTCAAAAGAAGGCGGCGTTTGGCCGGAAGACAGATGTTCAACGGTCAAAACCGCGTCCAGCGACGCGACGCCCACAAAATCCGGTTTTTTTGTATTATAAACGGAAAATACTAAACCTGTGTCGCGCCACTCATAATTATCAGAAAGGTGTGATTCCTGCCTGGAGACACTCGTTGATATGGAGTAGTTGCCTTTGCCCAAATTCATAGCAAACTGAAAATGGCCAATCACCTGATCTCCCGCCGATAAATGTTCAATTTTTTTGCCCACGCGATAGCTGTTGATGCCGTATACGATTTGTCCAAATCGATCTCTGATCAGAAATCCCATCACCATCTCCGGAACGGTTTTATTGACCTGCGCTTTTACTTCCAGTCTTACATAAGAACCTGTTTCTACCGCTAATATAGATTTCCCTTCGTTGTTTTTAAGGTTAATTTCCACTACAGTGACATCGCCGAGACCTGATATGGTTTGCAGCTTTCCATAGGCCAGCCGTTCCTGTCTGATCAGCTTGACATCGCGTTCGGATAGAAGAGCATGGTAAAAATCCATGGACTCGTCCGGTGGCCCTTCCTTGACCATTTTTCCTTCATGTAAAACAATAACACGATCGCAAATAGACTGTATGGCGCTGCGATCATGAGAGACGAGCAAGAGAGTGGTTCCTTCTTCGCGAAAGTTGCGGATTCTCCTGAAGCTTTTATGCTGAAAATGAGAGTCTCCCACTGAAAGAGCTTCGTCCACAATCAGAACATCCGGCCTTTTGGCCGTGGCCACTGCAAACGCCAGCCGAATTTGCATGCCGCTGGAGTAAGTACGCACCGGCTGATCGATATACTTTCCAATTTCCGCGAAATCTTCAATTTCGGGCAGCAAAGATTGTATTTCATCGACTAGAAAACCAAACAGTTGACCGGCCATGATTACGTTTTGACGTCCGGTAAACTCGGGATGAAAGCCCATGCCCAACTCCAGAAGAGCAGCCACACGGCCCGCTGCCTCAATGTTGCCTTCCGTATGCTTTGTCGTGCCCGCGATAATTTTCAAAAGCGTTGATTTTCCCGCCCCGTTCATACCGACAATTCCCAGCGCTTCTCCAGCGTAAACCTCGAAATGGATGTCTTTTAAAGCCCAGTATAAGAGATGCCGCGTCGTCGACCATGGCAGACACCATTCCGCGAGGCGAGACCACTGGCTTGGATATTGTTTATAAGCCTTGCCGAGGTGATGAAGGCGCAAAATAGTCATCAGAGTTCATCCACCATTTCACCGGATCGCTGTTTATAAAGCTTGACCGAGACAAGGCATGCCAGCGCGGCCAGGATGGCTATCGGCACCAGGGTAAGCCAATCTGGCAGTTTTCCATAAACCAGGATGGATTGATAGGCCGATACGACAGGTGCCATAGGATTCAGTTTGATCAGGGATTGGATGGACTTTGGTAAAATGGATATGGGGTAGATGATGGGTGTGAACCAGAACCAGAATTGCAGGATAATGCCTACGGACTGCCCCACGTCCCGGAAAAAAACATTCAGAATTCCCATAATAATTCCCAGACCAATTGCAAAAACCACTTGGATGACCAGTGCGACGGGCAGACCGAGGATGACCCAACCGGGGAATTTACCCAGAATGACCAAAAAGCAGAGAAACAGACCAAAGCTGATGGCGAAACTGACGGCGGCATTACCCACCACAATAATCGGCAGGCATATTCTTGGAAAATTCAGCTTTTTAATCAAATTGGCATTTTCCAGAAAAACATTTTGACTCCGCTGGATGATTTCCGCAAAAAAACTCCAGGTCAGCACCCCGGAGCATAAATAGATACTGTAAGCCATCGTGTCGTTTACCCCAGGCAGTCGCGCTTTCATTAGTTGAGAAAAAATGACCGTGTAGATCAGGATGGTTGCCAGAGGATTCAGAATTGCCCATAAACTGCCAAGAACTGATTTCCGGTAGCGCATCTGAAAATCTCGTTTCAGGCTTCCCCAAATAAATCCACGATAGGCAAGAATCGTTTTTAATTGATTGGTAATCATGGCATGCTCTTTTCGGATATTCGGTGCCGAACTGGGTTGGTTGTGTCCTAATAACTAATGATATCAAGGAATTGTAGCAATGTGCGGCGCAATGATCTTTTTCCAAATCATATAGCCATCGCCATTGAGATGCAAGCCGTCATTGGAATACCTTTGGGACAGGCGCCTGTTATCCGATAGTTCATGGTTAAGATCAATATATTGAATAGAACGCAATCGGCATTGTCGTTCCAAATAATCATTCAGGATGGTAACTTTTTCATTGACCACATCCCGATTAAAAAATTGATATAAAGAGTGGACTGAACAAATAATGGAATATGCAGATCTGAAATATTTTTAATAATTTCGGCATAGTTTGATTGAATAGTCGCCATGCTTACACCACGATAAATATCGTTTGTCCCTACCGTGATAAAGATGCCTTTGGGTTTTTGAAGGAGGCATCCGTTCAATCGGTTCAATATGCCGTCGGTTGTATCCGAGTTGATTCCTCTGTTGACGATGTCTGTTCTTTCCAAAAGCTCATTCCATTCACATCCATCCGTAAGCGAATCGCCAATAAAGACAATTTTATTTGAACAATCAAATTTTTCAAATAAGGATCGTTTCTGGAGGATGTAATATTTAAAAGGCACAATTTCATAAGGATTTACATCAGTTCGAATAGGTTGATCGGACAGGCGATGGTAAATTCTTGACGGATAATGTTCCCGGATAAATATGACCAAAAAAAGAAATATAAAAAAGGCGGTTATTCCAAATATTTATCATTTTCCATACTCGCCGGAAAAGTTTTATCATTGGTATGCCTTTGCGCGTTTGGAAGCTGACAAGTTTTTGCTGATACGAATGCCCCAATCAATCAGTGGCCTTTCAAAGACCATGAACATAGCGGATGCCACCAAAAAAGAGCCGATCATTGTAAAAATATAGATAAACATGAAGGATGCCGGCATCCCTGCCGGTAGTTCCAGAATGGATGAACCTAGATACATTGCCAGAATGATTAGAAAGTGGTGTGTAAGGTATATGCCGTAAGATACTCGTGCCAGGGGGTACCAGATACGTAGAGAAAGGAAGCGGGTGACACGGTTTTTGAGAAACAAACAATTGAGCACAAGCAATCCTGTGCCCAGAGCGCAGAAAAGGAACTGAAAAACAACTGCAAAAACACCTTGCTCAAATATTCCTCCAAATACACCAACCGATCCGATCAACAACAATGCTCCTATCCAGCATCCGTCGCCTAATCGTTCCACAACTGTTTGCAGACTATTTTTATGATGAACAAAAAAATAGGCGATAACAACACCAACCATGATTTCATCAATTCTGTTATGCGTGCGATAGTAAAAACCGTCCAGCAAGCGGATGGAAGGATCCAGAGCATATTGGACTGCGCGGCCCAGAAGTGGAAGAAACATGGCTAAGATCAGAACAACTGGTCGGACACCCCGGTGTTTTGTGCGGTAAAGAATAGCCAGCATAAGGGGGAGCATCAGATAAAAATGCTCTTCCACGCAAAGCGACCAGGCCCCGCCCATGGGGTTTGCTTTTCCGGCGCTGTAGGCATAATTCATAACGTAGATATAGTTCATCCAGCTTTCTTTGAACATGGCGTGCCAACCACCATCACCTATCAAGAGATAGCGCAAAGCTGGAATATCCAGACGTGTGAAAAAAAAGATGGTGAGTGTGAGCACCAAGTAATAAGCGGGAAAGACCCGCATTGAGCGACGAACGAAAAACCGGGGGAACTCAACACTGCCTGTGGTTGCAAGACTTGTCATCAGAATGCGTCCAATCAGGAATCCGCTTAAAACAAAAAAAATATCCATGCCATACCAGAATGCTCTGATAAAGCGAAAAAATAAGGACAGATTGACCATGGCATTTGCGTTTGATGAAAAAAAACCTCCAAAATGAGCCACATGAAAACCAATGACAAAAAAAGCGGCGACTGCCCGCATGCCGTGAAGAGCGTCGAATTGGTCGCCGGGAGGTGATAATACATCACGGCGTATCCGCTCTTTCAATATCGTCCAGATTCTAACGGATGCACTTGTTGATGCGATTGGAGTAGCGGGCGCAAGGTGACTTGATTGATTTGGAATATGTTTTTTGCTGTTATATCGGGGGAAAAATATCAAGGATTAAATCACCATCCGCCAAAGTAATATTTTATAAATTATATAACCGGTAAAAATGTGACAGATTTCTTTAACCGACCGTAACCAATTCTTGAATAATAGAGGACTTTCTGCGAAACGGCGGCCATTTTCTTTCTGATGAAGATTTGCTTTTTTAAGAAAAAGTCAAAAAACCTTATTTTCAGCAGAGGGATGAACAGTGCCGGATCATCCTGCTGCGGAACGGGCGATGCAAGATCTTCCGCCGGGACGCCGCAGTGGACGAAAACCATTTTTAACCTTTCCGTGACAACCGCCTTTGAGCAATATTTTCGCAAACTTTCGACGGCGCAATCCGCCATGCGGGCGTAAAGAGCAGGGGCATTTTTGGCTGTCTGATAACTTTTCAGGTAGGCGTGATAGAGAGATTCCCAATTGATCCGGTAGCGCATGGTTCTCAATGCGCCGCTTGGATCATCCGGCCAGAGCGTTTTTTCAAGATTCGATTGCACGACAAAGGCATTGTCTTCGCGGATATAATCTTCCATGGCCGTGTGTCCCGGCGCGATGGCCGGTTTTCCCGCAGACATGAATTCCATCAAAGGAAGGCACTGGCCTTCCCCGTACGCCGCGTTAACCACATAGGTCGTTGCCCGGACCAGTGCGGTATAGGCGTCATCATTCAAATATCCGTGCAAAATGACGACCCGGCATTTGAATGGTGTCAGTTGAGATATTTCATAGGTTAACACACGGCGGGTCTCCTCAAAGTCATGATGGACCACTTTCAGGATTAGCGTGACGTCCTGTAGTTCCCGGAACGCCCAAATATAGCCCTTGATGATGTCAATGAAGTTTTTTCGGCCGTCGTCCGGATTGAACACTGCCGTATAAACGATTCCGCTCAGGCGCAGGATGTTGCCTTCCGGTTGGCCTTTTTTGGGGAAAGTCCGCTGTTGGGCATATTCCTCCTGGCAATCGCGCGGCAGCAGGGGAACCTCACATCCATTGAAATCGACAAAGGTTCCGCCGACCGTTAAATCAAATCCTTCGGCTGGGTCCGGCGTTTTTCCTTTTTTATAAAACTTGACATAGCTATCCCAAACGGGTGCCGGAATGGACCAGATTGGAAAGTCATCCCCCATCTCTTTCCGGACGGCGTTTACCGCAAAGCTGGAATGCGTAATAGCGCGTCCATGCTGACGAAAAACGTGTCGCCAGTCATTGCGCGGATCGTCGCCCCAAACGTCCGTCGGTATCGTCCAGTATTCCCAGGCGAAAACTGAGAGCGTCGGGCACTCCAGGCCGATAACCGTTTTAAAAGGAGGGGTGAATGAAAGGAACAGACAGGGCTCTTTTCTGGCCCGGCAGGATTTGTAAAGGATGTCGGCATCCCGCTGCGGGTTCCTGATTTCGACAACGGTGGCAAATTGGCGAAGAACATCCCGGAATTTTTTCAGGACAAAATAGTAGCTGTAGTCCGGCAAACCCATACTGGACCGGATGCTGTTTTCCGTTTGAGCTGAATGAACAAGAATGATCATAATGAAAAATCTATCTCACGTAATGGGTGCGAGACCATTCGTTGATATCCGCAAATTTGCCAATATGCTCCAATCCGACTTACATCTGACGCTACAGTGTAGCGGTGAGGAAACTTTGCAGCTTGTCTTTCACGACATGATGGGAAGCGAAAGTTTTGATTTGCGACATTGCGGCCTGAGCCATTTTGCCGTAGGTATCGGGCTGATTTTTGGCAATCTGATAGCTTTGCTGGTAGGCATTCACCAGCGATTCCCAGTTGATGCGATGATACATGGCCCTGAAAACAGGACGGGAATCATGAGGCCAGACGGTGGGCTCGAGGCTGGAATCAACAATAAAAGAAGAGGAGGAGTCCATATAATCCGCCATGGCCGTATGATCGGGGGACAGGGCGGGTTTGCCGCAGGCCATAAATTCCATCAGGGGCAGGCACAGGCCTTCGCTGCGGGAAGCATTGATGTAATAATCGGTAGCGGCTATGAGCTTTTCATATTCACCCGGCTCCAGGTAACCGTGCAATGCCAGAATTCGGCACTTGAAAGGCGCCAGTTGCTGCATGAGCAAGTGCAATTTTCCCAGAAATGATGACAAGGCATTGTGGGTCATCTTTAAAACCAGCGTGGCGTCCTCCACATCCTGAAAAACCGTGCAGAATGCGGTGAGAATGTCCTTCCAATTCTTCCGGCCGTCAATCGGATTGAAGACGGACGCATATACCACACCATCGAGTTTGATCGGACGGGCGGCCTGGTCTTCCTGCCGCACTGCCCCTTGAGCTTCCCCATCCGACTGGCCGGTCATTTCGATGCTGCGAAGACCAATTCCCATGGAACGCCGATCCTGGGCGTCCGGAATTGCTGTTAAATCCAGGCCCGAAAATTGCAAAATGCTGACAGGTTTCTTTGGGTGAAAGATGACCTGGATGTCCGTGTAGTAGGCTCTCAGGCGTATCCGTTTTTTTTCATCGCCCATGGAGACAAAAATATCTTTATTGACATTATTCGCATACCCGCAGGCGGTGATTTTTATCTGAACGGTCCCTCTGATCCGGCGGGGCAAAAGGACCCATGGCTCCCTGAGGCGAGACCAGCTTCCCCATACTTCCGGTTCATAAAATCCGCCGAGATAGGCGCTGAATTCATCAGTTTTGGAAAAACCCAGAAGCAGTTTTTCCCCGGAATAGTTTTCCAGACGAAAGCTGTCCGACACATCATGCGGATCAAAAATATCGGGTGTAATACAGTAATTCCTGCTGTCTACGATGTTGCCCTTCATTGATATTTCCACCGGCCTGATGCTGAAGCGACCGACGGCCTGATTTCTGAATTTTTCAAATGCGTCCCAGACAGGTACCGGAATCGCAACAACGGGAAATTCGCTACCCATAGCTTTCTTGACGCTCTGGGCTGAGTACTGAGAAAGCACGATCAATCTTCCGTGATCGGATAACACCACGCGCCAGTCGTTTTTGGGATTATCATCCCAGACCTCATTTGGTATGGTATCGAACTCCCAGGCTAGTACCCCGATGGTTGGACACCGAAGGCCGGTCGTAGATTTATGGGGTGGAGAAAATGTAATAAATACGCAATCTTCGTTTTTCTTTCGGCAGGCGTCATAAATGCAATCCACTTCTTTTTCCGGGTCCTTTACAATATGCACCTGACCCAGCTCTTTCAA
>Ga0209604_1000834_pt1 | contig 27158 bp, 18 predicted proteins | sample AD_UKC097_MetaG_FD_184405 | JGI IMG/M metagenome (GOLD analysis project Ga0209604, IMG submission 184405) | Active sludge microbial communities of municipal wastewater-treating anaerobic digesters from USA - AD_UKC097_MetaG (SPAdes) (version 2) | ecosystem: Engineered > Bioreactor > Anaerobic >... | reverse complement strand
CTCGCCCTTCGCGTTCAGGACCGCCGAGCCGGAGTTGCCGCCCGTCGTGTCGACGTCGGACATGAAGTCGACCGGGACGTCGCCCAGCTTCTCGTCGAAGTAGGGGGTCTTCTTCCCGGCCCGGAGCGCCTTCGCCGCCTCGAGGAGACTGTCGGGGGCGTCGAACTCCCCCTCGCCGGTGTGCTTGTCGAGGACGCCCGCCAGAGTCGTCTGCGGGAGGTAGCGCATCCCGTCGCGCGGGTCGACGCCCATGACGCGGCCGAACGTGACGCGGAGCGTGGAGTTCGCGTCGGGGGCGACGAGGCCGCCGCCCTGCGCGAGGAGGGCCTTCATGTACTGCGGGCGGAGGCGCGAGCGCTTCCCCTCGTTCGCCTTCCCCCTCTCCCGCGCGGCCTCGGCCATCGGGTGGAGGGCGACGGCCAGCTTCACGGCGGCGTCGTTCGTGTCGACGATCTCCTTCGTCGGCTTGTCGAAGAGGGAGAGGCGGAACTCCTTCTCGGGGAGACGCGTGCCGGCGTAGAGCGCGTCGAGGAACGTCTCGACCTTCTTCGCGGCCTCCTCCTTCGGCATCCCCGCGGCGAAGCCGACGAGGGTGTCGAGCGGCTCGATCCGCTGGCCGGCCGGGAGGGCCGCCGCCTCGTGCAGGACGTAGCGGAGCATCGGCCGGTCGAGGCGGTTGTCGTAGGAGCGCTCCATCCGCTCGAGGCCTTCCCTCATCCGGGCCCAGTTGCGCTCCTGGAAAGACGGGTCGCGGTCGAGGTCCTTCTTCGGACGCTCCAGGGAGAGGCGGTAGAGCTGGTTCGCGGTCGCGAGGAGGGGCGAGTTCATGTAGAGCGCGCCGAAGACGGCGTCCTTCTCACGCGTCTTCTCGCTCTCGGCCTGCATCTCGGCGAGGCCGGCGAGGGCGGGGCCGAACTCCTTCTGGCGCGCCGGGTCGGCGGCGATCCAGGTCTCGAGGGCCTTCTGCCTCTCTTCCTTGCGGGCCAGGATCCCGCCCTTGACGAGCCCGGCGAGGACCCCCTCGTTCTTCTTCATCCCGTTCTGGAGGCCCCGCATCCGCGGCTCGGCCTTGATCGCGAGCTCCTTGTCGCCCTTCGTGACCTCCTCGAGGATCGCGATCATCTCCCGGTTGCGGCGGACGTACCGGGGGAAGCCCCACTCCGTCCGTTCCTTCACCTCGGCAAACGTCTCGTGGCGCTGCGTCCGACCGGGGTAGCCGGCGACGAAGATCAGCTCGTCCGGGCTCGCCCCCTTCGGGGAGACCTTCAGGTAGTGCTTCGGCTCGTAGGGGACGTTCTCCTTCGAGTAGGGGGCGGGCTTGCCGTCCTTGCCGACGTAGGCGCGGTAGAAGGAGAAGTCGCCCGTGTGACGCGGCCACTGCCAGTTGTCGGTCTCGCCGCCGTAGTTGCCGATCCCCTGCGGCGGGGCGTAGACGAGGCGGACGTCGCTGATCTCCAGCTGGGCGATCTCGAAGTACTTCAGCCCCTCGAAGAAGGAGGCGACGCGGCAGCGGAGGCCGTCCTTCTCGCAGGCCGCCGTCCGCTCCTTGATCCGGCGCTCGATGGCGTCGTAGCGCTGGCGGTCGGTCAGCTTCGGGGAGATCTTCCCGGTGATCGCGTCGGTGACCTCGTTCACGGCCACCGTCACCCAGACGCGCGAGCCGGGGCCGTTCGAGAGCTCTTCCTCGCGCGTCCGCGCGAGGTAGCCGTCGACGATCAGGTTCTTCTCGGGGGTCGAGTTGTACTGGAGCGACCCCTGCACGCAGTGGTGGTTCGTCGCGATCAGGCCGTCGGGCGAGATGAACGAGGCGCTGCAGCCGCCGAGCGAGATGACGGCGTTCATCGGGAAGCCGGTCAGGTCGGCCCACATCTTCGCGTCGCCCGTGAAGCCGAGCTGGGCGAGGCGGGGGGCGAGGTCGGGGATCTGCTGGGGCATCCACATCCCCTCGTCGGCGGCGACGGGGGACGCGGCGCAGAGCGCCGCCACGAGGACGACGGTTGTACGGAACGCTTTACTCAAGTGGAATCCTCCCTCCGGAAAAGGCCGGACCTCGCATTATCCCTTCTGCAGGACGGCCCGGACCCCGTTCAGATACGGGGCGGCCTCCTTCCGAGTTGCCGGACCGTCTCCGCCGGGTCGTCCGTCAGGACGGCGTCGCAGCGGAGGAGCTTCCAGAGCCAGAGCCGGCGGGCCGGGGACGGGTCGAGCGGCGCGACCGCCTGCCCGCGGCGGTGCGCCAGGGCGACGTAGAGCGGGTTCAGGAGGAGGAGCGGCCAGTACGGACCGAGGAGCTCGGTCCCCGGGACCGGCCGCGACTCCTTCAGCGTGATCCAGCCGGTCGGGAGGCGCGGCGCGCCGCGCCGGCAGGCCTCGAGGCGCGCCCGCGAGAACGAAAGGACGACGCACCGCTCGAGGACCCCGAGCGCCTCGAGCTCCTCCCCGAGCCGCCCGCCGACCTCGGGGTCGAGGAACCGGTCGCTCTTCAGCTCGAGCGCGAGCCCCCGGTCGGGCGGGACGAGGGCGCAGAGCTCGGCGAGCGTCGGGATCCGTTCGGAGGCGAACTCCGGCCGCCCGCAGCCGGCGGAGAGCGCCTTCAGCTCCGCGAGGCTCCGCGCCTCGACCGGCCCGCGCCCGTCCGTCGTCCGCTCGAGCGTGGCGTCGTGGATGCAGACGAAGACGCCGTCGGTCGAGAGCCAGAGGTCGGTCTCGAGGACGTCCGCGCCGTCCTCGAGGGCGCGTCGGAACGAGGCGAGGGTGTTCTCCGGGCAGGCGGTCCGGTTCCCGCGGTGCGCCATGACGTACGGCTTCTCCCGGCCGGGGAGCGAGAGGGAGCGGCCGGGCGGAGGGCTCCTGCGGCCCGGAGGTGTCAGCTTCATCCGCCGGCGATTCTGTCAGCCCCGCCTTCGGACCGGCTCCGCCCGCCGGGCCGCGACCGGCGCCGAGGCCCCACCCGCTAAACTCGCGGGCCTCATGGGCCACGGCCGCTCCTTCCTCCTGCGGGTCGTCCTTCCGGCGGCGCTCGCGCTCGCCTCGGGATGCGGCCGTGAGGCCGCGCCCCCGACGCCGTCTCCCGCGCCGACGCCCCCCCGCCCGTCGCTTCTCCTCGTCACGCTCGACACGACGCGGGCCGACGCGCTCGCGCCCGAAGCCGACGCCGCCGCCACGCCCGCCTTCGCGGCCCTCGTCGCGCGGGGCATGCGTTTCACCCAGGCCTACGCGACGGCGCCGACGACGCTGCCGTCTCACGCCTCGATGCTCTCCGGGCTCTACCCGGGAGAGCACGGCGTCCACGAGAACGGACGCCACCTCTCCGAGCGTGTCCCGCTCGTCGCCGAGCGTCTACGCGAGCTCGGCTACTCCACGGCGGCTTTCGTCTCGGGCTTCCCGCTCAAGAGCCCGTTCGGCCTCGCCCGGGGCTTCGACCTCTACGACGACGAGTTCGACGCCGGGAAGACGGAACGCGTCGCCCGCGAAACGACCGAGCGTGCCCTCGCCTGGCTGGCGAAGAGCGACCCGAGACCTCGCTTCCTCTGGGTCCATTACTACGACCCGCACGAGCCCTACGCCCCCCCGGAGCCGTTCCGAAGCCGCTTTCCCGACGACCCCTACCAGGGCGAGGTCGCGGCCATGGACCACGAGCTGGGCCGGCTTCTGGCCGCGTTCGAGGCCGCTCGCGGCGGGCGCGGAACGGCAGTCCTCGTCGCCGCCGACCACGGGGAGGGGCGCGGCGAGCACGGCGAGATGCTGCACGGGAACCTCCTCTACCAGGGCGTCATGAGGGTCCCGCTCGTCGTCGCCGGGAGCGGACTCGCGCCGGGAACGCGTTCCGACCCGGTGAGCCTCCGCCAGGTTCGCGCGACGCTCCTCTCTCTGGCCGGCGAGGACGCGGACGGGAGCCTCCTCTCCTCCGGCTCCGGGCCCGTCCTCGGCGAGGCGATGCAGCCGTTCCTGAACTACCGCTGGCAGCCGCAGGTGATGGGCGTCGCCGGCCGGCAGAAGCTGATCCTATCGGGACGCCTCGAGCTCTTCGACATCGTCGACGACCCGGGGGAGACACGCGACCTCGCCGGGACCGTCGCCCCCGACCGGGCCCTCGCCCGGGCCGTCGCCGGGTACCCGCTGCCGGGCACGGCAGCCGCACCGGCCTCCTCGCCGGCCGGCGAGGAGGAGCGCCGGCGCCTGGCGAGCCTGGGCTACCTCGTCTCCGGGGAGACGCCCGGCACGATCCCCGACGGCGCGCCGCGCGCGGCGGACATGACGCCGCTTTTCGGCGACCTCGACTCCGCCGCTCTCGCCTTCGCCGGCGGGAGCTGGGCCCGCGCCGCGCAGCTCTTCGAGCGCGTCCTCGCGCGCGACCTCGGGAACCTGATGGCCGCGGTGCAGCTCGCGGCCTGCCGCTCCTTCCTCGGCCGGGAGCGCGAGGCGCTCGAGGCCTTCGAGCTCGCCCGGCGCATCGACCCCCGCTCGATCGAGGTGCGCCACTACCTCGGCCTCCACCACCTGACGTACCACCATCCCGAGCTCGCCGCGCCGCTCCTGGAGGCCGTCGTCGAGGCCCAGCCCGACCGGCTCGCGGCGATCGAGGGGCTCGCGCAGGTGCGGGTCAGCCAGGGACGGCTCGCCGAGGCCGCCTCGCTCCTCGAGCGGGCCGTCCCGCTCTCCCGCAACCCGGGGGCACGCCTCGTCGAGGCCGGCCTCCTCCGGATGCGTCTCGGCGAGACCGGGCCGGCCATCGCGTTGCTCGAGCGGGCGCGCGGAGCTCAGGGGGCGGCCTTCCGGCGGGACCTCGAGCTCGGCGTCCTCTACCTCTCGGCTCGCCGGCTGGAGGAGGCGCGCGACGCCCTCGACCGAGTCCCCCGCGGCCACGCCGACGCCCCGATGGCCCTCTTCAAGCGAGCCCAGGTCAGCGTCCTCCTCGGCGAGCCCGACCGGAAGGAGCGCGTCCGCGCCGCCCGCGCGGGCGCCGACGCGACGACCCGACGGCTGATCGAAGGGGAGCGGCTCTTCGACGGTCTCCTCCCCTGAGCCCTCGCCGCCGACGGAGAGTCTCCGCCTCTCGACGCCCCGGCCTCGGCTACACTAGCGTGTAGCTTTCCATCCGCCGTCTTCCGAGGTCTCACACTCGCCGCGCCTGTTGGTAGCGGCTACCTGATAGGGAGGAGATTCGAATGAAGTGGCTCCTGAGGGCACTGGTGGTTGTGCTGATCGCGTCGCCCGCGTTCGGCCAGCAGACGGGCAACGTCGTCGGCAAGGTCACGATGGACGACGGCTCCGCCCTGCCCGGCGTCTCCGTCCAGGCGACCTCGAACGTCCTGCCGCAACCGCGGAACACCGTCTCCGGCGCGAACGGCGACTACCGCCTCCCGCTCCTCCCGCCCGGCAAGTACGAGCTGACCTTCACGCTCCAGGGGATGGCCCCCGTGAAGCGCCCGGCCAACGTCGTCCTCCGCCAGGACACGATGGTCAACGCGACCCTCTCGATCGCCGGCGTCACCGGAGCGGCGACCGTCGTCGCGACGGCGACGCTCCTCGACACCGAATCGTCCGCGCTGAAGGCGGCCGTCGACGAGCAGGTCATCAAGGCCCTGCCGGTCGGCCAGGAGTACCGCGACCTCGTGAAGCTCGTCCCCGGCGTCCAGTACTCCGAGGACTCCGTCCGCGGCCCGAGCGCGGGCGGCAGCGGCCAGGACAACGTCTACAGCTTCGACGGCGTGAACGTGAACCTGCCCCTCTTCGGCACGCTCTCGGCCGACCCCTCCTCGCACGACATCGCGCAGGTCGCCGTCGTCAAGGGAGGCGCCGACGCCACCGAGTTCAACCGCGCGGCCGGCATCACGGTGAACACCGTCAGCCGCTCGGGAACGAACGCCTTCCGCGGCAGCCTCTCGTACCAGATGCAGCCGGAGAGCCTGATCGCCGACCGCGACACGACCAGCTCCGCCGTCTTCGAGGAGGACAAGGACTGGGCGGTCGCCAACATCGGCGGCCCGGTCTTCAAGGACCGCCTCTTCTTCTACGCTTCCTACTACAGCCCGACGAGCACGCGTGACAACCGCGCGAACCTCTACGGCGAGGTCCCGAACTACAAGAGCACGCGCGACGAGATCTTCGGAAAGCTCACCTACTCGCCGACCGACTCGATCCTCCTCAATGGCTCCTACCGGCACTCGGACCGCGAGGAGAGCCATTACGGCGTCGGGGGCGAGGCCTACGCCGCCTCGACGAGCAACGGCGCGAAGGCGAAGCAGAAGATCGCGATCTTCGAGGGCTCCTGGATCATCAACGACCGGAGCTACGCGACGGCGAAGTTCACCGACTTCCGCAACCCGAACACCGGGCGGCCCGACACGCTCCTCAGCGTCGTCCCGTCGATGGGAGCGGGCACGACCCTCAACGTCGGCGCCCTCGACACGATGGGCTTCGTGGCCATCCCCGTCCCCATCACGGGGCAGACCGCCTTCAACGATTTCATCGCCCCGATCATCGACCGGTACGGCTACCTGCAGGACGGCGTCCGCAAGGGGGGCGGCCGGATCGGCGCCGGGTCGCAGTTCGACAACAACGACTTCTACCGGCAGAGCTACCAGCTCGGCTACGACGTCTCGTTCGGTCAGAAGGTGACCCACAACCTGCACGTCGGCTACCAGTGGTCGAAGGACCAGGAGGACCTCTACCGGACCTCCAACGGGTGGGGCTCGATCACGATCCCCGGCGGGCGGATCAACTGCCCGACGGAGTCCACCTGCGCCGGCCAGCCCGTCTTCTACCAGGCCCAGGTGCAGCAGCAGGGGATCCTGAACGTCCCGACGATCAACTCGCAGTACCACCAGCAGAACATCGAGCTGAACGACTCGATCCGCTGGGCGAACGTCACCGTCAACGTCGGCCTCCTGGCGAGCAACGACAAGCTCTACGGACAGGGTCTTCGCGAGAAGGAGGGGACCGTCTCGGGATTCGAGCTCGCGCCGGGGAACCGCTACCTGATGCACGAGATCAAGTTCGGAGACGCGCTCCAGCCGCGGCTCGGCATCGTCTGGGCCTACCAGGGGGCGAACACCGTCTACGCGAACTACGCCCGCTACATCCCGACGGCCGGCTCGCTCCCGCGAGCGGCGTCCTGGGCCCGGAGCTCGGCGGCCATCATCAACGTCTATTTCGACGAGAACGGCAACTTCATCGGCTCGACGCCGGAGGCCTCGTCGAGGGGCAAGATTTTCCAGGACGGCATCAAGCCCCGGAAGACCGACGAATACATGATCGGGACGACGAAGGACCTCGGGATGGGGTGGACCGGCCGCCTGCACGGCCGCTACCGGAAGTCCGACAACTTCTGGGAGGACACGAACAACAACGCGCGCCTCGTCTTCAACCCGCCCCCCGGGATCCCGCAGGAGCTCTACGTCCCGAACCTCCCCGAAATCAACAAGGAGCTCGGCGCCACGTCCTACGTCATCGCCGCGCTCGACGGCGCCTTCACGAAGTACTACGAGGCGGGCCTCGAGGCCGAGTGGCGGGGGCGGAACGCCTACGTCCGCGGCTCCTACGTCTGGAGCCACTACTACGGCAACTTCGACCAGGACAACTCCGCCGGCTCCGGAACGGGCAACGACAGCAACATCTTTATCGGCTCGTCGAACATCGGCGACGGCGCCGGCCGCCAGCTCTGGAACTTCAAGTACGGCAACCTCCGCGGCGACCGCCGGCACCAGCTCAAGCTCTACGGCTCCTATCAGCTCCCCTGGCGGAGCTCCGTCGGCGCCTACGCGGTCTACCAGTCGGGCCAGCCGTGGGAGTACCACAGCTACGAGCCGTACATCTCGCAGACGACCAGCACGAGCGACTCGAACCGCTACGCGGAGCCGGCCGGCTCCCGACGGACCGACGCTCACTACCAGATGGACCTGAATTACACCCAGACGATCCCGATCGGCGACCTCTTCCGGCTCGAGGCCCGCGTCGACGTCTTCAACCTCTTCGACCGGCAGACCGGGTACAACATCCAGGACAACGTCCACTCGGCCAACCCCGGCACGCCGCAGACGTTCTACGACCCGCGGCGCGTGCAGTTCGCCCTCAAGCTCGAGTTCTAGCCGACGAACCGAGACCGACGAAGGGCCCGCGGAGCGATCCGCGGGCCCTTTCCTTTTCTCCTCCCCGGACCGGGACGCTCCCGGCGGTACGATTCGCTCCATGCCCAGCCTCTACGCCGGCGTCGACGGCGGCGGGACACGGACCCGCGCCGTCGTCACGGCCCCCGACCTCCTGCCGCTCGGTCGCGGCGCCTCCGGCCCCACGAACGCCTCGGTCGTCCCTGTCCCCCACATCGTCCAGTCGGTGGCGGAGTCGGTCGACGACGCCCTCGAGGCCGCCGGCGCTTCCCGCGCCGACCTCGCGCTCGTTTCCTGCGGCCTCGCCGGAGTCGACGCCTCGGCGACGGCCGGGCGGCTCGTGGCCGCGCTGGAGGCGGTCTTCGGTCCCGGCCGCGTCCGCGTGACGACCGACGCGCGCATCGCCCTTGCCGGGGCCCTTCCCGATCCGGTCGGAAGCGCTGGAGCGGTCCTGATCGCCGGCACCGGCGCGATCTGCTTCGGCCGTAACGCCCACGGCCTCGAGGAGCGCGCCGGTGGCTGGGGCGCCCTGATCGGCGACGAGGGCTCCGCCTCGGAGATCGCCCGGCGCGGCCTCGCCGCCGTGGCTCGCGACGTCGACGGCCGCGGCCCCCGGACGAGGATGCGGGAAGCGCTCGACGCCACGGAGGGGACCCGCTCGGCCGTCGAGACGATCCGGCGCCTCTTCCGTCCCGGCGCCGGGCCCACCGACACCGCCGCCTACTTCCCGGTCGTCCTCGGCGCCGCGCGCGCGGGCGACGCCATCGCCCTCGGGATCCTCGAGTGGGCCGGCCGCGAGCTCGCCGGGACGACGCTCGCCGTCCTCCGCAAGCTCGGGATCGCCGGCGAGGAGCCGACCGTCGCCACGGTCGGCGGCGTCTTCTCGGCGGGCGAGCTCGTCCTCGCCCCCCTCCGCGAGCGTCTCCTCGAGGGCTCCCCGAGGACCCGGCTCGGCCCGCCGGCGCACATCCCGGAGATCGGCGCCATCCGCCTCGCCCTCGCCGAGGGGGCGCGGTGACGTCGACGCTCGCGCGGCTCGAGACGATTCACGCGGCCGACCTCGAGGCCGTCCGGGCCGTCGGGAAGGTCCTCCCCGACGTGGCGCGCGCGGTCGAGGAGATCGCCCGCCGGCTCGAGGCGGGAGGACGATGGCTGAACGTCGGGGCCGGGACGAGCGGCCGGCTCGGGGTCCTCGACGCCTCGGAGCTCCCCCCGACGTTCGGGGTCTCCCCCTCGCTCGTCACCGGCCGGATCGCGGGCGGGAGGGCCGCCCTCGTCGACGCCGTCGAGGGGGCGGAAGACGACGAGGCGGCCGGGGCCGCCGAGATCCGCGCGGAGGGGCTCGGAGGGAACGACGTCGTCCTCGGAATCGCGGCCAGCGGCGCGACGCCGTACGTCGCGGGCGCGCTCGTCGCCGCGAAGGCGGCCGGCGCCCTCGCGGTCGCCCTCGTCTGCGCGCCCGGCTCGCGCCTCGCCGCGCTCGCCGACCTCGCGCTCGTCGTCGAGACCGGTCCGGAGGTCCTCCGCGGCTCGACGCGGATGAAGGCGGGGACGGCGCAGAAGCTCGTCCTGAACATGCTCTCGACCGCCGTCTTCGCGCGGCTCGGCCTCGTCTGGCGCGGAGAGATGGTCGCGATGCGGCCGACGAACGCGAAGCTCCGGCAGCGGGCGATCGACATCCTCGGCCGGACGCTCGGCGTCGCGGACGAGGAGGCGCGCGCTCTCCTGTCGGAGACGGGCTGGGAGCTCCCGCCGGCGCTCGTCGCCGCGCGCTGGCGCGTCACCCCGTCCCGCGCCTCCGCGTGGATCGCCGCGTGCCGGGGGAACGTCGCCCGTGCCCTCGAGGAGGAGCCGTCGTGACGGGCGCCGGCCTCGTCGACCTCCACGTCCACGGCGCATTCGGCGTCGACCTCCTGACCGCGGACGAGGCGGAGCTCGACCGGCTCGCGCTCGGCCTTTCGGCCCGCGGCGTGGAGGGCTTCGTCCCGACGCTCGTCCCCGTCCCGCTCGGGGAGCTCGCCCCGCTCGTGGCCCGCCTCTCAGCGTGGGTCCGCTCCCGGACGTCCGGCGACGGGCGCGGGGCGATGCCGCTCGGAATCCACCTCGAGGGGCCGTTCGTCTCGCCGAACCGCTCCGGCGCCCTCCACCGAGGCTGCCTCCTCGACGGGAGCGATCCGCGCACGGTCGACGCCTTCTTCGACGCCGTCGGCGAAGTCCCCGGCCGGCCCGTCGTCACGATGGCCCCGGAGGTCCCCGGAGGCCTCGACCTCGTCTCGCGCTTCGTCGCGCGCGGCTTCCTCGTCTCCCTCGGCCACACCGAGGCCGACGTCCCGACGCTCGACGAGGCGCTCCGGCGCGGCGCGCGGCACATGACCCACTTCGGGAACGCGATGAAGGCGCTCCACCACCGCGACGCGGGACCGATCGGGTGGGGGCTCCTGCGCGACGACGTGACGGTCGACGTCATCGCCGACCTCCACCACCTCTCCCCCGACATGCTCGCGCTCGTGAAGCGCTGCAAGGGACCGGAGGGCTTCGCGCTGATCAGCGACGCCGCGCCGTGCGCCTCTCTCCCGGACGGGACGTACGACGTCTGGGGCGAGCCTCTGACCGTCTCAGCCGGAGCGGTACGGAACGCCTCCGGGGGCCTCGCCGGAAGCGTGGCGCTCCTCGACGAGTGCGTCGCGCGGCTCGTCGCCAGCGGCGTGGCGACGGAGGAGGAGGCGCGGGTCGCGGCGTCGAGGACGCCCCTTCGCCTCCTCGCCTCCTGACGTTCCGGGCGGCTCCTCAGACCTTCCAGTACCAGCCCCGCTTCTCGCAGAGCCGGAGGACGGCCCAGACGGCGGCGAGGAGGACGAGCGCCTGCAGGTGCGACCCGAGATACGGGTCGCCCACGCGCGAGAAGAGCCGCTCGAAGAGGAGCCGGTGGAGCGGCACCGCCGCCCCTCCGATCGTCGGCTTGACGAGGAGGAGCGTCTTCGCGAGGAGGCCCGAGAGGACGAACGCGAGGAGCGGGTTCGTGCCGAACGTGACGAGCGGCGCGAGCGGGCGCCTCACCCCCCACACCTCGACGACGGCGAGGGCCACGAGGAGCGCGAGGCAGGCCACCCCCGACGTGAAGAGGACGTAGGAGCCGGTCCAGAGCCCCTTGTTCAGCGGCAGGCCGAGCGCCTGCGCGGCGAGGCCGCCCGCCACGCCGGCGACGCCCGCGGCGCCGAGGAGCGCCCGGCGCCGCCGGGCCGGAGCCTCCGACGTCAGCAGCATCCCCGCGAGCGCTCCGGTCAGCATCGTCGCGAGCGCCGTCAGCGTCGAGAGGATCCCTTCCGGGTCCCACGCGGGCTTCCAGAGGTGCCCCTTCAGGAGCGCCCCGTCGAGCGCGGCCTGGAGGTTCCCCTCGCGCGTCAGGTCGAACCCGGGAAGGAAGAGGAGAGCCGTGTGGAGGGCGGCGAGGAGCGCGGCGGCCGCGGCGAGGAAGGCCGCCTTCCGCTTCGCCGGGGCGGCGAGGAGGAGGAGCGCGCCGAGCGCGTAGACGACGCCGATCCGCGGGAGGACGCCGGGGAGACGGAGGCGGAGGAGCCGGTCGAGCGTGAACGGGAACCAGGCGAGCGCCCAGCCGACGAGGACGATCGTCCCGCCGCGGCGGAGGGCGTGCCGCGCGAGCGTCGCGCGCGCGGCGCCCCGTGCTGCGCGCCGGCCGAGAGAGAGGACCGAGGCCGTCCCGACGATGAAGAGGAAGAACGGGAAGACGAGGTCGGTCGGCGTGCAGCCGTGCCACTCGGCGTGAGCGAACGGGGGAAGGACGTGCGCCCAGCTCCCCGGGTTGTTGACGAAGAGCATGGCGGCGACGGTCGCTCCCCGGAAGAGGTCGAGGGCGACGAGCCGGCCCGCGGGAGGCTGCGTTTCGGACAGGGTCCGATTCTAGGCAACCGCGCCGCCCTCGAACGATCTATCCTCGGAAGGCATGGATGGAACGACCGGTTCGGGATCGACGGGGGAGCCGCCGGTCCGGGCTTTCGAAGCCTCCGGTGTTGCGCTCGCGTTGGCCGACGCGTCGGGCCAGATCGAATGGTCGAACGAGGCCTTCCGCGCCCTTCACCGGGTCCCCGACGGGGGCGGAGGCGGCCTGTCGCTCCGGGACCTCGTCGTCGGACGGCCCGGGACGCCCTCGCCGCTTCCGGTGCCGCTCACCCTCGGGTTCCACGGAGTCGTCCGTCACCGGCGGCTCGACGGGACGCTCTTCTTCGGCGAGCTGAGCGTCGGACCTTCGGGGAGCGGCGTCTCGGTCTGGGTCCGCGACGTCTCCGAGGAGCGGCGCGCGGCGGCCGTCCACGACTGCCTTCTCGCCCTCCTCCGGACCGCCCGCGAAAGCCCCTCCCCCGCGGAGCTCTTCCCCGTGGCGCATGCCCTCGTCGGCCGTCTCCTTCCCGCGACCGGCTTCGCCGTCGTCGGCCTCGACCCGGAGACGGCGCGGGTCGAGCTCCTCTACTCGGCGCCCGGAAAGCTCGGGGAGGACGTCCGCGAAGCCGTCTGGACCGTCGCCGGCGAGGTGATCGCCGCCCGCGCGCCCCTCTGCCTCGGTCCCGGCGGCCGCGACGGCGCCCCGTCCCCGCGAAGGCCCGGCCCCGAGGGCGTGCCGGGGCGCTCCTGGCTGGGCGCCCCGCTCGGGGACGACCTCGGCGCGCTCGTCGTCTGGGCCTCCGGCGGAGCCGGGCACGACGAGGCCGACGGCGCGCTCCTCGGGACCCTCGCGCCGCTCGTCGGCGAGGCGCTCCGCCGCGGCCGCGACGAGGCGCGGCGGCAGGGCGACCTCCGGGCGAAGACCGCGCTCATGGAGGCGCTCTCGGACGCCGGCCAGGCGCTCGTGACGCTCCGCGACGGCTTCGTCGTCTCCGCGAACGACGCCGCCCTCCGCCTCGCCGAGACGACCCCCGAGGAGCTCTTCGGCCGCCGCCTCCTCCTCGAGCTGGCGCCTCCCGCCGAGCGGACGCACCTGGCGCGTCTCCTCGCGTCCCCCCCGCGCGAGCCGTTCGAGACGGCCCTCGCCCTTCCCGGCGGCGAGCGGCGGGAAGTGCAGATGGCGATCCGCGCCGTCGAGCTGCCCGACGGCCTCCTCCACCTCGCCGTCTTCCACGACGTCACCGCGCTCGTCCGGTCGGCGCGGACCGACTGGCTCACCTCCCTGCCGAACCGGCGCTCCACGGAGGACGCCCTCGCCCGGGAGTGGGAGCGGCTTCGCCGACGGTCGGGCGCGTTCACCCTCTCGCGCGGAGAGCTCTCCGACGTTCGCCCCGTCACGCCGCTCTCCGTCGTCATGATCGACATCGACGACTTCTCCGTCTTCAACGACCGGCACGGCCACTACACGGGCGACGAGATGCTCCGGCGGACGGCGCTCGTCCTGCGCTCGGCGCTCCGCTCGTGCGACCTCGTCGGACGGTGGGGCGGCGAGGAGTTCCTCGCGATCCTCCCCGAGACCGACGACGTCGGCGCCCTCGCGGTCGCCGAGCGCCTCCGGCACGCCGTCGAGGCCGACGCGTTCTACGACCTCCCGCGCTTTCCGTCCGACGACGGCGGGGCCTCGGAGGGCGTCCGCCTGAGGGTGACCGTCAGCCTCGGCGTCGCCACGGAAGCGCGACCGGCGGGCGCGACGGCACAGGGCCTCGTCCGGCGGGCCGACGCCGCGCTCTACGCGGCGAAGGCGGCCGGAAAGAACCGTGTCGCCCCGGCGCCCCCGGAGGCAGACTCCGCGGGATGAGACGTCTCCCCGCGGCGGCGCTCGCGGCGTCGCTCCCGCTCCTCGCTTCCTGCACCGCGTCCGTTCCCCGCGACCTCCACCTCGTCCCGGCCTCGGATCCGCTCGCCCGGCGGGTCGCCCGCCTCGCGGAGGAGAGCGGCGCGCGAATGGGGATCGTCGCCCTCCACGTCGAGAGCGGACGCGAGCTGCGGTGGCGCGACACGGAGACGTTCGAAGGGGCGAGCGTCGTCAAGCTCGCGCTCCTCGTGGAGGCGCTGGCGCGGAGCCGCGAGGGGAGGCTCGAGCTCGACGAACGCTGGCTCATGCCCCCCGCCGCCGTCGCGGCCGGCTCCGGCATCCTCGACGAGTTCGGAGCGTGGCTCGCGCCGACCGAGCGCGACCTGCTGCGGATCATGATGGTCCTCTCCGACAACACCGCGGCGAACCGCTTCATCGACCTCTTCGGCGCCGAGGCCGTGAACTGCCGTATGGCTTCGATCGGCCTCGCCGGGATCGAGCTCGTCGGGAGGATCCCCGACGCCGGATCGCCCGAGGACGAGGCGCCCTGGAAACCGCTCGGCCGGATGACGCCGCGCGACACGGCCGAGCTCTGGCGCCGCGCGGCGACGGGCGAGCTGCTCGACCGCGACGCGAGCCGGATCGCGATGCGGCTCGCCGCCCGCCCCCGGACGGCGAACCGGATCCCGGTCCAGCTCTCCTCGCGTGCCGGGTACTCCTGGACCGGGAAGTCGGGGACGATGAGCGGAGTCCGCGCCGACTCCGGCGTCCTCGCCACGCCGAAGGGGACGTTCGTCTTCGCGATGTTCGCCGACCGCCTCCCAGACCGCGCCGACGCCGGCCCCGCCGCGAACGCGGCGATGGGGGCGATCGCGCGGGAGATCGTCGACGAGTGGTCCCGGAGCCTGCCAGACCGCGCGCCGATCGACCTCTCGGCCGAGCGCCCCCTCCAGCCGGCGCTCCCGCCGATCGAGCGGACGCCGCTCGAGGCGCGAGCGGGTGCCCCCGACCTCGAGCGGGTCTTCCGCGAGACCGACCGGATCTTCTGGGAGCTCTGGGAGAGGGCCGGCGGGGACCTCTCCGACGCCTGTCTCCGTCCGATGCCGAACTCCTGGTGGGAGGGGTTCCAGCCTGAGCGGATCGAGCCGCTCTCCGCGCTCGTCCTCCACCACACGGCGGGGGACGAGGACGAGTACGCCCTCTCGATCTTCGACGACCCGGCCCGATTCGTCTCCTCCCACTTCCTCGTCGGGAAGGACGGCCGCCTCTGGCAGCTCGTCTCCCTCGAGCACCGGGCCTGGCACGCCGGCTCCTCGTACCTCCACGGCCGCTCCGTCCTGAACCGGAGCTCGGTCGGCGTGGAGATCACCGGCGACGGGAACAGGTACCCCTTCACGAGAGCCCAGATCGAGACCGTCGTCCGGCTCGTCGGCGTCCTGACGGCCCAGCTCGGCCTCGAGGCGCCGTGGATCGCCGGACACGAGCACGTCGCTCCCGGCCGCAAGGTCGACCCGGGCGAGCGCTTCCCCTGGAACGAGGTGATGCGGCGGGGCCTCGACCTCGCGGAGCGGCTCCGGCCCTTCGTCCCCGCCCCCGACCCCGCGGGCGAGGCTCCGGCTCCTTAGCCGGCGGGGCGGCCGGGACGCTCCCGCACGCTCCTCAGGCCGGGACGACGCCGAGGCCCGGCGCCTCCGGCAGCTCCCAGCGCCCGTCGGTCAGCTTCAGCCCCTTCCAGGGGTCGTTCGCGACGAGGAGGTTTCCGTCGAGGTCGAGCCAGTCGTAGAGCGGCGCCACCGCGATCGCCGCGGCGATGCCGAGCGACGACTCGATCATGCAGCCGAGCATCAGCTTGAAGCCGAGCGCGCGCCCGAGCGCCGCCAGCTCGTAGGCGCGCGTGATCCCGCCGCACTTGGCGAGCTTCGCGTTGATCCCGTCGAAGAGGCCGACGAGCGACGGGACGTCCGGGACGTGGAGGACCGACTCGTCGGCGACGAGCGGCAGGACCGAGCCCGCCTTCACCGCCTTCATCTCGGCGTTCTTCGCGACGGGGAGCGGCTGCTCGACGAACTCGATTCCCATCGTCTTCAGCCAGGCGATCTTGGCGAGCGCCTCCTCCGCGCTCTTCCACCCCTCGTTCGCGTCGACGCGGATCGGCTTCGTCGTGACGGAGCGGATCGCGGCGACGTTCTCCTCGTCGCTCGCGAGGCCGACCTTCACCTTCAGGAGAGGGTACGGCTCGGCCTCCTTCACCTTCGCCTTCATCGTCTCGGCCGTGTCGATGCCGATCGAGAACGTCGTCTGCGCCATCCGCCCCGTCGGGACGCCGAGGAGCCTCCAGACCGGCTGCCCGACCGCCTTCCCCTTCCAGTCCCAGAGCGCCATGTCGAGCGCCGCGACGACCTGCGAGTCCCCGCCCGAGACGGCCTCGGCCCGCTCCAGCCAGGCGAGGTGCTCCCACGGCGAGAGGCCGGCGCACGCCTCCTTCACCTTCGCGAAGGCCGCCTCGCCACTCTCCCAGCTCTGGCCGTAGCGGACGTTCGCCGCCGTCTCGCCGTAGCCGGTGATGCCGGCCGCCGTGAGCGAGAGGAGACCGTTCTTCTTCTCGGTCGAGGAGTTTCGCGCGATCGTCCAGGTGTGCCGGAGCTTCAGGAGCATCGGCGAGAGCGAGAGCGTCACGCCCTTCGGAGCCGCGGCGGCGGGGGGCGCGGCGGCGGCGAGGCCGGGGAGGAGCGCGGACGCGGCGAGCGTGCCGGTGGCGGAGAGGAGGTCGCGGCGCGAGACGGAGTCGGACATGCGACGATTATGAGCACGATGACCGCCCGTTTCGCGCCCCGATTTCCCGCGGCCCTGCCCCTCCTCCTCCTCCTCGCGGCGTGCCCGGCCGGAGCGATCGTCCCGGAGGCCGGCCCGGCGGCGACCGCGGCGACCGCCGAGCCGGCCGTCGTCGTCCTCCCGGTCGCGAACGTCCTGCTCCGCCCCGAGGCGCTCGCTCCGGTGGAGGACCAGGCGATCCTCGGGGAGACGCTCGAGGCGGCCCGGACCGAGGGGCGCTATCGCCTCGTCCGGCTCCGCTCCGGCACCCGCGGCTGGATCGAGGCGGACGCGATCCGTCCCGGCCTCCCCGACCCGTCGGCCGAGACGCTCGAGGTGACCTCGGGCCTCGCGCACCTCTACCGCGAGCCCGACTTCACGACCTCCGCACCGCTCGCGACCGTGCCGCTCGGCGCCCGTCTCGGCGGCCTCGCCTCCCTCGAGAAGGACGGGAGCCGCTGGCGCGAGGTCCTCCTCCCCGACGGCCGGACCGCGTTCGCGAGCGCGGAGGACGTCGCCCCCGCCCGGCCGGGCGGCGCGCCCCCCGTCCTCGACCCCGCTTCCTGGCTCGCGATGGCGCGACGCTTCCTCGGCGCGCCCTACACCTGGGGCGGCACGACGCCTTTCGGCTTCGACTGCTCCGGCCTCGTCTTCCGGGTCCTCGAGCGGCACGGCATCCTGCTCCTGAGGAACAGCTCCGAGATGTGCTTCCGCGAGCCGCAGCTCGTCCCCGTCCCCTTCGAGGAGCTCGCTCCGGGAGACCTCGTCTTCTTCGGGACCGGGGAGAAGATCGACCACGTCGGCTTCTGGGCCGGGAACGACGAGGTCCTCCAGGCGACGACGGCCGGAGTCCCGTCGACGCAGGAGACTCCCTGGGCGAGCCCGCGGCTGGCGCCGCGCTTCCGCTACGCGCGCCGGCTCGCGGCTCTCCCCGGCGCTCCGCGTCCTTCCGGCCTCACACCCGCGAAGGCCGGCGCCCTCGGGCGAGCGCTCGACGCCCTCGCCGCGGAGGGCGGGGCGACGTTCGGGATCGTCGTGAAGGACCTGCAGACCGGCGGGACCCTCGCGCGCAACGCGACGACCGTCATGCACGCCGCCTCGACGATGAAGACCGCCGTCCTCCTCGAGGCGCTCCGGCGTGTCGACGCGGGGACCCTCTCGCTGGCCACGGGCGTACCGGTCGTCGACTGCTTCCCGAGCGCCGTCGACCGGAGCCCGTTCCGCGTCTCGCTCGACGGAGAGAACGAGACGCGCCTCGCCCCGTTCCTCGGGAGCGCGGCCCGCCTCGACTTCGTCGCGCGGGAGATGATCGTCCGCTCCTCGAACGCCGCCACGAACCTGATGCTCGGCCTCTGCCCGCCGAAGGAGGTCCAGGCGTTCGTCGACCTCCTCGGGGCGGGCGGCGTGAAGGTGCGGCGGATGGTCGAGGACGAGAAGGCCTACGAGGCCGGCCTCTCGAACGAGACCGATGCCGCCGGAATGGCCGCCCTGATGGAGGCAGCCGTCCGCTCGACCCTCCTCTCGGCCGGCTCGCGCCGCCTCGCGTTCGAGATCCTCGCCGCGCAGGAGCACAACGACCAGATCCCGGCCGGAATCCCGCGGCAGGCGGGCGCCGTCGTCGCCCACAAGACGGGGAACATCTCGAAGGTCCAGCACGACGCGGCCGTCGTGAGGCTCCCCGACGGGCGGGAGTACGTCCTCGTCCTCCTCGCGACCGACTTCGGCGCGAGCGAGGAGGGCCGGAAGAGGGTGATCGAGACGACGCGGAAGATGTCCCGCGCCGTCTGGGAGGCGATGATCGCGCCGTGAGCGCTCCGCGCGGCTCCGCCTACTTCTTCCGCGTGTAGGTCATCTCCATCGACTTCGCCATCTTCCCGTCCGGGCCCGACATCCACATCTCGAAGAGGAGCGTGTCGGCGTCGACCTCCGTGTCGACCGACCGGATCGCGACCTTCTTCCCGTTCGTCGGGTCGAGCATCGAGCCCGTGTAGACGGTCTTCTTCCCGCCCTTGTCGAGGGTCCCGGACATGACGAGCATCCCGGTCCCCATCGAGTCGATCCAGTACGCCTCGTACTTCTTCTTCACGTTGTCGAAGCCGGTGTAGCCGATGCCCGAGAAGGGCTGGCCCATCGCCGTCCCCTGGAAGCGCTGCTCGAGGTAGCGCCCGCCGAGGACCATCCGGAACTCGCAGCTCCCCGTCGTCTCCTCCGGGGGCTGGCTCGGGTCCATCCACGACTTCGTCTTCACGTCCCAGGTCCCCTCGAGCTTCGCGAGGCGCGCGTGCGCTTCGCCGGGCGTCGCGTAGGCCGCCCAGGCCTTCATCGCCTCTTCCGCAGCCGCGGCGGGGGGGGACGCCGGCTTCTCCTGCGCGGCGGCGTGGAAAGCGAGGACGAGGGCGGGAAGGGTCATCCAGCGGACGAGGCTCATACGGTCTCCTCTCGGGCCACGGTCTCGGGGCGTTTCGCACAGTCTCGCACGTCCGTCCCGATCGGATTAGGCTCCCCGGGTGCCGTCCGGCCCCGGCGCGCGCCGCGCGATCCTCGTCTCGACCCTCTCCGTCCTCGCGGGGAGCGGCGTCGCGCTCGCGGGAAGCCTCGTCGTCCGGGTCCTGATGGCCCGGGCGCTCGAGCCCGACGCCCTCGGCCTCGTCCTCCTCGGAATCGCGGTCGTCACTCCCGTCGGCGCGATCGCCGGCCTCGGGACGAACGGCGCGATGGCGCAGCGGCTGGCCGAGCTCCGCGCCCGCGGGGAGGAGGCCGCCGCGCGGCGCATCGGGGGGAAGGCGCTCCTCCTCGTCTCGGCGTCCGGCCTCCTCGCCACGCTCCTCCTCGCCGCCTTCGCCGGCCCGCTGGCCCGGCTCCTTCACCAGCCGGGCGTCGACCACGTCCTCCTCCCGATGGCGCCCGTGGCCCTCGGCCTCGCCGCGGGCACGGCCGCGCTCGGCGTCTCGCGGGGGTTCGGCGACTCGCTCGGCCGCGCGCTCGTGAGGGACGCGGGAGGCGGCCTCCTGCGCGTCGCCGGTGTCGGGGCCGCCCTCCTCGCGGGGGCGCCCGGCTCCTTCGCCGTGGCCGCCGGCTTCGCCGCCGGCTCGCTCGCGGCCGAGCTCCTCTTCGTCGGGTACGTGGCGAGGAAGGGCTGGCTCGAGAGGCCCGCCGCGCGCTCGGGCGGGACCGTCTCCCTTCCCGACCTCCGTCCCTTCGCCGCCAACGAGGCTCTCACGCAGACGGCGCTCTGGCTCGACGTCGTCGTCCTCGGCGCCCTCGCGCCGGCCGCCGCCGTCGGGCTCTACGGCGTCGCGCGCGGCCTCACGCGCGTCCTCGACCTCGTCCGCCAGGCGTCCTCCCACGGCTACCTCCCGTCGGCCGCCTCCGCGGTGGCTGAGGGAGACGAACCCCGGCTCGCCCGCCTCCACGTCGCGACGCGCCACCTCGCGTTCGCGCTCGTCTGGCCCGTCCTCTCCGTCTGCCTCCTGGCGCCCGGTCCTCTCCTCGTCCTCCTCTTCGGCGAGGACTACGCCCCCGCGGCGGGCGCCCTCCGCCTCCTCGCGCTCGCGAGCTTCCTCCCCTCTTTCTTCGACTTCCTCGACCTCCTCCTCGTCGCGGACCGCCGACCCGGGGACGTCCTGCGCGCCTCGATCGCCGGGGCTGCCGTCCTCGTCCTCCTCCTCTTCCTCCTCGCCGGCCGGCTCGGAGGAGAAGGGGCGGCCCTGGCCCTTCTCGGCGCGGGCCTCGTGCGGGGCCTCCTGCTTCACCGGCTCGCGTTCCGCGGGCGGCCGAGCGGGCCCTATCTCCCGGCCGTGGCCGGTCCCGCGCTCGGGGCGCTCTCCTCGCTCGCCGCCGGGGGGCTCCTCCTCGCGCTCCTCCGTCCCGGACCGTTCGGCACGCTCCTCGTCGCGGCCGGGACCGGCGCCGCCGCGTCCGGCGCGTCCTTGCGCGCCTTCTTCCGCCGGCGCGAGGCGCGTGGAACGCCGTCCGACCCGGTGGTCTGAGCACGCCGGACCCGACGGACCCGGCGCGCGGCCGACGGCGATTTCGAGGCCGGGCCGATAATGACTCGCGCCGCCGCGGCCGAAGCCGGGCGACGGAGAGGGATGCATGGCCAAGGGTGGTAAGGGTCTCCTCGTCCTCGTTCTCGCGATCGTCGTCCTCGGCGCCGGCCTGGTCGTCGCGGGGGTCTTCCTCGCAGGGCGCAGCACGCCGTCGGTCCCGAGCCGGGCGATCCTCGAGCTCGACCTCGAGCAGGGCCTCCCCGAGACCGCCCCGGACGACCCGTTCGCCGTCTTCGGCGGCGAGCGGCCCCTCACGCTCCGCGACGTCCTCGACGCCCTCGAGAAGGCGGGCGACGACCCGCACGTCGTCGGCCTCGTCGCGCGGCTCGGCGCCGCTCCGATCGGCGTCGCCGAGCTCCAGGAGGTGCGCGACGCCGTGAAGGCGTTCCGCGCGAAGAAGAAGCTCGCGTTCGCCTACGCCGAGACGTTCGGGGAGTTCGCGCCGGGGAACGGCGCCTACTACCTCGCGACCGCGTTCGACGAGATCTGGCTCCAGCCCTCCGGCGACGTCTGCCTCAACGGCCTCGTCGCCGAGAGCCCGTTCGTCCGCGGCACGCTCGACAAGCTCGGGGTCAAGCCCGAGTTCGGGCAGCGCCACGAGTTCAAGAACGCGATGAACATGTACACGGAGACGAAGTTCACCGACGCCCACCGGGAGGCGACGAAGGCGCTCGTCGACGACCTCTTCGGGCAGATGGTGAGGGGGATCTCCGAGGGCCGGAAGATGTCCGAGGAGGACGTGCGCGCCCTCGTCGACCGCGGCCCCTTCCTCGGCCCCGAGGCGCTCGAGGCGAAGCTCGTCGACGGCCTCGCGTACCGCGACGAGGTCCACGAGACGCTGATGAAGAAGGGGGGCTCCGGGGCGAAGCTCTTCGGCCTCCCGGCCTACCTGAAGAAGGAAGGCCGGCCGCACGAGGAAGGGAAGAGGACGATCGCCCTCGTCTACGGCGTCGGCGGCGTCGTCCGCGGCAGGAGCCGGACGAACCCCGTCACGGGCGGGCGGACGATGGGCTCCGACACCGTCGCGAAGGCGATCCGGAACGCCGTCGCCGACGACGACGTCGCGGCGATCCTCTTCCGCGTCTCGAGCCCCGGCGGCTCCTACGTCGCCTCCGACACGATCTGGCGCGAGGTCGTCCTGGCCGAGAAGGCCGGGAAGCCCGTCATCGTCTCGATGGGCGAGGTCGCCGCCTCCGGCGGCTACTTCGTCGCCATGCCGGCCTCGAAGATCGTCGCCCAGCCCGGGACGATCACCGGCTCGATCGGCGTCCTCGGCGGGAAGATGGTGACGACCGCGATGTGGGAGAAGGTCGGCCTGACGTTCGACCAGGTCGACGTCGGCGCGAACGCGAACCTCTGGAACGCCTCCCGCAGCTTCACCCCCGCCGAGTGGGAGCGCTTCAACGCCTGGCTCGACCGCGTCTACGTCGACTTCACCTCGAAGGTCGCCGACGGGCGGAAGCTCCCGAAGGAGAAGGTCCTCGAGATCGCGAAGGGGCGCGTCTGGAGCGGCGAGGACGCGAAGGCGCTGGGCCTGGTCGACGAGCTCGGCGGCTACGCCGTCGCGCTCCGCCTCGCGAAGGAGGCGGCGAAGATCCCCGCCTCCGAGGGGGTGAAGGTCGCCGTCTTCCCGAAGGAGAAGAGCCCGTTCGAGGCGCTCACCGCGATGCTCTCGGGAGAGCAGGAGGACGAGAGCTCCTTCACGGCCCTCGAGACGCTCCTCGGACCCCTGCGTCCCGTCCTCCGGCAGATCGAGGCGGAGCAGGCGGGCGTCCTCGCCGCCCCCGTCCCGACGATCCGCTGACCGGGGCGCGACCTCGAGGCCCCGCGGGGAGGGGAGGCGCCGAAGGCGCCACGGGTAGGGCCGTCGCGGCCCTCCCCGATTCGCTCGCGATCGAGGCGCCGAAGGCGCCACGGGGAGGCTCGCGGCGAGCCTCCCCGATCCAGGCCGACGTCAGTGGATGCTCTCGCCGGCGGCCGCGGCGGCGATCCGGCGGGGCGCCTCCAGCGACCAGTCGAGCGGCCCGCGCGCCTGGGAGGCGAGCTTCCCGTCGGGGCCGAAGAACATCGTCTCGACCGGGCGGCGGTTGTTGAACTTGAGCGTCGTCTTCCCCTCCGGGTCGACCGTCAGCGACGCGGGGAACGGCGGGACGAGGGAGCTCCTCGCGAGCCAGGCGTCGACCTCGGCGAAGGAGGCGGCCTTCACGAGGACGACGACCTCGGCCTCCTCGCTCCCCTTCGTCGCCTCCTGGAACGCGAAGAGACCGCGCAGCTCCCCGACCGCGGCCGGGTCGGCCGGGTCGACGAACGTGACCGCCAGGACCCGCCCCGGGGCCCCGACGAGGTTCCGCTTCCTCCCCCCGCGCGTCAGGACCTCGAGGTAGCCCCCCGCGTCGAGGTTCAGGATGCCGTGGTCGTGGTCCGCGTGGGTGGCCGGGACGAGGGCCGTCCGGAACGCGAGGAAGAAGCCGGCGAAGGCCGAGGCGAGGACGAGGCCGAGGACGAGGCGTCGCTTGGAGGGAGTCACGGCGCGGATTCTACGGACGGCCGGCGGAGCCACCCACTTCCGCCTCCACGTCGACGAGGAAACGGGCGTAGTCGGAGAACTCGAACCGGAAGGCGCGGTCGAGCCGGAAGAGGACTCCCGTTCGTCCCTGGAGGCGGATGCCGACGAGACACGGGAGCCAGGCGCCGTCCGCGATGCGCTGCGCCCGATACGCGATCGAGGCGCTCCGGATGCTCGCCGCGAAGCCTCCCCCGACCCGGAGCGGCGTCACGAGCCGGGCGTCGACGGAGACGACCTGCAGGTCGGTCGCGTCGACGAGGACGCGGCCGGCGAGGGCGCCGAGCGCCCGGTCGAGGGTTCGCGTCGCCACCCGTCCCGGCCTCGGCGCGAAGTCGAGGGCGTAGGCCGGCCGCCCGTCGACGCGGATCTCCTCGACCGGCCCGTAGGAGAAGCGTGAGATCAGGTCGGAGAGACGGATCGGTCCGAGGAGCGGGTCCTCCTCCGAGCCGCCCACCTCGGTCGGCTCGGAGGCCCGGCGCGCGGCCCGCCGGTCGACGCGACGCCGATGCTCCTTTGCGTCCTCTTCCGCCACCTCGCGCAGCTCCGCTTCGGTCGGGGGGCGGCCGTCCACCTCCAGCAGCTCGCGCCGCACGGCGCTGCCGTCGCCGGCGGTGTAGCGGAACCGCCGGCGATGGACCGCCTTCGGCCGTCCGTCCCGCCCGAAGTCGGTCCTCACCTCTACCTGCTCGAACGTCGAGGCCGCCACCGCGCGGTCGGCCCGCCGCTGCGCGCGCGCCACGGCCCGGATGAGCTCCTCGGCCGAAACCGGGACCCCGGCGGCCGGGCCCCGCGGAGGCCCGCCGAGGACCGGCAACGCCGCCACGAGGGCGAGGCCCGCGAGCGCCGCCCGGCGGGCGTCGTGCCTGCTCATGCCCGGAACGTTACGATGCCTGCATGTCGAATGCACCCAAGTCGTCGTTCGAGCTCGCCATGGAACGCCTCCGGGCCGCCGACCGGGAGTCCGGCGTCGAGGAGAAGCCGCTCACCGACGGGCAGAAGGCCGCCATCGCCGAGGCCCGCTCGGTCGCCTCCTCCCGGCTCGCCGAGCGCGAGATCCTCTTCCGCGACGCCCTCAAGAAGGTCTTCGACCCCGTCGAGCGCGAGAAGGCGGAGGAGGAGTACCGCGTCGACCGGGCCCGGATCGAGGCCGACCGGGACCGGTCGATCGAGAGAATCCGGCGCGGCGAGGGCGAGCGGAGCTGAGGCCGTGAGGGTCGTCGTCACGGGCGGGACGGGATTCCTGGGACGCGCGCTCGTCGGCGCGCTCGCCGGCCGGGGAGCCGAGGCCGTCGTCGTGACGCGCGACCCGTCGCGCGCGGGATTTCCGCCCGGCGCCCGCGGCATCGGCTGGGACGGGCTCGCGACCGCCCTCGACGGGGCCGACGCCGTCGTGAACCTCGCGGGCGAGACGATCGCCCAGCGCTGGACCACCGCCGCGAAGTCCCGGATCGTCGGGAGCCGGGCCCAGGCGGCGGAAAGGGTCGGCGCGGCGCTGCGCGCTGCGAAGAGCCCTCCCGCCGTCCTCGTCAACGCCTCGGCCGTCGGCTTCTACGGGAGCCGCGGCGACGAGGAGCTGACCGAGGAGAGCCCCTCGGGGAGCGGCTTCCTCGCCGAGACGACGCTCGCCTGGGAGCGGGCGGCGCGGGAGGCGGTTCCGGACGACGTCCGCCTCGTCCTCCTCCGGACCGGCGTCGTCCTCGACGCGGCGGAAGGCGCGCTCGCGAGGATGCTCCTTCCCTTCCGCCTCGGCCTCGGCGGCCCGCTCGGGAGCGGGCGGCAGTGGATGCCCTGGATCCACCGCGACGACCTCGTCGCCCTCCTCCTCGCCGCTCTCGACGACGCGCGGTACGAGGGGCCCGTGAACGGGACCGCCCCCGGCCCCGTCCCGATGAGGGTGTTCGCCGCGGCGCTCGGGCGCGTCCTTCGGCGCCCGGCCTTCGCGCCCGCCCCGGCCTTCGCGATCCGCGCCGCGATGGGAGAGATGGCCGCGCTCGTTCTCGACGGCCAGCGGGCGCTCCCCGCGAAGGCCCTCGCGCTCGGATTCCGGTTCCGCTTCCCCGACCTCGAGCAGGCCCTCCGGGACCTCCTCGCCCCGGACCGGGGCTGAGCTCCGGACGCCCCGCCCCGGCCTCCCGGCGGCCCCGTCCGGCGTCCCGGCGTCCGGCACCCTTCCCGTTTCCCCCGCTCCGTCCCGTGCCGAAGGCCCCCGCCGCGGGTAGACTCGCTCGATGGCGCCCTCGATCGGAACCTCCGTCCCGCGCGTCGACGGCCCCGCGAAGGTCCGCGGCTCGGCGCGCTACGTCGACGACCTCGTCCTCCCCGGAATGCTCCACGGCGCGACTGTCCGGAGCGACGTCGCCCGCGGCCGCCTCCTCGGCGTCGACCTCGACCCCGCCTTCGACTGGACCGGGATCACCGTCGTCACCGCCGACGACGTCCCCGTCAACGCCGTCCCCCTCATCGAGAACGACCAGCCCGTCCTCGCGAAGGACGAGATCCGCCACGCCTACGAGCCGGTCGCCCTCCTCGCCTGCGAGGACCGCCTCCGCCTCGCGCAGGCGATGCGGCACGTCACGCTCCGTGTCGCGCCGCTCCCGCCCGTCCTGACGATCGACGACGCCCTCGCCGCCCGTGAGGCGATCCGCGGCGCGGACAACGTCATCAAGCGCTACCGGATCACGAAGGGGCGCGGCGGCGCGGCGGTCGAGAGCTGCGAGGTCGTCGTCCGCGGCGTCTACGAGACGGGCTGGCAGGAGCACGTCTACATCGAGCCGAACGGCATGGTCGCCTGGTGGGACGGCGACACGGCCCGCGTCGAGGGGTCGCTCCAGTGCCCGTACTACGTCCAGAAGGGGATCAAGGGGGTCTTCGGCCTCCCCGACGAGGGCGTCGACGTGACGCAGGCCGTCACGGGCGGCGGCTTCGGCGGCAAGGAGGAGTACCCGACGCTCGTCGCCCTCCACGCCCTCCTCCTCGCGAGGAAGTCGGGCCGCCCCGTGAAGCTCGTCTACGGCCGCCAGGAGGACGTCGAGGCCTCGACGAAGCGGCACCCCTCGCGCGTCGAGATCGCCTCCGGGTGCGACCGCGACGGAACGCTCCGCGCCGTCTCCGTCCGCGTCCTCTTCGACGGCGGCGCCTACGTCACCCTCACCCCGGTCGTCCTCTCCCGCGGCGCGCTCCACGCCTGCGGCGCCTACCGCTGGGAGGACGTGACCGTCGAGGCGGTCGCCGTCGCGACGAACACGCCGCCGAACGGCGCCTTCCGCGGCTTCGGCGCGCCGCAGACCGTCTGGGCGATCGAGCGGCACCTCGACCGCGTCGCGCGGACGCTCGGCGTCGACCCCGTCACGCTGAAGCGGAAGAACCTCCTCCGCCTCGGCGACACGACGGCCACCGGCCAGACGCTGAAGGAGTCGGTCGGCGTCGAGGAGTGCGTCGAGAAGGCGCTCGAGGCGAGCGGCTACCTCGAGAAGCGCGCCCGGGGCCCCATCGTGACGGGCCGGACGGCGCGCGGCATCGGTGCCGCCGTCTTCCTCCACGGCGCCGGCTTCACCGGCTCGGGCGAGAAGTACCTGAAGGGAAAGGTCGCCGTCGACCTCCTCCCCGGGGGCCGCGCCCGCGTCCGCACCGCCTCGACGGACATCGGGCAGGGGACGGAGACCGTCTTCCGCCAGATCGCCGCCGACGGCCTCGGCATCGGCGTCGAGGACGTCGACTTCGCGGTCCCCTCGACGGCGAACGTCCCTGACTCGGGACCGACCGTCGCCTCGCGGACCGTCATGGTCGTCGGCTCGATCGTGGACGCCGCCGCGAGGGAGCTGCGCGCCCGCCTCGAGGCCGAGGAGACGGCCTGCGGCGCGACCCGCTCCGCC
>Ga0209604_1000832_pt1 | contig 27243 bp, 25 predicted proteins | sample AD_UKC097_MetaG_FD_184405 | JGI IMG/M metagenome (GOLD analysis project Ga0209604, IMG submission 184405) | Active sludge microbial communities of municipal wastewater-treating anaerobic digesters from USA - AD_UKC097_MetaG (SPAdes) (version 2) | ecosystem: Engineered > Bioreactor > Anaerobic >... | reverse complement strand
GGCATCCGCCCCTCGCTGGCCCTGATGACGTCAATGGCGGCCGGGTCTTGCTCGAGACGCACAGCCTGCAATGGCCGCAAGAACTGGGCACGGAAGGTGCATACGGTAAAATCATCCGTGTGGAACTGCTGCACAAACTGCACGACGAGCTCAAGTACGACAGCCTGGATGCCCTGACCGCCGGCATCGCCAGGGACTGTGACGACGCGCGCGCGTTCTTCGCGTCGATGCACGCCGAGACCCACCGCCAGACCACGCGCGACCGAATTTAACGATCCGGTCACAGCCCCGGTCGCCGTCCAATCAACAAACTCAGGGCGAACGGGCCCCAGCCTCATTCAGCTTTCCCGAACCGCTCGGGTTGAGCTTGTCGAAGCCTCCATTTTCCCGTCGCACCATGACTGACCAGACTGCTCCCGCCAAACCCGAAGCCAGCGCCTACCGCGCCACGCTGAACATGCCCGACACGCCGTTTCCGATGCGTGGCGACCTGCCCAGGCGCGAACCGGCCTGGGTGAAGGACTGGAACGAAGGCGATCTCTACATGCGCCTGCGGGCAGCGCGAAAAGGCGCCCCGCTGTTCGTTCTGCACGATGGCCCGCCGTACGCCAACGGCAAACTGCACATCGGCCACGCGCTGAACAAGGTGCTCAAGGACATGATCGTCAAGAGCCGCCAGCTCGCCGGCTTTGACGCGCAGTACATTCCCGGGTGGGACTGCCACGGCCTGCCGATCGAAAACGCGATCGAAAAGCTGCACGGCCGCAACCTGAGCCGCGACGACATGCAGGCGAAAAGCCGTGCCTACGCCACCGAGCAGATTCACCAGCAGCGCGAGGACTTCAAGCGCCTGGGCGTGCTGGGCGACTGGGAACGCCCCTACCGCACCATGGACCCGGCCAACGAGGCCGGCCAGATCCGGGCATTCAAGCGCGTGATCGAACGCGGGTTCGTCTACCGCGGTCTCAAGCCGGTGTACTGGTGCTTCGACTGTGGCTCCAGCCTGGCCGAATTCGAAATCGAGTACGCCGACAAGAAAAGCGACACGCTGGACGTGGCCTTCGAGTCCGACGATCCGGTCGCGCTGGCACGGGCCTTCGGCCTGGACGCATTGCCCGATGGCAGCCAGGCATTCGCCGTGATCTGGACCACCACCGCCTGGACCATCCCGGCCAACCAGGCGCTCAACGCGCACCCCGAGCTGGAATACGCCCTGGTGGACACACCGCGCGGCGTGCTGCTGCTGGGCGCCAGCCTGGTCGACAAATGCCTGGAGCGCTACGGCCTGAGCGGCACCGTGCTGGCCACGGCCAAAGGCGAAGCGCTGCGTGGTCTGGTGTTCCGTCATCCCTTGTACGACGTCGGCGATGCCGCCACCAGCTACGGCTACCGCCGCCAGGCGCCCTTGTACCTGGCCGACTACGTGAGCGACGCCGACGGCACCGGCATCGTGCACTCGTCGCCCGCGTACGGCGTGGACGACTTCAACTCCTGCGTCACCCACGGCATGGCTTACGCCGACATCCTGAACCCCGTGCAGGGCAACGGCACCTACACCGATGAGCTGCCACTCTTCGGCGGTCTGAACATCTGGAAGGCCTGTCCGGTCATCCTCGAAACGCTGCAGTTGCACGGCCGGCTGATGGCCACGCAACCCATCGTCCACAGCTACCCGCACTGCTGGCGCCACAAGACGCCGGTGATCTACCGCGCCGCCGCGCAGTGGTTCATCCGCATGGATGAAGGCGAAGGCGTGTTCACCAAAGACAAGGCGCCCAAGACCTTGCGCCAGCTCGCGCTGGACGCCATCGACCACACGCAGTTCTACCCGGAAAACGGCAAGGCCCGCCTGCGCGACATGATCGCCAACCGCCCCGACTGGTGCATCAGCCGCCAGCGCAGCTGGGGCGTGCCGGTGCCCTTCTTCCTGCACAAGGATTCGGGCGAACTGCATCCACGCACCATGGACATCCTCGACCAGGCGGCTGACATCGTCGAACGCGGTGGCATCGAGGCCTGGAGCCGCGTCAGCGCCGAAGGAATCCTGGGCGCCGAGGAAGCCGCCCACTACACCAAGAGCACCGACATCCTGGAGGTCTGGTTCGACTCCGGCTCCACCTTCTGGCACGTGTTGCGCGGCAGCCATGCCCATGCCTACCCCAATGGCGCCTTCCATGCCCAGGGCCCCGAGGCCGACCTGTACCTCGAAGGCCACGACCAGCACCGCGGCTGGTTCCACAGCTCGCTGCTGCTGGGTTGCGCGCTGTTCGACCGCGCGCCCTACCGGGGCTTGCTGACCCACGGCTTTGCCACCGACGGCCAGGGCCGCAAGATGAGCAAGAGCCTGGGCAACACGGTCGATCCGCAGACCGTGACGGCCAAGCTGGGCGCCGAGATCGTGCGGCTCTGGGTCGCCGCCACCGACTACTCGGGCGACCTCAACATCGACGACAAGATCCTGGCCCGCGTGGTGGACGCCTACCGCCGCATCCGCAACACGCTGCGCTTCCTGCTGGCCAACCTCAGCGATTTCGATCCGGCGCTCGACACCGTTCCCGCCGAGCAGCTGCTGGAGATCGACCGCTACGCGCTGGCGCGCGCCGCGCAGCTGCAGGCCGAGATCCTGCGGCACTTCGACGTCTACGAATTCCACCCGGTGGTCAGCAAGCTGCAGGTGTACTGCTCCGAAGACCTGGGCGCGTTCTACCTCGACGTGTTGAAAGACCGCCTCTACACCAGCGCACCGAACAGCCGCGAGCGCCGCTCGGCCCAGACCGCGCTGTGGCAGATCACGAACGCCATGCTGCGCTGGATGGCGCCGTTCCTGAGCTTCACCGCCGAGGAGGCCTGGGCCGTGTTCTCCGGTGAAAAGAGCCAGGGCTCGGTGTTCTTTGAAACGTTCTGGCCCTTCCCCACGCCCAACGAAGCGCTGCTGGCCAAGTGGGAGCGGCTGCGCGCGATCCGCGACCTGGCCAACAAGGAGATCGAGACGGTGCGCACCGAGGGTCGCGTCGGCTCCTCGCTCCAGGCCACGCTGCACATCACCGCTGGCGCCGACGACGCGGCGCTGCTGCGTTCGCTGGGTGACGACCTGAAATTCGTCACCATCACCTCGGCCGCCACGGTGGCCGACGGCGAGGCCCTGGCCATCGAGGTCACGCCCAGCACGGCGACGAAGTGCGAGCGCTGCTGGCACTGGCGCGACGATGTGGGCCACGACCCCGCCCATCCCACGCTGTGCGCTCGCTGCACCAGCAACCTGTTCGGCGCCGGCGAAACCCGGACGGCTGCCTGATGGGAACGAAGGCGAAGGTCACCCGCGTGCGCGGCAACGCGAGTGGTGGCATGCTGCCCTGGCTGGGCCTGGCGTTCATCCTGCTGCTGGCCGACCAGTTCACCAAGGTGCTGATCGTGGGCCATTACCAGCTCGGCGACAGCACCCCGGTGACGTCCTTCTTCAACATCGTGCGGGTGCACAACACTGGTGCAGCCTTCTCGTTTCTGGCCTCGGCGGGCGGCTGGCAGCGCTGGTTCTTCACCGCGCTGGGCATCGCCGCGGCGGGCTTCATCATCTGGATGCTGCGCGCGCACAGTTCGCAGCGGCTGTTCAGCTTCGCGCTGGCCTGCATTCTGGGCGGCGCGATCGGCAACGTGATCGACCGCCTGGTCCACGGCTATGTGGTCGACTTTCTGGATTTCCACTGGCCCTTCCTCGCAGGCATCTTTCCGGGTGGTCATTTCCCGGCATTCAACATCGCCGACGCCGCGATCACCGTGGGCGCCACCGCGCTGATTCTGGACGAGATCCTGCGAGTTCGCCGGGGGCGATAGGCACTCGCCCCCGCGTCCCGATCGGCCCACGCCATGCGGCGGGGCGTACGGTACGACACCACCCCGTTTCAGTCGCGCAGCGCCGCCTCGATGGTGGCGATATCGATCTTTACCATGGTCATCATGGCCTCGAAGGCCCGCCGGGCCTTGGCGGGGTCCGGGTGGGCGATGGCGTCCATCAGCATCGCGGGCGCGATCTGCCACGAGATGCCCCAGCGGTCCCTGCACCAGCTGCAGGCGATGCCCTGGCCACCGTTGTCCACGATGGCGTTCCAGTAGCGGTCGGTTTCCGCCTGGTCGGCGGTGGCCACCTGGAACGAGAACGCGTCGGTGTGCGGATGTCCCGGCCCGCCGTTCAGCCCCAGGCAGGGAATGCCCAGCACCGTGAATTCCACCGTCAGCACATCACCCTGTTTGCCGGCCGGGTAGTCGCCCGGCGCTCGGTGCACCGCGGTAACGGCCGAGTCCGGGAAGACCGATGCGTAAAACCGCGCCGCCTCTTCGGCATCGCCATCGAACCACAGGCAGACCGTGTTGCGGGCGCGGGGGGTCATGTCGCCCCCACGCTTGTCGCTGCGCGTACTACGCTGCCCCCCAGGGGGGCCTTCGCGCCTTCGGACGGCCGGGCAGCGCTCATGCTGAAAGATCCGAGAGGGTTTCAAACCCGCCGTAGATCATGCGCTTGCCGTCGAAGGGCATCTGCGCGCTGCTCATGCGCGGGTCCTGCATGGCTTTTTCCCAGCCGGCGTCGCGCACCGCCCGGGAGGGCCATTCGATCCAGCCGAAGGCAACCACCTCGCCGTCTTCGCGTTTGACGGCCAGGGGAAACGAGGTCAGTTTGCCCTCCGGCACGTCGTCGCCCCACGCGTCCACCACGCGCAGCGCGCCGTGCGCCTGCAGCACGGCGGCCATGGCTTTGGCGTGCTGCAGGTACGTGTCCCGGTTACCGGCCGGCACGGCAGCCACAAATCCGTCGATGTAGCGCATGAACGGCTCCTTGCAGGTGTGGAGGAATCAGAGCGTCAAGACCGTGCAACCGGTGGTCTGGCGGGCTTCCAGCGCGCGGTGGGCGTCCTGCACCTGTGCCAGCGGGAAACGCTGCTCGATGTGGATCTTCACCGCACCGCTGCGCACCACGGCAAACAGGTCGTCGGCCATGGTCTGGGTGCTTTCGCGGGTGGCGATGTGGGTGAACAGGGTCTGGCGCGTCACATAGAGCGAGCCCTTGTTGCCCAGCAGCCCCGGCGCGAACGGCGGCACCACGCCCGAGGCGTTGCCGAAGCTGGCCATCAGGCCGAAGGGGCGCAGGCAGTCGAGCGAGCCGTCCCAGGTGTCCTTGCCCACCGAGTCGTACACCACCTTGACGCCCCTGCCGCCGGTGATGGCCTTCACGCGTTCGACGAAGTTCTCGGTGCGGTAGTTGATGGCATGGGCGGCGCCGTTGGCCAGCGCCAGGGCGCACTTGGCGTCGGTGCCGGCCGTGGCGATCAGCTGCAGACCCAGCGCCCTGGCCCACTGGCAGGCGATCAGGCCGACACCGCCCGCGGCCGCGTGGAACAGCACGAAATCACCGGGCTCCAGGCCCTCCACCGGTCGCACCTTGCGCAGCAGGTACTGCGCTGTCAGGCCCTTGAGCATCATCGCGGCGCCGGTGTCGAAACCGATGTCGTCGGGCAGCACGCACACGCACTTGGCCGGCATCACCCGCACCTCGCAATAACTGCCCGGCGGCTGGCTGGCGTAGGCGGCGCGGTCGCCCACGCGCAGGTGGGTGACGCCCTCGCCCACGGCTTCCACCACACCGGCAGCTTCCATGCCGAGCTTGAGTGGCATGGCCAGCGGGTAGACGCCGCTGCGCTGGTAGACGTCGATGAAGTTCAGGCCGATGGCGTGGTGGCGGATGCGGATCTCGCCGGGGCCGGGCGCGCCCACCTGCACGTCGACCAGTTTCATCTGCTCCGGGCCACCGGGCTGGTCGATCTGGACGGCAAGGGTCATGAAGAGTCTCCTGATTTGGTTGGAACAAACGATCCCGCATCCTGCCATGTTTCGCCCGACCCTGCCGGCACGACGAACACGGCGAGCCGCTACAGTGCCGGGCATGACCCACAAACTCAGCCCCGGCACGGCGCTCCTGCTGACCATCCCCCCGCTGCTGTGGGCCGGCAACGCGGTGATCGGGCGCCTGATGCAGGGGCTGGTGCCGCCGGTCACGCTCAACTTCCTGCGGTGGGTGCTGGCCTTCGCCATCCTGCTGCCGCTGGCGCCCTGGTTGCTGCGCCGTGGCAGCGGCCTGTGGGCGCACCGGCGGCGCTTCGCGCTGCTGGGCCTGCTCGGCGTGGGCACCTACAACGCGCTCCAATACCTGGCGCTGAAGACCTCGACCCCGCTGAACGTGACGCTGGTGGCCTCCAGCGCGCCGCTGTGGACGATGGCGCTGGGCGCGCTGTTCTTCCAGGCACGGGTGTCGCGCCCACAGCTCCTGGGCGCGCTGCTGTCGATGGCCGGTGTCCTCGTGGTGCTGGCGCGCGGCGATGGCTCGCAACTGGCAGCGCTGCGCCTCGTACCTGGCGATCTGTTCATCCTGCTGGCCACCTTGTCCTGGGCCTGGTACAGCTGGCTGCTGACCCGGCGCGACGAACCCGAACCCATCCGCGCCGACTGGGCCGCCTTTTTGCTGGCGCAGGTGGTGTTCGGGCTCGGCTGGTCGGGCCTGTTCAGCGCCGCCGAGTGGACGCTGACCGATGCACGCATCACCTGGGGCTGGCCGCTGGCTGGGGCGCTGGTGTTCATCGCCGTCGGTCCGGCCGTGCTGGCCTACCGCTGCTGGGGCCTGGGCGTGCAGCGGGCCGGCCCGGCGGTCGCCGCGTTCTTCGCGAACCTGGCCCCGCTGTTCGCGGCCCTGATGTCCGCCGCCTTCCTGGGCGAGGCGCCGCGACCCTACCACGCGCTGGCGTTTGCACTGATCGTGGGTGGTATCGTGGTGTCGTCGCGGCGCTGAACGTGTCCGCCTTTCGCACCAGCACAGGCACAGGCACACGCAGCCCCGAGCCACCGTGGCAACATCCGTCCCATGACCGCTGACACCCTGACCGCCCTCGACGCCCACGCGCTGTCGGACGCCATCCACCGCCGCGACGTGTCGTGCCGCGAGGTGATGGCCACCTACCTGGCACGCATCGCCCGGCTCAACCCCTTGCACACCGCCATCGTCGCGCTGGCACCCGAGGACACCCTGCTGGCCCAGGCCGACGCGTGCGACGCCGAGCTGGCCGCCGGCCGCAGCCGCGGCTGGCTGCACGGCCAGCCGGTGGCCATCAAGGACACCGGGCAGGCCACCGGCTTTGCCACCAGCTTCGGCAGCGCGCTGCTGGCGCGCCAGAGTGCCCGCGAGGACAGCCTGTACGTGAGCCGCATGAAGGCCGCTGGCGCGATCGTGATCGGCAAGACCAACATGTCGGAGTTCGGCCTGGGCTCGCACAGCTACAACCGGCTGTACGGCACCACACTCAACGCGTGGGACCGCACGCTGTCGGCCGGTGGCTCCAGCGGCGGCGCGGCCGTGGCGCTGGCGCTGCGCCTGCTGCCGGTGGCCGACGGCTCGGACTTCATGGGCTCGCTGCGCAACCCGGCGGGCTGGAACCATGTGTTCGGCCTTCGACCCAGCCAGGGCCGTGTGCCCGCCTGGCCGCGGCCGGAGCTGTTCGTGAGCCAGCTGGGCAGCGACGGCCCCATGGCCCGCAGCGTGCGCGACCTGGCCCGCCTGCTGCAGACCCAGGCCGGCTATGACGCCCGCACCCCGCTGGCGCTGGGCGACCCGCCCGGCACGACCATGGTGCCGCCACCCGCGGCATGGGACAGCGGCCTGGCAGGCAAACGCATCGGCTGGCTGGGTGACCTGGGCGGCCACCTGGCGGTGGAGCCCGGCATCCTGCCCGTGTGCGAAAGCGCCCTGGCGCGCATGGCGGCGGCCGGCGCCGTGGTCGAGCCCGCCGCGCTCGACACCGACCTGGACGCGGTCTGGAATGCCTGGCTCACCTGGCGCTGCGCCCTGGTGGCCCCGGTGATCGGCCAGGCGCTGCAGCTGCCCGGCGCGCGCGAGCAGATCAAACCCGAGGCACTGTGGGAGTTCGACCGCGCGCAGGGCCTGCAGCTGGGCGACTTCATGCGCGCCGCCCAGGTGCGCAGCGCCTTCTACACCCGCCTGGCCACGCTGCTGGAGCGCTTTGATGCGCTGGCCCTGCCGGTGGCGCAGGCCTGGCCCTTCGACGCCACCCAGCACTGGCCGAAAACCGTGGCCGGGCGCGCCATGGACACCTACCACCGCTGGATGGAATGCACGCTCTACGCCACCCTGGCAGGCCTGCCCGCGATCAGCCTGCCCGCCGGCTTCAGCCCCGACGGCCGCCTGCCCATGGGCATCCAGCTCATCGGCCGCCCGCGCGGCGACGCCGCACTGCTGGCGCTGGCCGCGGGCTACGAGGCACGGATCGGCGACCTGCTGGCACGCAGGCCTGCGGAGGGGTAGAAAACGCTATTACTTCGGTAGCGCAAAACGATCTTTTTACAATGGATATTGGCACTCTTTGTGCGCTTTTCAGGTCCCGACGCAGAGTGGGCGCGAGCGCGGCAAGGTACGTGGATCGTGCGGGTTGTGGTTTGCCCGCTCCCCGGCACGGGCGAGGAAAAACAGGCATTGGGCAAGGCGCGTTTCGCGCGGAACGTCACGTCATGCCGTCTTGCCGCTGCCGTCAACCATGGCCGCCTTCAGCTCGGCCGCAAAGGCCTCGGAGAGCGAAGCAACCGGACGCGAGCTCGGGTAGATGATCGCGTACCGGGACGCCAGCCGTTCCTTCACCGGCCGCACGGCAATCTGCGGGCCCGCGAAAGGTTCTGCGGTCCATTTCGACACCAGCGTGATGCCCACGCCGGCCGCCACCATCGCGCATGCAATGGATGAACTGGGCGTTTCCGCGACAACCCGAGGAGTCGCCCCCACGGCCGAGAACGCATCGTCGATCTGGTAGCGCACATAGCTTTGCTGCGACAACAGCACCATGCGTTCGCCGTCCAGATCACGCAGCGAGATGCGCTTTTTGGCTGCCAGCGGATGACGCGCAGGCATCACGGCCATGGACTGCACCGGCTCCAGCGGGTGAAAATCGATCGCGGCATGCGACAGCGGCAACTCCACCACGCCGACATCGAACTGGCGCGTTGAGACCAGTTCAGCAATCTGCCGCGACGGCAGGCTCTGAACGAAGATGGTGACGCCGGGGCGCTGCTCGAGAAATCGGGCGATCGCGTGCGGCACCAGCCATTGCGCCAGCGCCGGCAGGGTCGCCACCCGCAACGCGCCGGCTCGCTGGTGGCGAATGTCCTGAGCCACTTGGCCGATGCGCTCGATGCTGTTGTAAATCGGTTCGATCTCGCGATACAGCGCTTCCGCCTCCGGCGTGGCCACCAGCCGCCGCCCGCGCCTCTCGAAAAGCGCATAGCCCAGCCGCAGTTCCAGCAGTCCGATGGTTCGGCTGATTCCGGGCTGTGTGAGGCTCAGCAGCCGTGCCGCGCCCACAACACTGCCAGCCACCATCACCGCGCGAAAGCTTTCGATGTGCCGCAGATTCAGGTTCGATCTCATACATAACATTTCAGCATATGTAGGCCTCGTATTTTGAATTTTCTTTCCGATTGTTCGCTTTTACAGTCGCTTCAGGCTTCAACCAACCTGATAGGAGACTCTGCGATGACCTCAAGCCAACACATCCTCGCCGCCGTCGCGCTGGCACTGTCCGCCGGGTATGCAACGGCCCAGACCACGCTGTACGTCGGCGGCTCGGGCGGTTCCACCGAGACCCTGATGAAGGAAAAGATCATTCCGCCGTTCGAGGCCAAGACCGGTGCCAAGGTTGTCTACATCCCAGGCAATTCGACCGACATCCTGGCCAAGATTCAGGCGCAGAAAGGCAAGCAGGAGATTTCCCTGGCGATCATCGACGACGGCCCGATGTACCAGGCCGTCGGCCAGGGCCTGTGCGCTCCGGTGGAGCAGGCCGGTGCGATCAAGGAGCTTTACGCCAACGCCGAGATGGTGGGTGGCAAGTCGGTGGGCATTGGCTTCATTGCCACGGGCCTGGGCTACAACAAGGATGTCTTCAAGAAGAACGGCTGGGCGCCGCCGACCTCGTGGAACGACCTGGCCGACCCGAAGTACAAAGGCAAGGTCGTCATCCCGCCGATCACCAATGGTTACGGCCTGCTCACGCTGGTCATGCAGGCACGCATCAACGGCGGCAGCGAAGAGAAGATCGACCCCGGCTTCGATGCGATGGTGAAGAAGATTGCGCCGAACGTTCTGGCCTGGGAGCCCTCGCCCGGAAAGATGGCGCAGATGATGCAGACCGGCGAAGCCGCGCTGGTCGTCTGGGGTAACGGCCGCGTCCTTGCCGTCGCCGATCAAGGCGCGCCGGTGGAGTTCGTCTTCCCGAAAGAAGGGGCACCCGTGATCATGGTTGCGGCGTGCGTCACCGACGGCGCACCACAGGCCAAGCTGGGTCAGCAGTTCCTGCAGCACCTGGTGTCCGCCGACATGCAGGCCCATATCGCGCAAGGCGTGGGCTGGGGGCCTGTCAACAAGACCACAAAGATCACCCCTGATGTCGCCAGGAAGGTGGTCTACGGTCCGCAGCAGGTCGCTACGCTGGTGGCCCCGAACTACACCGTGATCAACGCAAAAAGGGCCGAGTGGACGCAGCGCTGGAACCGCGCAGTCGAGAAATAAGCCTGCCCCACCGCATCCGGAGTCCCGCAACATGGCATTTCTCGACATGCAAGGCCTCGTCAAGCGGTATGGTGACTTCACCGCAGTGGCCGAGTGCAGTCTCTCGGTCGAAAAGGGCGAGTTTGTCTGCTTGCTGGGTCCATCGGGCTGCGGCAAGACCACCACCCTGCAAATGGTGGCGGGCTTCACCGAACCCACCGCGGGCCGCGTCGTGCTGGACGGACGTGACATCACCGCTCTGCCGCCCAACCGCCGCGGCCTGGGCATCGTGTTCCAGAGCTACGCACTGTTCCCCCACATGACGGTGGGCGACAACGTGGCGTTCGGCCTGGAGATGCAACGGGTACCGGTCGAAGAACGCCGCCGCCGTGTCGCCGAGACACTGGAACTGGTGCACCTGACGCCCTTTGCGAAGCGCTTCCCGAAGGAACTGTCGGGCGGTCAGCGACAGCGCGTCGCCATGGCACGCGCACTGGTCATTCATCCGCCGGTCTTGCTGCTCGATGAGCCCATGGGCGCACTCGACGCGAAATTGCGCGAAGACATGCAGATCGAACTGCGCGCGCTGCAGCGCCGGCTGGGCATCACCACCCTCATGGTCACCCACGACCAAGCCGAAGCCATGACGCTGGCCGACCGTGTGGTGCTGATGAACAAGGGGCGGATCGAGCAACTGGACAGTCCGTTCGGCATGTACGAGCAACCCAACGGACGCTTCTCGTCGACCTTTCTCGGCAAGGCCAACGTGTTCGAAGGCCGCCTGGACGGCTCCACGGTGCTCGTCGGCACGACCTGCCTGCCGTGCAACACCGCTGCGGCTGCGGGACCGGTGGACTACATCGTGCGGCCGGAAAAAGTGATGTTTACCGGCGCCGACGCACTGGTGCACGGCCGGGTGATGGCCCGGGTCTTCCTCGGCAATCACTGGCTGTTCCAGTTGGATACGCCGCTCGGCCCGGTGCAGGCGACGCAGGTCAATGCAGGGCTCCCCAGCGTGGCCGAGGGCGACTCTGTCGGGTTGACCTGGGCCACAGAGCATGCCCGCGTGGTCCCGCGCAGCCACTGAACCCGGAAGGTTCGTCATGCAAGAACGCCAGAATCTGCTGCCGGTTTGGCTGAGTGCCCCCGGTGCGCTCGCCATGCTCGCCTTTGTGGCCCTTCCGCTGGTGCTGACGCTGTCGCTCAGCCTGTATCCGTTCGTGCCTGGAGTCGGCGTCGGCGAAGGACTGACGGTGGCGAACTTCGCCGACATCGCGAAAGACGACTACTTCCACACCATCTTTGCACGGACTTTCGGCATGGCCTTGCTGGTCACCGCCTTGTGCATCGCCATCGGCGTGCCGGAGGCCTACGTGCTGTCGCGTCTGTCGCCACGCTGGCGCGCGGTCTCGATGGTCGTTGTGCTGGGACCGCTGCTGATCAGCGTCGTGGTCCGCACACTGGGCTGGGCGGTGTTGCTCGGCAACGAGGGCGTGATCAACAAAAGCCTGATGGCGATGGGTCTGATTCAAGAGCCTGTCCGCATGATGTTCACTTTCACCGGGGTGGTCGTCGCACTGGTGCATGTCCTGGTGCCGTTCATGGTCCTCGCGGTCTGGGCGAGTCTCCAGAAGCTCGATGCCACGACCGAACAGGCCGCCGAGTCGCTCGGGGCCGGCCTGCCCACGGTACTGACACGCATCGTGCTTCCGCAGGTCATTCCGGGCGTGCTCTCCGGCGGGCTGATCGTGTTCGCGCTGGCAGCCAGCGCATTTGCCACGCCGGCCATCATCGGTGGACGGCGACTCAAGGTGGTGCCGACCACGATTTACGACGAGTTCCTCGGCAACCTCAACTGGCCCCTGGGAGCCGCGCTGGCGGTGGTGCTGGTGGTGATCGTTCTGGTGGTCAGCCTGGGCGTCAACCGCCTCGTCGAGCGGCACTGGAAGCAGGTGTTCCAATGAATTCCGTGAATCGCACACCCCGTGTACTGCTGGCCTTTCACGGCTTGTTCGTCGTCTTCATGCTCTTGCCCCTGGTGGTGGTGGCGCTGGTCTCGTTCACCGACAAGGGCTACATCGCGATGCCGTTCGACGGGGCATCGTGGCGGTGGTATCGCGCCATCCTCGATGCGCCGGACTTCATCGACGCCTTCTGGCGCAGCGTGGCGCTGGGCGCGGCGGCGGCCACGCTGGCCACCCTACTGGCGGTGCCCGCCGGCATGGCCATCGCCTGGCACCGCTTCGCCGGTCGCGAGGCGCTGCTCGGCCTGCTGCTGTCGCCCTTGATGGTTCCACACGTGGTTCTGGGCATTGCGCTGCTGCGTTTCCTGACCCAAGTTGGCGGCTCCAGCACCTTGTGGGGGCTGACCGCGGCCCACACCGTGCTGGTGCTGCCGTACGTGCTCAGACTGGTGGTGGCCGCGGCCACCGGTTTTGACCGCAGCATCGCCCAGGCCGCCCAGTCGCTCGGCGCGTCGGGATGGACCGTTTTCCGCCGCATCGAACTGCCCTTGATCCTTCCCGGCGTGGCCGGGGGCTGGCTGATCGCCTTCATCAACAGCTTCGATGAACTGACGATGTCGATCTTTGTGGCCAGCGCCTCCACCCAGACCCTGCCCGTCAAGATGTACAACCATATCGCGCACACGATCGATCCGCTTCTCGCGTCAATCTCCACCGTGCTGATCGTCCTGACCCTGGTGCTGATGATGGTGCTGGACCGCTTCTACGGGCTGGACCGCGTGCTGTCGGGCAAGGCATGAACCGCGCCATGGAATCCGACACCCTGGTCATCGGCGGCGGCGTCGTGGGCATGTCCGTGGCCTATGGCCTGGCCCGGGCGGGCGAGCGGGTGCAGTTGCTCGACGAAGGCGACGATGCCTACCGTGCTGCGCGTGGCAACTTCGGGCTCGTCTGGGTCCAGGGAAAGGGCCTGGGGCAGCCGGACTACACCCGCTGGACGCTGCAGGCCGCCGCCGCGTGGCCCGAATTCGCGGCCGAGCTGACGCAGCGCACGGGTGTGGACCTCGAATTGGCCCAGCCAGGCGGCATGACCATGTGCCTGGACGACGCCGAGTTGAGCGAGCGCGGCGCCTTGCTCGAGCGCCTGCGTGACCAGCTCGACGCCGAGTACCCCTTCGCGGTGCTGGGCAGCGCGGAGGTTCGGCGCCTGATCCCTGAAACCGGTCCGGCTGTTGCCGGGGCCGTCATGAGTCCGCTCGATGGCCATGTCAGCCCGCTGCGGCTGCTGCGATCCCTGGTTCAAGCCTTTCACAGTCTGGGCGGGCAACTGTGTGCCGGCACACGGATCGAGGCGGTCGAGCACCAGGGCGGCCAATTCGTGGTGCGGGCCGCAGGGCGCTCGTTCGCCGCCGGAAAGATCGTGCTGGCGGCCGGGCTCGGCAACCGGGTGCTGGCGCCGCTCGTGGGCTTGCGTGCCCCCGTAGAGCCCAGCCGCGGCCAGATCCTCGTGACGGAGCGCGTGCGGCCCTTCCTTCGCTACCCCACCTTGTACGTCAGGCAGACCGGCGAAGGCGTGCTGCAGATTGGTGACTCGAAAGAGGATGTCGGCCTGGACGACGGGACCACGCTGGTCCAGCTGTCGAAAATCGCCGCGCGCGCCGCGCGGTGTTTTCCACTGCTCGACGGGGTCAATATCGTGCGCACCTGGGGTGCGCTGCGGGTGATGAGCCCCGACGGTTTTCCGATCTACCAGGCCTCCAGCGAGTGTCCGGGCGCGTTCGTCGTCACCTGCCACAGCGGCATCACCTTGGCCCCCCAACATGCCGGGCCGCTTGCGGGCTGGATCCGGGGCGGCCTGGAGCCCGCACCCATCCGCAACTTCAAGGCCGAGCGTTTCGATGTTCAGAAAAATTGACGGATTGGCCGCCCGCCCAGCGGTTTCCCTGTTTTTTGAGGACCGGTCGATCCTCGCCCAGGAGGGTGACACGATCGCCATCGCACTCATGAACGCCGGTGCGCGGGCCTTCCGCGAAACGCCGTTGTCAGGCGCGGCGCGCGGGCCACTGTGCCTGATGGGGGTGTGCTTCGACTGCCTGGTCGAGGTGGACGGTACCCCCAACGTGCAGGCCTGCATGGTGGCGGTGCGCGACGGCATGCGCGTGCGCCTGCAACACGGGGCCCGCCGTTTCGAGGGCGGGACATGAGCACGGTTTCGATGACCCACGATTTGATCGTCATCGGTGCCGGCCCGGCTGGCATGGCGGCCGCCGCCAGCGCTGCCGCGCTAGGCCTGAAGACGGTGCTGCTGGACGAACAGGCCCGCATGGGTGGCCAGATCTACCGGAACGTGCAGGCATGTGATCCGAAGGTAGCCGCCCTGCTGGGCCCCGACTACACCCACGGCACCACACTGACCGATGCGGTGAACCGCACCCGCCTGGAAGTCCGCACGGGTGCGCTGATCTGGGACGTGGCACCCGACTTGACCGTGACCGGCCTCCAGGACCGGCAGGCGTTTCAGATTCGCGCGCCGCAGATCATTGCCGCCACGGGCGCGATGGAACGGCCATCGCCCGTCCCCGGCTGGACATTGCCCGGCGTCCTGAATGCCGGCGCCGCGCAGATCGCCCTCAAGTCCGGCGGCGTGGTCCCCCAGGGCCGCATTGTTCTGGCTGGCGCGGGCCCGCTGCTGCTGCTGGTGGCCTGCCAGTTGCTGGACGCAGGGGCCGACGTGGTCGGCGTGGTGGAAACCTCACCCGGACACAACCGAGTCCGGGCGCTGCGTCACCTGCCGGCAGCGCTGGCCGCATGGCCCTATCTGGCAAAGGGGCTGCGGATGATGATGCGCCTTCGCAAATCCGGCATCCTTTGGTTTGCGCAGGCGCAGGCTTTGGAAATCCAAGGCGCTGACTGCGCGCAGGCCCTGGTCTTCCAGGCAGGCGGGCGCACGCAGCGCGTCGATGCCGATTGCGTGCTGCTGCATCACGGCGTCATACCCAACACGCAACTGAGCCGCCTCCTGCGGGTGGACCATCGCTGGGACGACCGACAGCTTGCGTGGCAGGTTGTCACGGACACATTCGGACAAACCTCGCGGCCCGGCCTGCGCGTGGCAGGCGACGGTGCCGCCATTGGCGGAGCACTTGCAGCCGAAGCCAGTGGCGCACTGGCGGCGCTGGGTGCGGCGCACCAGCTCGGACGCCTGACCGACGATGACTTCGCCACACGCGCCAGGCCACTGCATCGGTCTTTGGCCCGACACCTGGCCATTCGCCCGTTCCTGGACGAGCTGTACCGCCCGCCTACCTGGATCGTACAGCCAGCCGACGCCACCATCGTATGCCGCTGCGAGGAAGTGACCGCCGGGCGCGTACGGGAGATGGCCCGCCTGGGCTGCGTGGGTCCCAACCAGACGAAATTCTTCAGTCGCTGTGGCATGGGTCCCTGCCAGGGACGAATTTGCGGCTCCACGGTGACCCAGGTGCTGGCCGCCGAGCTGGACAAAAGCCCGAACGAAGTCGGTGCCTATCGCATTCGGGCACCACTCAAGCCGATTCCATTGGGTGCACTGTCGGCGCTGGCAGTGCCGGCCTCTGCCCATGGCCCGAGCGCGCCGCACTGTGCGCCGCCCAACGTGGAGAAGGAATGAGCATGCAGATCGAACGTTTCCATACCGGCCCGCGCATGAGCAAGATCGTGCGCCATGCGGGCCTGGTCTATCTGTGCGGCCAAACGTCCAGCGGGCGCCCGGATGCACAGGACATCGAATCCCAGACCCGCGAAATGCTGGCCCGCGCCGATGCCTTGCTGACCGAAGCCGGCAGCAGCCGCGAACGTATCCTCGCCGCCACGATCCACCTGCGCGATATGGGCGATTTCGCTGCCATGAACGCGGTTTGGGAAGCGTGGCTCCCAGCAGGCACCGCGCCGGCACGGACGACGGTCGAAGCGCGCCTGGCCACACCCGAGCTACTGGTCGAGATCACGTTGACCGCCGCCGCCTGATGGCGAGTCGCCACCAGATCGCTACAACAACGATAGCTGCTTGTGGCCGGCGGACGCTGGGAAGCAGCCTTTTTGGACACCAAAAACAGCCGTCTGGAGCCCCCTGACGGCCTGCCCAGCGCTCAGTAGGTCCCCGGATACGCCCCGCCATCGGGCAGGATGTTCTGGCCCGTGATGTAGGCGGCCTGCCGGCTGCACAGGAAGGCACAGATGGCGCCGAATTCCTCGGCCGTGCCGTAGCGGCCGGCCGGAATCTGCGCCTGCTGCGCGCGGCGCAGGTCGTCCACGCTCTTGCCGGTCTTGGTGGCCGCGGCCTGCAGCGTGGCGGCGATGCGGTCGGTGTCGAACTTGCCCGGCAGCAGGTTGTTGATCGTCACACCCTTGGCCGCGATGCCGCTGCGCGCCAGGCCGGCCACAAAGCCGGTCAGGCCGCTGCGCGCACCGTTGGACAGGCCCAGGATGTCGATCGGCGCCTTCACCGCGCTGGAGGTGATGTTGACGATGCGCCCGAAGCCGCGCGCGGCCATGCCGTCCACCGTGGCCTTGATGAGTTCGATTGGGGTGAGCATGTTGGCGTCCACCGCCTGGATCCAGGCGTCGCGGTCCCAGTTGCGGAAGTCACCCGGCGGCGGGCCGCCGGCGTTGGTGACGACGATGTCGAAGCCGGTGCCCGGCCCGCCCGCCACGCCGAACACCGCCGCGCGGCCCTCGGCGGTGGTGATGTCGGCGGCCACGGCCAGCACCTGCGCAGCGGGGCCGGCGTGCGCCCGCAGCTCGGCGGCGGTTCGCTCCAGTGCCTCGGCGCCACGGGCCACGATGACGACGTTGACGCCTTCACGCACCAGCGCCAGCGCGCAGCCGCGGCCCAGCCCCTTGCTCGCGCCGCCCACCAGCGCCCATTTGCCTGCGATTCCCAAATCCATAACAATGCCCGCTTCGCGTCTGTGAAAGAGTCCGAATGATAGGGGCCGCGATCGATCGACGGAAAACACCGGGTCATCGGTGGCTTGCCGTGTCGCTGCTGGCATGGGCGGGCGGTGCGCTGGCCGACGGTGATCCGGGCGTGCTGCGGCGCGCGGCGGATCTGCGCGCCACACCCTCGGCCAGCGCCCCGAGCCTGGCCTCGCTGCCAGCGCAGGCGAGCGTCACCCGCCTGGCAGGGCGCGAAGGCGCCTGGATCCAGGTGCGCACCGCCGCGGGCCAGACCGGCTGGCTGCACCTGTTCGATGTCGGCTCGCCCGGCGCGGCCGGTGGCACCGGTTCGGGCGCGGGCCAGGCCGCCAGCAGCGGGCTGCGCGGCCTGACCAACCTGTTCTCGCGTGGCAGCGGGGCCGGTGGCACCACCGTGGCCACGACGACCGTCGGCATCCGTGGCCTGAGTGCCGAAGACATCGCCAACGCCCAGCCTGACGCGGCCGCCGTCGCGCGCATGGAGGGCCTGCGCCAGAGTGAGGCCGAGGCGCGCGCGTTCGCCGCCAGCGCCTCGCTCAAGAGCCAGACGGTCGAAGCCCTGCCCGGCCCGGCCGCAACCGGTGCCGGACCCGCCGGAGGGTCAACCCCATGACGCCCTTCATGCTCGGCCGACGTGGCTTGCGCGCCGCGTTGGCCACGTCCCTGTTGCTGGCGGCCAGCGGCGCGCCGGCCCAGTTCAACGCGCTGCGGCTGCTGGGATCGGTGAACCTCGGCGGACCCGCCACGGCACCGTCGCCGGGCGGCGCGTCCGGCGGTGACCTGCTGCAATTGCTGTCGCAGTCGCTGGAGCAGATCGACGAGCCGAAAGAGATCGAAATCGGCCGCCAGCTCGCCGCCGTGCTGCTGGGCAGCAAACCCATTCATGGCGACATGGCATTGCAGGCCTATGTGAACCGGCTCGGACGCTGGATCAGCCTGCACAGCACGCGCCCCAACCTGCCCTGGGCGTTCGTGGTGATCGACGACGACGGCTACAACGCGTTCGCGGCACCCGGCGGTTTTGTGTTCGTCACCAAGGGGCTGGTCGACCGGGTGCGCGACGAGGCCGAACTCGCCGGCATCCTGGCCCACGAGATCACCCATGTGACCAGCAAGCACCACCTGGTGGCGTTGCGGGCCAAGGCCCAGGCCGGTTTGCTGACGCAACTGGTGGCCTCGCAACTCAGGAACAACGCCGGTGGCTGGGTGTCGGCGCAGATGCTGGCGCTGGGGCGCAACCTGTACGGCAGCGGCCTGGACCAGCAGGACGAGTTTGACGCCGACCGAAACGGCATCGTGCTGGCGACCCGCGCCGGTTTCGACCCGTACGGACTGGCCGCCGCCTTGCAGCAGCTGCGCACCGCCACGCCCGACGATCCGCTGTTCGCGCTGTCGCTGAGCACGCACCCGGCGCCGCAACTGCGGCTGGACCGCATCGAACTGGCCATGGGCAGCCGGCTCGACGGTTTTGCCGGACAGCCACCGGTGCCGCTGGCGCTACGCCTGGCGCGCTGAGCGCGAGAACATGAAGATGCCGGCCACCACCAGCACGGTGCCGGCGATGATCCAGTGGTTCAGCGGCTCGCCGAGGATCAACACTCCCATCAGGATGGTGGCCAGCGGCCCGATCATGCCGGTCTGTGCCGTCAACGCGGGGCCGATGCGTTCGATGGCCATCATTACCAGCAGCACCGGCAGCGCGGTGCAGGCGATGGCGTTGAGCAGCGACAGCCACAGCACCGGCGGCGCCACCTGCGCGGCCGACAACGGCCGCAGCAGCGCGAACTGCGCGATGCACAGCACACAGGCCACCGACGTGGCCAGCCCGGCCAGGCGCAGCGCGCCCAGGCGGTGCACCAGCTCGCCGCTGTAGCTCAGGTACAGCGCGTAGCTCACGGTGCTCAGGAACACCAGCAGCGTGCCCCAGGCCACCGCGCTGCCGTCCAGCGAGAGCTGATGCCCGAACACCAGCACCACCCCGCAGTAGCTCACCGCCATCGCCACCAGCTGCGGCCGGCGGATGCGCCGCCCGTGCAGCAGCCAGCCCAGCAGCAGCACCAGCGTCGGGTTGAGGTACAGGATCAGCCGTTCCAGCGAGGCGGTGATGTACTGCAGGCCGGCGAAATCGAGAAAGCTGGCGAGGTAGTACCCGGTGAAGCCCAGCCACAGCACGCCCGCGGCGTCGCGCCGGGTGAGCGCCGGCTGGCCGCGCCCTGCCCACCAGGCCATGAAGGCGAAGAACGGCAGCGCAAACAGCATGCGGTACATCAGCAGGGTGACCGCGTCCACGCCGTACCGATAGGCGAGCTTGACGATGATGGCCTTGCCGCTGAACGCGATGGAGCCGGCGACGGCCAGCGCCAAGCCGCCTGCCAGGCTGGCGGAATGGGGTACGGCGGTCCGACTAGAAACCAACAGCCTGCCCGTCGCGCCGCGCGTCGCTGGCGGCCACATAGCCCTCGACCTTGGGATCGCCCGCGCGCCAGATGAACTGACCGGCGCCGAAGTCCTGGTAGGAGTCGTTGATGACCTCCATGCGGTGGCCGCGCTCGGCCAGGCCTTGCACGGTGGCCGCATCCAGCGCCGACTCCACGTTGATTTCCAGGCCGGCGTTGTAGCGCCAGCGCGGCGCATCGCAGGCCGCCTGCGGGTTCTGCCCGTAATCGAGCATGCGCACCAGCGTTTGCATGTGGCCCTGCGGCTGCATGTTGGCGCCCATCACGCCGTAGCTCATCACCGGCTGACCGTTCTTGGTGAGGAAGGCCGGGATGATGGTGTGGAACGGGCGCTTGCCCGGCGCGACCAGGTTGGCCGGGTTGGCGGCCTTCGCATCCACGCTGAAGCCATGGCCGCGGTTTTGCAGGCTGATGCCGAACGTCGGCTCGACGCAGCCCGAGCCGAAACCCATGTAGTTGCTCTGGATGAAGCTGACCATCATGCCGTTCTCGTCGGCGGCGGTCAGGTAGATCGTGCCGCCCTTGACCGGGTTGCCGGCGCCGAAATCCTGCGCCTTCTTCATGTCGATGAGTTTCGCGCGGCTGGCGAGGTAGGCGTCATCGAGCATCTGATCGGCGCTCACCGCCATCGACGAGGGCTCGGCCACGTAGCGGTAGACGTCGGCAAAGGCCAGCTTCATGGCCTCGATCTGCAGGTGCTGCGAATCCACGCCGTCCACCGGCAAGGCGGACACGTCGAACTGGCCGAGGATGCCCAACGCAATCAACGCCGCGATGCCCTGCCCGTTGGGCGGAATCTCATGCAGCGTGTAGCCCCGGTAGTTCTTGGCGATGGGCTGGACCCATTCCGGCCGGTAGGCCGCGAAGTCGCTGGCCTTCAGGCTGCCGCCATGCTGCGCGGAAAACCGTTCGATGGCCAGTGCGATCTCGCCGCCGTAATAAGCCTGGCCGCGGGTCTCGGCAATGGCGCGCAGGCCGCGCGCCGCCGCCTTGAACTGGAACAGTTCGCCCACCTCGGGCGCGCGGCCCCAGGGCATGAAGGCCGCAGAAAATCCCGGCAAGGACTGCAGCTCGGGGACCGCCGCCGCCCACTTCTGCTGCACCACCACCGGCAGCAGGTAGCCCCGCTCGGCGATTTCGATGGCCGGCTGCATCAGGTCGGCGAACGGCAGCTTGCCGAAACGCTCGCTCAGCGCCACCCAGCTGCTCACGGCGCCGGGCACCGTCACGGCATCGAAACCACGCTTGGGCGGTGCCTGGGTGTCCTGTCCGTATTTGCCGCGGAAGTACGCCGGCGTCCAGGCCGCGGGGGCGCGGCCGGAGGCATTGAGCCCATGCAGGGCCTGGCCATCCCACAGGATGCAGAAGGCATCGCTGCCCAGCCCGTTGCTGACGGGTTCGCAAATGGTCATGGCGGCCGCGGCGGCCACCGCTGCGTCCACCGCGTTGCCGCCGTTGTACAGCATGCGCAGGCCCGCCTGGGCGGCCAAAGGGTGAGAGGTGGACACCACATTGCGCGCGAACACGGGCAGCCGGGTGGTGGTGTAGGGATTGGAAAAATTGAAGTTCATGTGATGAATCCGGTGGTGGTCACCGCTTCGGTGACGGGGTAAGAAACGACGCAGCCATCAGTCCGCCACGATCTTGCGCTCGGTGATGATTTTTTTCCACTTGGCGGCATCCACCGCAGCCATGTTCGCGAACTGGGCCGGCGTGCCGCCGACGCCTTCGATGCCCAGGCGCGCCAGACGCTCCTTGACCTCGGGGTCGGCCAGTGCCTGGTTGATGGCAGCGTTGATCCGGGCTGTCACATCCGCGGGCAGACCTTTGGGGCCGTACAGGCCGAACCAGGTGTTGGACTCGAACCCGGGCAACAGCTCCGACACCGCAGGCAGATCGGGCGCCATCGGCGTGCGCTGTGCGGAGGTCACCGCCAGCGCGCGCAGGCGCCCGTCGCGCACGTGCGGCAGGCCGGTGGGCAGCGAGTCGAACAGCACGTCGACCTTGCCGCTGACCAGATCGGGAATCGCGAGCGCCGTGCCTTTGTAGGGGATGTGCACCAGGTACAGGCCCGCCTGCGACTTGAACAGTTCTGCCGTCAACTGCACGATGGTGCCATTGCCGCTGGAAGCGTAGTTCAGCCGCCCCGGGTTCTTGCGCGCGAAGTCCACCCACTCTTTGAGCGTTTTGGCCGGCGAGCTGTTCGGCACCAGCATGATGCTGGGTGCATTGCCGACGTGGCAGATGGGCGTGAAATCACGCACCGCGTCGTAGGGCATCTTTGCATTCAGCGCCGGTCCGATGGCGTGGGTGCTTGACGTGGCCAGCAACAGGGTGTAGCCGTCGGGACTCGCCTTGGCCACCAGATCCGACCCGATGGTGCCGCCGGCACCCGGCCGGTTCTCCACGACCACCGAGACGCCGAGTTTCTCGCCGAGCTTCTGCGACAGGGCGCGCGCAAAGATGTCGGTAGCGCCGCCCGCTGGAAAGGGGACGACCAGTCGGATCGGTTTGGTCGGCCAGGCCTGCGCGCGCGCGACCGTACCGAGCAACAGGCTGGCGCCGGCACCGGCGCCAAGAACGAGGTGACGTCTCTTCATGGGTCTCCTGCGGGAATCAAAGCTTTGGGACACCCCATTGTGCGGCACTCGCGCCGGCGCTGCTGGCAGGTGCCCCAAGAAAAACGGCGCCCGAAAGCGCCGTCTGTTTCACACCGCGGCCGGCATCAGTCCTCGACGAACGCCTCTTCGCGCTTGTTCTTGATCGCCGGCATCAGCACCACCACCAGCAACAGCGCGGCGGCCGCCAGCAGGCTTGCCGACAGCGGCCGCGTGACGAACACGCTCCAGTCGCCGCGCGAGAGCAGCAGCGCACGGCGCAGGTTCTCTTCCATCATCGGCCCCAGAATGAAACCCAGCAGCAGTGGCGCGGGCTCGGCGCCGAGCTTGATGAACAGATAACCGATCACGCCGAACAGGGCCACCATCCAGATGTCGAAGGTGTTGTTGTTGGTGGAGTACACACCGATTGCGCAGAACAGCACGATGGCGGGGAACAGCCAGCGGTACGGGACCGTCAGCAGCTTGATCCAGATGCCGATCATCGGCAGGTTCAGGATCACCAGCATCAGGTTGCCGATCCACATCGACGCGATCAGGCCCCAGAACAGCTCGGGGTTGCTGGTCATGACCTGCGGGCCGGGCTGGATGTTGTGGATGGTCATGGCGCCGACCATCAGCGCCATCACCGCGTTCGGCGGAATGCCAAGCGTCAGCAGTGGGATGAACGAGGTCTGCGAACCGGCATTGTTGGCCGATTCGGGCGCCGCCACGCCGCGGATGTTGCCCTGGCCGAAAGGCACCTCGCCCGGCTTGAGCTTGGTCTTCTTTTCGACCGTGTACGCCGCAAACGCCGCCAGCAACGCGCCGCCGCCCGGCAGGATGCCGAGCAGGGAGCCGATGGTCGTGCCGCGAAGCACCGCCGGCACCATGCGTTTGAAGTCCTCTGCCGACGGGTACAGGTGCGTGACTTTGCCGGCAAAGACTTCGCGGTGCTCCTCCTTGATCGAGAGGTTCTGGATGATCTCGCCGTAGCCGAACACGCCCATGGCGATCACGATGAAGCCGATGCCGTCGGTCAGTTCGGGGATGTCGAACGAGAAGCGCGCCACGCCGGAGTTCACGTCGGTGCCCACGAGGCCCAGCAGCAGGCCCAGCACGATCATCGAGATCGCCTTCAGCAGCGAACCCGAGGCCAGCACCACGGCACCGATCAGGCCCAGGATCATCAGCGAGAAATACTCGGCTGGGCCGAACTTGAACGCCACCTCGGTCAGCGGCGCCGCAAAGGCCGCCAGGATCAGCGTGCCGACGCAACCGGCGAAGAACGAGCCCAGACCGGCCGCGGCCAGGGCGGGCCCGGCACGACCCTTGCGGGCCATCTGGTAGCCATCGATCACGGTCACCACCGAGGACGATTCACCCGGCAGGTTCACCAGGATGGCGGTGGTCGAACCGCCGTACTGGGCGCCGTAATAGATGCCCGCCAGCATGATCAGCGCCGCCACGGGTGGCAGCGCGTAGGTGGCCGGCAGCAGCATGGCGATGGTGGCCACCGGGCCAATGCCGGGCAGCACGCCGATCAGCGTGCCCAGCAGGCAGCCGATGAAGGCGTAGATCAGGTTCTGCATCGTGAAGGCGACGCCGAAACCGAGGGTGAGGTTGTTGATCAGGTCCATGGTCGAAGTCTCCTCAGCCCGTGATGAAGGTCGGCCAGACCGGGAACTGCAGCTTGAGCAGCATGATGAAGGCCAGGTAGCTGCCGACCGACAGGATGACCGACAGGATCAGCACCTCCTTGAGGCTGAAGGTCTCGCCGGCCAGGCTGGCCACGATGGTCAGGCCGAAGATCGCCGCGATCAGCCCCATCGCCGGCAAGCCGATGCTGGGCAGCCCGCCCAGCAGAATGCCGAACAGCAGGTTGGAGGCGATGATGAAGAAAAGCGGTTTCCAGGCGAAGGCGCCGATCTTGTCACCGCCTTCAGTTTCGACCACCAGCGCCTTGAACATCACCACCGCGCCCAGGATGGCCAGGATGATGCCCAGCAGCAGCGGAAAGTACCCCGGCCCCATGCGCGCGCCGTTGCCCACGGTGTAGGTGGTGGCGCCCACCGCGAACGCGGCTCCGACGGTGGTGAACATCAGCCCGGAGAAAAAATCTTTCTGGCTCTTGATTCTCACAAGTGAACTCCTTGATACGGAATGTGCGAAGGGCCGATTCTGGCGGCAAAAGCCATCACACCCCATGTGGGTTTCACCTACCTGCGGCGAACGTCAGGAGGCCTCGGGCCAGGCATCTCCGGGTTAACCCGAGCCCTGGCTCAGTCCACCGGCGGCGTGGCCGCGAGGACCTCGTCCAGCGTGGTCACCCCCTCGGCGACCCGCAAGGCGCCTGCCAGGCGCAGCGGACGCATGCCGTCCGTGACCGCCTGGCGGCGCAGCGCGTCGATGCTGGGCTGCTGGTTGACGCGGTCCTTGAAGGCCTCGGTCACCGTCAGCAGCTCGTACAGGCCCATGCGGCCCATGTAGCCGGTCATGCGGCACTCCACGCAGCCCACCGCCTGGTACGGCCGGTAGCCGCCGTTGATCTTCCACGGCTTGACCACCGCCTCCAGGTCGGCGCGGGTGGCGACTTCGTCGCGGGTCTTGCAGTGCGGGCACAGGGTGCGCACCAGCCGCTGCGCCAGAACGCCGAGCACCGTGGCGTTGATCAGGTACGGCGGCACGCCGAGCTCCATGGCACGCGTGATGGCGCTCGGCGCATCGTTGGTGTGCAGCGTGGAGAACACCAGGTGCCCGGTCAGCGCCGCCTGCACCGCCATCTCGGCCGTCTTGAGATCCCGGATTTCGCCGACCATGATGATGTCCGGGTCCTGGCGCATCAGCGCGCGCAGACCCTCGGTGAAGCCGAAGTCGAGCTGCGGCTGCACCTGGGTCTGGTTGAACGAGGGCTCGATCATCTCGATCGGGTCTTCGACCGTGTTCACGTTCACGGCCTCGGTGGCCAGACGGCGCAGCGTGGAATACAGCGTGGTGGTCTTGCCCGAGCCGGTGGGGCCGGTCACGAGGATGATGCCATGGGGCCGCTTGACCAGCGCCTCCCAGCGCCCGGCGTCGTGCGGGGTGAAGCCCAGCGCATCCAGATCCTTGACCGTGGTGTCGGGGTCGAAAATGCGCATCACCATCTTCTCGCCGAATGCGGTGGGCAGCGTCGACAGGCGCATCTCGATCTCGTCGCCATGCGTGTTTCGGGTCTTGATGCGGCCATCCTGCGGTCGGCGTTTTTCGATCACGTCCATGCGTCCGAGCAGCTTGATGCGCGCCGTCATCGCGTTGAGCACACCGATCGGCATCTGGTAGACCGGGTGCAACACCCCGTCGATGCGGAAGCGGATCGTTCCCTGCTCGCGCCGGGGCTCCAGATGGATGTCGCTGGCGCGCTGGTCGAAGGCGTACTGCCACAACCAGTCCACCACCTGCACCACGCCCTGGTCGTTGGCGTCGAGCTGTTTGTTGCTGCGGCCCAGCTCCACCAGCTGCTCGAAGCTGGCGCCGCCCGCGTTGCCGCCGGCCTTCTGCGCCGCGCGCACCGACTTGGCCAGTGCGAAGAACTCCACCGTGTAACGCTGGATCTCGCCCGGGCTGGCCAGCACCCGGCGCACCGTGCGCCGGGACTGGCGCTCCACCTCGGCCACCCAGTCGGTCAGAAAGGGCTCGGCCGTGGCCACCACCACCTCGGCCGGCGTCACCTGCACCGGCAGCACGCGGTGGCGCTCGGCGTAGGCCGCGCTCATGACGTCGGACACCTTGCCCACGTCGACCTTGAGCGGATCGATGCGCAGGTACTCCATCCCGAAGCGCCCGGCCAGCCACTGGGTCAGCGTCTCGATGTCCAGCGCCTTGCCATCGCTGGCGCGGCGCATCGACACGCTGGCCAGCCGCACCAGCGGGTGCTGCACGCTCTCGGCCTGCGCGCAGCGAGCGATGGTGCGCTGCGCCTCCTCGGGGGTGATCAGACCGTCGTCGCGGGCCCACTCCACCAGGCGGCGCCAGTCGATCGGGCCCTGATGGGCAGCGGCTGCGGGCAGGGGTTTTGAAGTGACCGTGTTCATGGCTTGGTGACGGGTTTGAACACCCGCAACCACTTGGTGGCGGGCAGGTTCCAGCGAGTCTGGATGGTTTCGGCGCGCTCGGCAAGCGCATCCCGCGGCGGGCGGCTGGCCGTGCGTTGCGCCAGCACCACCGTGTTGCCCTCGCGGGTGGGCTTGAAAGCCCAGACGGCCTCTTCCCCGAAGGCGGCGGCGATCTTGGCCAGGCTGCGTTCGTAGCTGGAGGCACGGCCGAACAGGTTGACCGTCATGCAACCGTCGTCGGTCAGCAGCGCGCGGCAGCGGGCGTAGAAAACCTCGTCGTCGAGCACCGGCGCGGCGGCCTCGTGGTCGTACAGGTCCACCTGCAAGGCATCGACGCTGCCCTGCCATTCAGGTTTGCAAATTTCAACCGCTGCATCGGCGATCACCACCTGCAGCTTCGCGTCCTCGGGCGGCAGCTTGAACCAGCCCCGGCAGGCTGCCAGCACCTGCGGATTGAGTTCGATCGCGGTGGTCTTCATGCGCAGCTGGCGCCGGCAGAATTTGGTCAGCGCGCCCGCGCCCAGGCCCAGTTGCATCGCGTGGCGCGACGCCACGGTGGCGGGTTCGACGAACAGCAGCCAGGCC
>Ga0209604_1000821_pt1 | contig 27574 bp, 26 predicted proteins | sample AD_UKC097_MetaG_FD_184405 | JGI IMG/M metagenome (GOLD analysis project Ga0209604, IMG submission 184405) | Active sludge microbial communities of municipal wastewater-treating anaerobic digesters from USA - AD_UKC097_MetaG (SPAdes) (version 2) | ecosystem: Engineered > Bioreactor > Anaerobic >... | reverse complement strand
GTACCCCGCCCGGACCGTCGTGTAGATCCCCCCGCGGACGTTGAAGTTCCCCGTGACCTCCGCCGATTTCGGTTTCACCGCCTCCACGAAATCCTCGAGAATCCGGTTCACCGCCTCCTCGTGGAAGATCCCCCGGGTCCGGAAGGCGTTCAGGTAGAACTTGAGGGACTTGAGTTCCACCAGGAGTTCCCCGGGGACGTACCGGAGGACGATCTCGGCGAAGTCGGGCTGTCCCGTCCTGGGGCACAGGCAGGTGAACTCGGGAAAGCGGATGTTCACCTCGTAGTCCCGCGTCCGGTAATTATTGGGAATCGTTTCTAGCTTCTCTTCCATAGTACCCCACTAGCATGTAGCAGAAAGGCGTGTCAAGGAGGGCGATGACGAGCTTGACGGCGTACTGGCCCAGGATCATCTTTCCGATGTCCCCGGCGGGGTAGCTCCCCCAGAAGGCGATGGTGATGAAGAGGGTCGAGTCCAGCAGCTGGGAGACCGCCGTGGAGAGGTTGTTCCGAAGCCAGAGGTGGCGCCCGCCCGTTTTCCCCTTCCACCAGTGGAAGGACCAGACGTCGTGGTTCTGGGAGACGAGGTAGGCCAGCATGGAGGCGGCGACGATCCGGGGCGTGGCGCCCAGGATCCGGTCCCAGGCCTCCTGGAAGGGCCAGAAGGGCGCCGGGGGGAGCAGCCGGGCGGCGAAGAGAAGGACCGCCATGACGAGGGACAGGTAGAATCCCGTCATGACCAGTTTCCGGGCGCTTTCCTTTCCCTCCACCTCGGCCACCACGTCCGTGAAGAGGAAGGTCACCGGGTAGGCGATGATCGCCGCCGGGACGATGAGCCCGAAGAGGGAGACGATCTTCGAGGCCATGACGTTGGACAGGAGAAGAAAGGTGATGAAGAGGTATTTGACGCCTTCGAGCCTCATTTTTCTTCTCAGGGAGATATTCCTTGAATTCTCCCCGTTTCTTTCTGTATAACGAAATGTAAGCGACGTCCGGTAACGGGGAGCGCTTCCGTATGGAAGATCACGACTTCTAACATCCCGGAAAGGGGACTGTCAACGGTTGTTTTCTTCCGAGATCCTGCTTGACACCCCGCTACCCCTGTGTTAAGCGGCAGTTTCGTTGAGTGCAATTCCAGTGAATTCCAGAGCATTCCATGGAAAAAAGGCTGCCTTCCATCGAGGACTTTGAGGCCTTCATCGGCCGGATCGAGTACCACATCCTCCGCGGGGAGTGGGACGCCGTGAAGCGCACCGCCGAAGGCAGGCTGGATCTCATTCCCGGCGACGGCGCCGCCTGCCTCGCCCTGTCCCTGTCCATGGCCAGGGAGGGACGGAAAAAGGAGGCCCTCCGCGTTCTCGAGAACATGGAGCGGATCGAGGAGGGCTGGGGACTGCTGTACCGGTACGGAGGAGACGTCTTCGCCCGACAGGGGATGATCCGGGAAGCCATGGAGAGCTACCGGAAAAGCTCCATCCTGAATTCCGGCAAGGTCCGCTGGATCGAGCGGAACGGATCGGAGCCCGCCGAACCCCGTTCCGTCCCGGAGGGACTCCCCGGCGAGGAGGACGACGGGGGAAAGGTTCCCGAGGAGTTTCTGACCCCCACCATGGCGGACCTCTACATCCGCCAGGGCCATTACGAACTGGCCCGGTCCTCCCTGGAAAAACTTCTTTCCGGGGACCCCGGGAACGAGACGCTCCGGGAGAAGCTCCAGAACCTGGAGACGCGGATCGAGGAGAGGCGGACGGTGCGGGAACGGGTCCTGTCCGAGCTGAACCGCTGGCTCGCCCTCCTGGAGGAACGAAAGTCCGCCGCCGCCGGCGAGGGGCTCCATGTCTGAGCTGCTGCGGGAAGAAGGCGGCGTTTCCTTTCCGGAAAGGACGGCGAGGATCCGGGAAGGGCTGTCCCGGTGGTCCGCCGAGGGGATCGCTTTTTTCGGCGCACCGGGAATCCGTTATCTCACGGGCTTCACGGGAAGCGAGGGGACGCTTTTCGTGGGAGGCGGCGTTCCCGTTCTGATTGTTGACGGCCGGTACACGACCCAGGCCCGGGCGGAGGCCCGGGGGGTGGAGGTGGTCGAATTCCGGGACCGGATGGAAGGACTCTGCCGGCTGATCGCGGAACGGGGCCTGGAGACGGTCGCCTTCGAAGCCGCCTCCCTTTCCTGCGAGGCCTATTTTACCCTCCGGGAGCGTCTGGGGGAAAAGGTTGTCCTGAAGCCCCTGGGAAAAGAAATCGCGGGGATCCGGAAGATCAAGGAGCCCCGGGAGGTGGCGCGGATCCGCAGGGCCGCGGCCATCGCCTCCGAAGCCTTCCTGTCCGTTCTCGAACACCTGAAGCCGGGCCGGGCGGAGATCGACATCGCCCGCAGGCTCGAATGGGAGATGGAGGAACGGGGCAGTGAAAAGCCCTCCTTCGAGACCATTGTCGTCGCCGGGAAAAGAGCGGCGCTGCCCCACGGCAAGCCGGGAAAGGCCGGGATCGGACACGGCGACGTCGTGGTGGTCGATTTCGGGGCCGTCGTGGAGGGATACTGCTCCGATGAAACCTGCACCGTGGCGGTGGGCAGGATCCCGCCCGAGAAAAAGAAGGTTTACGAAGCCGTGAAAGAGGCCCACGACAGGGCCATCGAGCAGGTTCGCGAGGGGGTTTCCTGCCGGGAGGTGGACAGAACCGCCCGGGAATGGATCGAAAAGGCGGGGTTCGGCCCCTTCTTCACCCACGGGACGGGACACGGCGTGGGGCTGGAGGTGCACGAGGTTCCGAGGATCTCCACCGTCGACGACGGGGTGCTCGAGGAGGGCATGGTGATCACCGTCGAACCCGGCGTCTACATCCCGGGGGAATTCGGCGTGAGGATCGAGGATCTCCTCCTCGTGAAAAAAGATGGTTGCGAAATTCTTTCCTCCGTGCCAAAGGATCTCATGATCGTTGAGTGAGCCCGACCCGGGACACGGGAACGATTCCCTGACCCCTTGCCGGAGGACCGGGGGCAAGGGAAAATCGAACTGGAGGTTTTTGCGGAGAACATGGCGGTTTTTCCTGAAGATCTGCTTTATACGCGCGAACACACCTGGGTGAGGGTCGACGGAAACCAGGCGACCATCGGGATTACCGATCACGCCCAGGAAAGGCTCGGCGAAATCCTCTCCATTGAACTTCCCGCCGTGGATACCTATGTGGAGCAGGACGAGTCCTTCGGCGTGATCGAATCGACGAAAACGACGACGGAACTGATCTCCCCGGTGAGCGGGGAGGTGGTCGGGGTGAACGACGACCTGACCGACGACGTGGGGATCGTCAACAGCGACCCGTACGACACGGGCTGGATGATCGTCGTCGAAATGGACGATCCGAGCGAACTGGACAACCTTCTCGACGCCGAGGGATACGAGGATTTTGTGGAAGCGGACGGAGGGGCGGACTGACCTGCAGTGGAACCCTGGCGGCTTCTTCCCTTTCGCTCCGGCGACCCGTTCGAGAACATGGCCGTGGACGAGGCCCTGTTCCGGATCCAGGAACGAAGAAGGATGCCGCCGACGCTCCGGTTTTTCGGGTGGACGGTGAGAACCGTTTCGCTTGGGTATTTTCAGGATACCCGGCGGGAAGTGGATCTGGAAGCGTGCCGCGCCTCGGGGGTGCCCGTGGTCCGGCGCCCCACGGGGGGAAAGGCGGTCATTCACGACCGCGATCTCTGTTATTCCGTGACAGGAAGATCGGAACTGCCGGAATTTTCCGGCGGTCTCATGCCGACCTACCGGCTCATCGGACGGTGTCTCGCCCGGGGGCTCGCGGGGGCGGGAGTGGCCGTCTCCATGCCCGGGGATGAGGAGGATGCCGAAGGGGCGGCGGGAAGGGATGCCTTCTGTTTCGCCAGCGCCTCCCGCTACGAGCTTCTCGTGGGGGGCAGAAAGATCTGCGGGAGCGCCCAGTCACGGTCCCGGAACGCCTTCCTGCAGCAGGGGTCGGTTCTGATCCATTTCGACGGGGACCTTCCCTCCCGCTTTCTGAGAAGGACGCCCGGCGTGCTTCCCGGCGCGGCGGGAAACCTTGGGGACCATGTCACGTCCCTTTCGGGGGAAGGCGTCCGGGGGATGGACGGGGAGGGCCTTGCCGCCCGTCTCCTCGCCGGGTTCGAGGAGGTCCTCGGCGTCCCCGTCAAGGAAGGGACCCTGACGGAAGAGGAAGCGTCGCTTGCCCGCGAACTCCGGGAGGGCAAATACGGAAGCGACGCCTGGAACGTGGAAGGCAGGGGAAGGGAATGGATGTCCGCGCGCTGATCAAAAAAGAAGTCCTGGGCCAGAAGGCTTATGCCGTCGACCTGTCGGACTGTCCCGTCAAACTGGATGCAAACGAAAATCCTCACAGGCTCTCCCCCGCGGCCGCCACGGTCCTCCACGACGCGCTCCGGGATGTCGCCCTGAACCGGTATCCCGATCCGGAGGCCCGGAAGCTCCGGGACCGGCTCTCCGCCCTGTACGGCGTTCCCCGGGAGATGATCCTCGCCGGCAACGGATCGGACGAACTCATCCAGATTCTCCTGGCGGTGCTCCGGACCGGCGGGGAGGGCGGCGGGGTGCTCCTGCCCGTGCCCACCTTCGCCATGTACGGGATCACGGCGGTCAACATGGGACACCGGGTGACCGAGGTGCCCCTCGACGGGGACTTCGACCTCCCCGACGGGTTCGCCGGCCGGTGGGTCGAAGGGGAAAACCCCGACATCGTGTTTCTTGCCTATCCCAACAATCCCACGGGCAACTGCTTCAGCCGCGGGAAGATGGAGGAGGTCCTCGACGCCGCGAAGGGGTTCGTGGTCGTCGACGAGGCCTACGGTCCCTTCTCCGGGAAAACCTTTCTCCCGGAGGTGGAACGGCGGGAAAACCTGGTCATCCTCAGGACCTTTTCCAAGGTCGGCTTCGCGGCGATCCGGCTCGGCGTGCTCATCGGGTCCCCCGTCCTCCTCGGAGAGCTGAACAAGGTCAGGCTTCCCTACAACCTGAACGCCCTCACCCAGGCCATGGGAGCCCGCCTCCTCGATCACGGGGAGGAACTGGACCGCCAGGTCCTGGCCATCGTGAAGGGCAGGGAGGAACTGTTCCGGGAACTGCAAAAGATGGAAGGGATCCGCCCCTTTCCGTCGGATGCGAATTTTATCCTTTTTCGTTGTGCTTACGACAAAGATCGGGTATATAAGGGATTGCTGGAGCGGGGAGTTCTGGTCAAATCGTTTGCCTCGCCGCCGGTTCTCCGGGACTGCTTCAGGGTTTCCGTGGGAACGGAGGAGGAGAACCGGGCATTCGTGGCGGCGCTTCGTGATGTCGTCGGCACCTGCCGGTGACTTTTTTTGTTGACAACGGATTCCCGCTGTCATATGAAAATCCCCCTGCGGTTTCCGCGGGGTCATGGAATGCACGAGGAAAGGAAGGGATTTTTTTGGAGGTCAAGGTAATCGACAACGACGTCGAGAAGGCGCTCAAGATCCTGAAGAACAAGCTTTCCAAGAACGGACTTTTCAAGGAGCTGAAACTTCGGAGGGCCTACGAGAAACCGTCGGTCAAGCGCAAGAGAAAGGCCCTCGAAGCCCGTCGGCGAATGGCGAAAGCCCGCAAGAGAAGACGTTTCTGAGTCGACCATGCCGGAAAAGCAATACCTCGTGGACGCCCTTTCCATGGAGGAGTCATGGCGGATCTTCCGTATCATGGCGGAATTCGTGGAATCCATCGAGGAACTTTCCCAGGTCAAGCATGCCGTAAGCATCTTCGGGTCCGCCCGGGCCACCCCGGAAGACGAATACTACCGGAAAACCGAGGAGCTGGCGCGAATGCTTGCGCTGAACGGGTTCAGTGTGATCACCGGAGGGGGACCGGGGATCATGGAGGCGGCGAACAAAGGTGCATCGGAGGGAGGCGGGGTATCGGTGGGTATGAATATCCACCTCCCTTTCGAGCAGAAACCGAATCCTTACGCCAATGTCAGCATCGACTACAAGTACTTTTTCATCCGCAAGGTCATGTTCGTCAAGTACGCCATGGCCTACGTCATCCTTCCCGGGGGGTTCGGGACCATGGACGAGCTGTTCGAGGCCCTCACCCTCATCCAGACCCGGAGAATCAGGAGTTTTCCCGTCGTCCTCATGGGAAGCGAGTACTGGGGGGGGCTCGTCGACTGGCTCCGCGAGACCATGCTCCGGGAGGGAAAGATCTCCCCGGAGGACGTCGACCTCGTCCAGGTGATCGACGATCCCAAGATGGTGCTCAAGCACATTCAAAAATTCGTCATCCTGTAACGGCTTCGTAAAAAATCCATATGCTGCGTTGCCCTTCATCCCTCCTCACTGCGGCGTACCGTTTCGTACGCCTCATTCGTCGGGATTCGGGCTCCTTGCCTCTGGAGCTTTTTACGAAGCCATTTGACACGAGCGATTTTCAACAGTTTATGAAGTTCGTCATCCTGTGACGGCTTCGTAAAAATCCATCGAAAAAAGCGCATGAACCTGAAGGAAGCCCTGGACCGGATCGAAACGGGGTCGCCCGCGCCCTGCTACCTCGTCCACGGGGACGAGGGGTATCTCGTCCAGGAGGCGTTTCAGCGGATCACCGAAGCCCTTCTTCCCGGGCCGGAACGGGCCATGAACCTCGTCCTTCTGGAGGGGGACGTCGCCGACGTTCCCGCCGTCTGCCAGGCCCTTCTTTCCGTTCCCCTCTTCCCGGGACGGAAGGTGGTCGCCGTGAGAAACACCGTCCTCTTTCACTCGAGGACGACCATGCCGAATCTTGTCCGGGAAATGGAGGAACAGGTCGAGGGCGGGAAGGATCTTTCCCGGGCCCTGCGGATGTTTTCCACCTTTCTCGGGATGGCCCGGTGGTCCCTGGAGGACCTTCAGGACGACGGCTGGCGGCGCATTTCCCCGGAGGAATGGCGGAAGACCGCCGGCGTCGACGATCCCGGGTCCGTGGAGAAATGGCTCGTCCCGATCCTGGAGCACGCAAAGGCCTCCGGCTGGGAGGGAAAGGCCGGAAAAGGCGCCGAAGGCAGGCTGGAGCAGGTTCTCGAACGGGGCCTGCCGGAGGGCCACATCCTCGTCCTGTCGGCCCTGTCGGTGGACCGGAGGAAAAGGCTCTACCAGCTTGCGGCGGAGCGGGGGGTCGTGCTGGCCTTCGACAGGGAGAAGGGGGAGGCGCGGGTCAGGGAACAGTTCCGCAGGGTGGCCCTGGATTTCGTGAGGAGCCGGGGAAAGGAGATCACCGCCGACGCCGTCGATCTCCTGGGGGAGCGGACGGGCTGGGGGCTGGCCCCGGGAACGGCCGTCCTGGAAAGCCTCCTGTCCTTCGCCGGGGAGAAGAAGCGCATCGACGTCGGGGACGTGGAGTCCCTCGCCGCGGAAACCAGGGAATACACCGTCTTCGATCTCACCGGGGCCCTGGCGGCGCGGGAGGCGTCCCGGGCGCTGAAGGCGCTCCATTCCCTCCTGCGGAGAGGGGAGCCCCCCCTCATGGTGTTCGCCATGATCGCCCGGGAGATCCGCCACATCCTCCACGCCCGGATTCTCCTGGACAGGGACATGGCGGGTCCCTTCAGGAGCAACATGGACTACGGGGCCTTTCAGCGTGCCGTCTATCCCGTCCTCAAGGGCCTTGGGGAAAAGAGGGGAAAAAACGAAAGGGGCATCCTCGGGCAGCACCCGTACGTCGTCTACCAGGCCCTGAAGCAGGCGGACCTCTTCACCCGCGACGAGGCGTTCGGTTTCTTCGACCGCCTCGTCCGCCTGGACCTGGAGATGAAAACCACGGGGAGGGACCCGGCCCTTCTCCTGGAACGGTATCTCCTGGACGTCTGCCGGTAAGGGGGATCAGCCCAGGTGCTCCAGGAGGATCCGGAGCATCCGCCGGAGCGGTTCCGCCGCCCCCCACAGGAGCTGGTCGCCCACGGTGAACGCGCCGAGGAACCGGGGGCCCATTTTCAGCTTGTGAAGCCTTCCCACGGGAACGGAAAGGGTCCCCGAGACGGCCGTCGGGGTGAGGCCCGCCAACGTCGCGGCCCGGTCGTTGGGCACGAGTTTCACCCACCCGTTGTCCCCCGCGATGAGGGATTCCAGGTCGGCCAGCGGGACGTCCTTCTTCAGCTTGATCGTGAGTCCCTGGCTGTGGCAGCGCATGGCCCCCACCCGGACGCAGAGCCCGTCCACGGGAATGGGCCTCGCGGTGCCCAGGATCTTGTTCGTTTCCGCGTATCCCTTCCATTCCTCCCGGGTCTGGCCGTCCTCGACGGCCCGGTCGATCCAGGGGATGAGGCTCGCCGCGAGCGGCGCGCCGAAGAACTTGTCCGGCAGGTCCCCGCCGCGCATCTTCCCGATCAGGATTTTCTCGATTTCCAGCGCCGTGGCGGCGGGATTGTCCAGCTCCTTCTTCACCGCGAACCCGAGGGCCTGCATCTGGGCCGCCAGCTCCCTCATGTGGTTCGCCCCCGCGCCGGACGCGGCCTGGTAGGTCATGCTGGAAATCCACTCCACGAGCTTCGCCCGGAACAGCCCCGAGAGGGCCATGAGCATGAGGCTCACGGTGCAGTTTCCGCCTGCGAAGATGCGGATGCCCCGGGAGAGCCCCTTCCGGATGACCGGAAGGTTGACGGGATCGAGGATGATCAGGGCGTCGTCGTTCATCCGGAGGGCCGAAGCGGCGTCGATCCAGTAGCCGTTCCACCCGGACCGTTTCAGCCTGGGATACACGTCGTTCGTGTAATCCCCGCCCTGGCAGGTGACAAGGATCTCGAAGCCGGCCAGCTTCTTCACGTCCGTGGCGTCGAGAAGCGGCGCGCCGTCCGGACCGGGCTTCCCCACCTGGGACGTGGTGAAGTACACCGGTTCGAAGAAACCAAGATCCCCTTCCTCGGCCATCCGTTCCATGAGAACGGAACCGACCATCCCGCGCCACCCGATGATGCCCACTCTCCTCATTTTTTTCCCCGCTTTCTCCCGCCGGAAACGGCAGGCTGTCATGTTGGCGAAGAAGTATAGAAAAAGCGCAATACCCCGTCAATGAAAAAAACCGGGAGGCTCACGGAAAAACCAGGGACATCCATGATATGAGCTGTCCGCCACCAGGAGGTTTCTCTTTTTTTACTTATTCATTCAAACACTTCCCGTATTTTTCTAAGGAAAAATGCGGGAAGTGTCCCGGTTTTTCCCCCTGGAAGTGTCCCCGTTTTTCCAGGAAATGTCCCGGCTTTTCCGGAGAAAGCAGTGTCCCAGGTTTTTCCCCGTCTCCCCCGCTGCCCCTATTCCCCGAGCCTGAACCGCCACTGGCAGTAAAGGTTGTCGGGGTGGGGACCGGGGGGCGCGAAGTCGCAGGCCACCCGGATCCGTTCGTCGATGACCCCTGCGAAGCTCTCGAATTCCCCGCGGTGCATGTCCCCGCAGTCGTACTCCGGAAGCCCCCTTTTCTTCCGGGCCTCCTGGGTGGCGCAGCGGGGCACCCGGAGAACCACTTCGTCCTCCTTCTCCTCGATCTCGTACCCGATGAGGATGGTCCACGGGAAATAGCGAAGGGCCTTCACGAACCCCCGGAGGCCCTTTTCCCGGATGCCGAACCGGCCGATCAGGTCTTTCGCCGCCATGGTCGGGATCCGCCCCCACACCCGGCGGTTGATCTCCTCCGCCGTCTTCTGGTCGAACATTTCGGCGATCTCCAGAAACCAGAAGGCGTCCATGACCCGATAGTGCCACAGGAGAAATTCGATGTACTTCCCGAGTTCCTCCCCGCCCATGTCCCGGAATACGGATCGATCCACGGTTTTTCGTCCTCCCCGAAAGGTCTGCCGATGCATCATACAGAATCGGGACGCCCTTCTCAAGGGGCGCCGCCGCTGTCCCGTTTTTTCTGCCCCCTCCCGTTGCGGAAAACGGGAATCCCTGGTACGAAAACAGGGGAAAACGCCTTTCAAATGCGAACGGGGAGGAACCGGGCATGGGGAAACGACTCTTTTGGGGAATGGCGGTCTTCGCGGCCTTCATCGCCGTCGCCGCCGGCGCCCGCGCGGAAAGCGGAAGCGCCGCTCCGGCGGAAACGGCCTTTGCAGAGACAGGACATGCCGTCCGGGTGGACGGCAAAACCCTGGCCTACGCCGCCTCGGCGGGGCTTCTCGCCGTTCCCGATCCGGCGACGGGGAAAGCGGGCGCGGAGATCTTCTTCGTCTATTACAGGAAAAAGGACCTCCGGGAGGGGGAAATCCGCCCCCTGACCTTCGCCTTCAACGGCGGGCCGGGAGCGGCCTCCATGTACCTGCACCTGGCGGCCCTGGGTCCGAAGACGATCCGCAGGAGCGACGACGGAACGGTCCTGCTCCCGCCCCCTTACGGTGTCGTGGAGAACCCGAACACCCTCCTTGATCTCACGGACCTCGTCTTCATCGATCCCGTCGGGACCGGCTACAGCCGGGCCCTCGGCGACGTGGATCCCCGGAAGTTCTGGGGCGTCCGGGAAGACCTCCGGTCCATCTCCGACTTCATCTTTCAGTTCCTGACGGTCATGGACCGCCTCCATTCCCCCGTCTTCATCGCCGGGGAAAGCTACGGGGGGGTCCGGGGCGCGGGGCTGGCCAGGGTCCTTCAGGATGCCGGGATCTATCCCGTCGGGCTCGTCTTCATCTCCCCCGCCCTGGATCTGCAGAACATCCAGTGGTCTTCCATGGGGGACCGGGCCATGGTCCTTTCCCTGCCTTCCTACGCCGCCGCCGCCTGGTACCATAAAAAGATCGCCCCCCGCCTTCAGGGGGATCTGGACAAGGCCCTGGAAGAGGTCCGGGAGTGGTCCGCAAGCGGGCTCCTTCCCCTGTTCTGGAAGGGAGACGCCCTTTCGGAGGGGGATCGGGGGGAGGCGGCGAAACGGCTCTCCGAATACACGGGGATCGATCCCCGGTGGATCCTGGACAGGAATCTGCGGATCCGCGAGCGGGAATTTGCCGGACAGCTCCTGAAAGGGGAAGGCCGGTCCATCAGCGTCTACGATTCCCGGGTGACCGCCCTCGGACCTTACACGGGCGACGACAACGACCAGGGGTCCTTCCTCCTAGCCGGTCCCCTGAAGACGGCCATGACCGCCTATCTCAGGGATGAACTGGGTTTCCGGACCGACCGCCGGTACCTGAGCGGCAACGCCGAGGTCTATCTGAAGTGGAACTGGGAGACGGGCCGGGCCGCTCCGGTGAATCCCGATTCGATCAACACGGGCTATCCCGACATCAGCGGCGATTTCGCCCAGGCCATGAACCGGTGCCGTTTCCTGAAGGTGTTCATCGGAAGCGGCGTTTTCGACCTGGAAGTGCCGTACGACTCGGTTCTGTACACGATCCGGCACCTCGACGTCCCTCCGGAGAGAAGGGAGAACGTCTCCATGAAGCTGTACCCCGGGGGGCACATGTATTACGCCAATCCCGAGGCGCACCGGAAATTCAAGGAGGATCTCCGGGCGTTCTACCGCCGGGTTCTCGAGGAACTGGAAATCGGGACGGGGGCGGGGAAACAGGGCCGTTCCGGGGGCCGTCCATGACCGGCGGGCGGGAACCCTGGCGCCCCGGGGAGCGGGCCGTTCTCGACCGGTTGACCGAACCTTCCCGGATCCAGGCGTTTCTGAACGGGATCCCGTACAGCACCGATCCCGTGTACCGGTCGCCCCGGAGCGTTCTCCGGGACCGGAAGGCCCACTGTCTCGACGGCGCCCTGTTCGCCGCCGCGGCCCTCCGGAGGATCGGCCACGCCCCGGTCCTCGTCGATCTCCGGGCGGAAAACGACGACGACCACGTGATCGCCCTTTACCGGGTCGACGGCCGGCTGGGGGCCGTCGCCACGTCCAACTTCGTCCATCTCCGGTTCCGGGAGCCGGTCTTCCGCTCCGTCCGGGAACTCGTCCTGTCCTATTTCGAGTTTTATTACAACCTCGACGGGGAGAAGACCCTCCGGTCCCGGTCCGCGCCCCTGGATCTCCGGCGGTTCGATTCCCTTGGCTGGATGGTGGAGGACGAGGGACTGGGAGAGATCGCCGCGGCCCTGGACCGGGTGCGGCATTACCCCCTTCTTTCCCGGGAGGCGGTTTCCCGCCTTGCTCCCGTGGACGGCAGGACCCTGCGGTCCGGCATGACCGGGACGATCGAGGCGGGCCTGTACCGGCCGAAGCGCCGCGAAGGCTGAAGGGTCCCTCAGCGCGGGAGTTCCTCTCCGAACAGGTCGTAGTCGCCGGCATCGACGATCCGGCAGGCGATGAAATCCCCGGGGCGGGCGTCCGTCGCCCGGACGTAGGTGACGCCGTCGATTTCCGGGGCCTGCCTCCGGGCCCTCCCGACGAAGGGATAGTCCGGGGAGGCGGAGGACCCCTCGACGAGGACCTCCTGGACGGTCCCCACGAGGGCGCCGTTGATTTCCCGGGAGACCGCCGCCTGGGCTTCCATGATCCGGTCCCGCCGCCTTTCCCTCACGTCCCGCCGCACCCGCCCGGGGAGCTTTTCCGCCGGCGTCCCCTCCTCCGCCGACCAGGGGAACACGCCGAGGTGGTCGAACCGGGCTTCCCGGACGAACCGAAGGAGCTTCACGAACTTCTCTTTCGTCTCTCCGGGGAACCCCGCGATGAGGGAGGTCCGGAGCGCCACGTCCGGGACGATCCCGCGGGCCGTTTCGACCGTTTCCCGGAGATCCCTTTCCGAACCGGGACGGTTCATGGCCTTCAGGAGATCCCCGTCGACGTGCTGGATCGGCATGTCGATGTAGTTCACGATGGACCCTTCCGCCGCCATGACTTCCAGGAACTCCCGTCCGATCCGCGCGGGATGGGTGTACAGGACCCGGATCCAGCGGAAGGCGCCGATCCCGGCGAGGTCCTTCAGGAGACGGTGAAGGGCCGGCCTGCCGAAAAGGTCCCTCCCCCAGGCCGTCGTCTCCTGGGCGGTGACGACGACTTCCCGGACCCCCGCCCGGGCGAGGGCCTCCGCCTCCCGGATCACGTCTTCGGCGGGACGGCTCCGGAAGGGGCCCCGGATGGAGGGGATGACGCAGTAGGAACAGCGGTTCGAGCACCCCTCGGCGATTTTCAGGTAGGCCGTGTGCCGCGGCTCCGTGAGCCTCCGCCCGTGGGAGGAATCCATCAGGAAGGAGGGGGGACGGACGAAATTCTTTCCCGCCGGGGCACGGCCGTCCAGGAGGGCCCGGACCACGGGGGGGAGGTCTTCCGGCGCCGTCGTGCCGAAGAAGGCGTCCACTTCCGGCAGGAGGGGCACCAGGTCCTCTCCGTACCGCTGGGGGAGGCAGCCCGCAACGACAAGAAAGGGCCCCCCCCTTTTTTTCTTCCATTGCCCCGCCCGGAGAATTTCGTCGACCGACTCCTCCCTGGCGGCTTCGATGAAGGCGCAGGTGTTGACGACGACGAGATCCGCCTTCCGGGGAACGGCGGCATTTTTCAGCCCCGCCTTTTCCAGCCCCGCGGCGACGACTTCCGAGTCCACGAGGTTCTTGGGACACCCCAGGCTCACGATGTGGTAGGTTTTCATTAATTCGTCCGGGCGAACTCGTAAGAAATCAAGAAAAAGTTCTTTTCAGACGGCAAAGTAAAAAGCTCCAGAGGCAAGGCGCCCGAGTCTCGACGACTGAGGCGTACTTCCGGTACGCCGCAGGGAGGAGGGGTGAAGGGCAAGGCAGCATATGGACTTTTTACGAAGCCGTCAGTCGGGACAAACTCGTAAGAAATCAAAACAACGCTTTCTTCGAACGGCAAGGTAAAAAGCTCCAGAGGCAAGGCGCCCGAGTCCCGACGACTGAGGCGTACTTCCGGTACGCCGCAGGGAGGAGGGGTGAAGGGCAACGCAGCATATGGACTTTTTACGAAGCCGTCAGTCGGGGAGTTTGCGGGCCAGCACCTTCCTGGGCTTCGCGCCGTCGGAGGGGCCGACGACCCCTTCCTGCTCCATCTTTTCGATGATCCGGGCGGCCCGGTTGTAGCCGATCTTCAGGTAGCGCTGGACCAGGGAGATGGAGGCCTGTCCCAGGTCGGTGACCAGCTCCACCGCCTCGTCGTACTTTTCGTCGTATTCCCCGTCCTCCCTGCTCTCGTCCTTCGACGGGGGCCGGTAGTTGACGATCGACTCGTCGTACACCGGGGCGGCCTGCTTCTTCACGAATTCCACTACGGACAGGATCTCCCCGTCGGAGACGAAGGGCCCGTGGATCCGGGACAGCTTGGACGAACCCGGCGGCATGAACAGCATGTCCCCCGAACCGAGGAGCTTCTCCGCTCCGAGCTGGTCGAGGATCGTCCGGGAGTCCACCTTGGAGGAGACCTGGAATGAAATCCGGGTGGGGAAATTCGCCTTGATGAGCCCCGTGATGACGTCCACCGAGGGCCGCTGCGTTGCCAGGATCAGGTGGATTCCCGCGGCCCGGGCCATCTGGGCGAGGCGGGTGAGGGATTCCTCCACGTCCCGCGATGCGACCATCATGAGGTCGGCGAGTTCGTCGATGACGATGACGATGTAGGGCAGCTTTTCAGGGAGGGGAACCGCCTCCTCGAGCGCTTCCCCCGTTTCCTCCGGGGGCTGGGGGGTTCCTTTTTTCGCCGCCCCGGCCCTGGCGGCTTCCTGCTCCTCCTTTTCGACGACCCGGTTGTACCGGTCGATTCCCTTCACGCCGGAAACGCCGATGAGTTCGTAGCGGCGCTCCATCTCCTCCACCGCCCACTTCAGGACCTGGGAGGCCTTCTTGGGATCCATCACGACGGGGTGGATCAGGTGGGGGATCCCCTCGTAGGCGGAAAGCTCCAGGCGTTTCGGGTCGATCATGAGGAACTTCATTTCCTCCGGGCGGAGCTTGAAAAGAAGGCTCAGGATCATGGCGTTCAGGGACACGCTCTTCCCCGATCCCGTCGTCCCGGCGATGAGCAGGTGGGGCATCCGGGTCAGGTCCGCGATGACGGGGGAGCCCACGATGTCCACGCCGAGCGCGATGGGAAGACGGAACTTTTCCCGGTGGAAGGCTTCGCTGTCCAGGACCTCCCGGAGGTGGACCGTGTCCCGCTCGTAGTTGGGGATCTCGATCCCGATGACCGACTTTCCGGGGATCGGGGCGACGATCCGGACGCTCGGGGCTTTGAGGGCCAGGGCGAGATCGTCGGAAAGGTTCGTGATGCGGTTGATCTTGACCCCCGACGCCGGTTCGAGTTCGTACATGGTGATGACCGGGCCGGGCCGCACCTCGACCACTTTCGCTTCCACGCCGAAATCGGAGAGCTTCTTTTCCAGGAGGCGGGAATTCATGAGGAGGCTTTCCTTCTGAATCCGGGTGTCCTTTTTCGGCACTCTGTCCAGGAGGGACGGGTCGGGGGGCGTGTAGGCCCCCTCGCGGACGAAATCGAAGGAAAGCTGGTCCTCCTTCCGTTTCCTGGGAGCCTCCTTCTTCGGGGCTTCCTTGACGATCACCGGCTCGCCCTTCGTCTGGGCCTCCCGGGGGTCTTTCGGGATTTTCTGCTTCCGCCGCATCCTCCCCATGCGGATGGTGAGGAAGGTCCCGATCCCGCCGAGGACCCGCCCGATGAACCGGGACACGGCGGCGAGAACGGCGACGAGGGAAACGTCGAGGGCCGCCATGAGGGAGGCGAGGAAGACGACGATGAGAAGAAGGGTGGTCCCGATGTGGTTCAGGTACAGGACGAGGTGGCGGGTGGCCTCCGCCCCGACGACCCCTCCCGGGGCGATCCTGTTTCCCATGAATTCGATCGACGGGTGCTTGAGGGCGATGAGGGCCGCCGTGGAAAGAAGAAGCCCGAAAAACCCGAGCCAGGAGAGGAGACGGAACGCCGCCGGCCGGTTGAGGAACGTCTTTACGGACAGGAGGGCGAGGAAGAAGGGGATCCAGAAGGCGCCAAACCCGAGCGCGCCGTAAAGGCCGCCGGAAAGATAGGACCCGACGATGCCCCCCAGGTTTTTCACCTTCGTTTTCCCCGCCACGAAATGGGTGAGGGAGGGATCGGAGGGGTGATGGGAGAAAAGGCACAGAAGAAGGAAAACCGCCAGGGCGAGGAGGACGAGTCCTGCGATTTCCTTTCCTTTTTTTCTTTCTTTCGGTTTCTCTCCCATGGCGCTTCCCGGATCAGGCCCCGGCGATGAGGACCACCGCCCCGGCGATCCAGCAGTAGTAGCTGAAAATCCGGAGCCGGTGGCCGCGGATGATGAGGTAGAGAAGTTTCAGGGCGAAAAAGCCCGTCACCGTGGCCGCGACGAATCCCGCCCCGTACGCCGCAAGCTCCCCCTCGGGGATCCCTGCGATGTGCCGCGCCTCCAGGAGGAACGCCCCCAGGATCGCCGGGATGGAAAGGAGGAACGAGAAGGAAGCGGCCGTTTCCCCGTCGATCTTCCGGAAGAGGGCGAAGGAGATCGTCGCCCCGGACCGGGAAATTCCCGGAAGGAGGGCCGCCGCCTGGGCGATCCCGATGACCAGGGCATCCGGAAGGTTCATGTCTTTCTCCTTTCTGTTCGCGCCTGGCACCCTGTCGGCGAAATAGAGAAGCGCGCCCGTGACGAGAAGGAGGAGAGCCGCCGCCCTGGGCGAGGAGAAAAGCCCTTCGATCTCGCCGCGGAAGGGCAGGCCCAGGATTCCCGTGACGACGGTGGCCGCGACGAGAAACAGGAAAAGCCTCCGGGAAACGGCGCGGCCCGCCGCCTCCTCCGCCGTTGCCGTCTTTCGGGGCGGGATCGCCGCGGCGATCTTCGCCAGTTCGCTTCTGAGAAAGAAAACGACTGCCAGGAGCGTCCCCCCGTGAAGGACCAGATCGAAGAAGACCCCCGGCTGGCGGAATCCCGGAAGGAACCCCTGGGCGATGACCAGGTGGCCCGAGCTGCTGACGGGCAGAAACTCGGTGAGGCCCTGCAGGACGCCGAGAAGGACGGCTTCCGTGATGCTCAATGAAGAACGGCGCCTCCCTGTTCTTTGTATTTCCTGTAGTTTCCCGAGACGACCCGGTGGATCCTTTCGATGAGATCCTCCCGATTTTCAAGGGTATATTCTTTCACATCGACGGGTTTGTCAATGACGACGGTGATGGTCCCGGCGTGAATGTTCAATTTTCTTTTTTTCATGACCTCCCGGCTCCCCAGGATGGTGACGGGAACGATGGGAACCCCCGACTGGAGGGCCAGGTAGAAGGAGCCTTTCTTGAAGGGCCGGATGACGCCGTCGGGGCTTCTCGTCCCTTCCGGGAAGGTCATGACGGAATTCCCCTGCCGGATTTTTGCCGCCGCCTCGTCCATGCTCCCGATGGCCCTTGTCCTGTCCTGCCGGTCGATGGAGATGTATCCGGCCTTCCTCATGGCCGGGCCCAGGAGCGGGATGGCGAAGACCTCCTTTTTCGCGATCCACCGGAACTGGACGGGGATCCGGCCGAGAAGGGTGAAGATGTCGTAGTTGCCCTGGTGGTTGGACATGAAGATCACGGGGATGCCCCGGGGAATGTTTTCAAGGCCCTCCACCCGGACCCGGACGCCCGACAGGAACAGGACGGCATTTCCCCAGAACCGGGCGACGCGGTGCACCGTGTCGTCCGGCCGCCGCAGCAGGGCGGCGAAAACGAGGGACATGACGGAGCAGAAAATCGTAACCGCCACAATCGTGGTGATCAGGACAGGGTAAACGTACATATCCGGCGAACTCGTAAATAGGTTTTCGCCATTCCTATCATATTCATCGGCAAGTTTGAAATCGAAAAATCGGCGGCTTCGTAAAAAGTGCCCATGCCCCCCTGCATTTCCCCCCCCCCGGCGCGGCGTGCGGGAAGGCACGCCCCGGTCGCCGGGAATCGGGCGCCTTTCCCGGGGAGCTTTTTCCTTTGCCTCAAGTGCCAACCGCCCACGGGAAGCCTGTCAACCCGGGCCGTTCCCTTCCGGACGGCTTTGCGTTTGTCCTGTGATTCCGGAAGGATGAATGATGGCGCGGAACTTGCTATAGAGAAGGGGAAAGGGCCTCCTTCCGGGGACGGCGGATCCGGCGGGGTTGAGGAAACGGCCGATCTCGGGTATAGTGTCCGCGGTCCGGCCGGCCGGTCATGAGGACGGGGGAAAAGGCGCATTCCCGCTTGACCCGCCGGGAGGGGGCTTCCGCGGCCCATCGAGAGGCCGCACATCGAGAACCAAGGGAGGAATCATGGTAAACAAGGTGATACTCGTCGGAAGGCTGGGAGCGGACCCCGAGGTCCGGTACACCCAGGACGGCACCATGGTGACGAATTTCCGGCTCGCCACGAACGAAGTGGGGAAGGACAGGAGCGGGGAGCGGACCCAGCGGACGGAATGGCACCGCATCGTGACCTTCGGCAAACTCGCCGAAATCTGCGGCAGCTACCTGTCCAAGGGAAGCCTCGCCTACATCGAGGGAAGGCTTCAGACGCGGACCTGGGACGACAAGGACGGGAACAAGCGGAGCACGACGGAAATCGTCGCTCAGAACATGCAGATCCTGGAGCCCAAGGGAAAGGAAGGGGGGGAGAACCTGAAAGGCGCCGGGAACAGGCCTTCGCCGTCCATGCCGGACGCGGCCGGCGAGGACGACGTCCCGTTCTGAAAAGGGCCGGACGGCCTACTTCTTCTCTTCGATCTTTTTCGAGTCTTTCTGGTTTTCAAGCTCTTCCGTCGTTTCCCCGACGGATTTCTTGAAGTTGCGGATTCCCTTGCCGATGGCGCCTCCGATCTCCGGAAGCTTCCCCGCCCCGAAGATGATGAGGATGATGACGAGGATGATGATCAACTCGGGCATGCCGATTCCGAACATATCGTTTACCCCTTTGCGGGGGAGCTCGATTCCCCCTGTTAATAAAGTGCATCAAACATGACGCCTTCGTAAAAAGCCCATATGCTGTGTTCCCCTTCTTCCCTCGTCCCTGCGGCGTACCAGAAGTACGCCTCAGTCCTCGGGATTCGGGCGCCTTGCCTATGGAGCTTTTTACTTTGCCGTTCGAAAAAGTGTTGCATGGGCCTTTTTCGAGTTCGTCAAACATGACGGCTTCGTCAAAAGCCCATATGCTACGTTGCCCTTCTTCCCTCGTCCCTGCGGCGTACCGAAAGTACGCCTCAGTCCTCGGGATTCGGGCGCCTTGCCTATGGAGCTTTTTACTTTGCCGTTCGAAAAAGTGTTGCATGGGCCTTTTTCGAGTTCGTCAAACATAGAGTATCGGGATTATTTTGTCAAATGGATCTTCCTTGGGGCCCGGGCGGGATTCTCACATGAAGTTCATGGGGTCCACGTCGGCCCGGATCTCGACGCCCTTTTTCGCCCCCCCCTCCAGAAGTTCCCCGGCGAGGGCGTGAAGGGCCTTTACGCCGGTTCCCATGAGAAGAAGCTGCCAGCGGTACCGTCCCTTCAGCTTGCCCAGGGGGGATTCCGAGGGGCCGATCAGGGAGGGCCGGGAGGCCTCCTTCATCCCGTCGATCCGTCTTCGGGCCAGGGCGGCCAGGGAGCGGGCCGCCGCGGCCACCTGCTCTTGATGGAGGCCGGAGATCCTCAGGTTCACCATGCGGGAGAAGGGGGGGTAGCCGAGTTCCCGCCGCATCTCGATTTCCTCTTCGAAAAACGCCGGGAAATCGTGGTTTTTCGAATGAAGGACGGCGTAATGATCGGGGTGGACCGTCTGGATGACGACCTTTCCCGGGAAATCCCCCCTCCCGCCCCGTCCGGACACCTGGGTCAGCATCTGGAATGTCCGCTCGGCGGCCCGGAAGTCGGGAAGGTTGAGGGACATGTCCGCCGAGATGACCCCGACGAGGGTGACGTTGGGGAAATCGTGGCCCTTGGCGATCATCTGGGTGCCGATGAGGATGTCGATGTCCCCCCGGTCGAACCGGTGGAGGATCCTTTCGACGGCCCCCCGTTTCTGCGTCGTGTCGCTGTCCATCCGCTCCACCCGCGCCTCCGGGAAGAGCCTTCCCGTTTCCTCCTCCACCTTTTCCGTCCCCACGCCGTAGCTCAGGATCCGCGTCCCGCCGCAGCGGGGGCACGCCGAGGGCATCCCCTGGGAGAATCCGCAGTAATGGCAGCGGACGATGTCCTCGCGGGCGTGGCGGGTCATGGAGACGGTGCAGTTCCGGCACCGGAACACGTAGCCGCAGGAGGCGCAGAAGATGAACGTGTCGAACCCCCGCCGGTTCAGGAAGAGCAGGGTCTGCTTCTTTTCCGAAAGGGCCGCCCCCACCGCGTCTCTCAGGGCGGCGGAGAAGATGGGAATCCGCTCGTCCCTGTCCTTCTCCGTCTTCATGTCCACGATGTCCACCCGGGGCAGGGACCGGTCGTCCACCCGCCGGGTCAGTGAGAGATATCGGAACCCCTTTTCCCCGGTGTTGAAGAAGGTCTGGACCCCCGGCGTGGCCGAGCCGAGAACGACGACGGCCCCGCACATCCGGGCCTTGACGATGGCCAGATCCCGGCCGCTGTACGTGAACCGCTCGTCCTGCTTGTAGGAGGTGTCGTGCTCCTCGTCGCACAGGATGAGCCTCAGGCCGGGAAGGGGGGCGAACACGGCCGACCGGGCGCCGACGACGATCCGGACCGTTCCCCGGCGGACCTTCCGCCAGGCGTCGAACTTCTCCGCCGGGGAGATGCCGCTGTGAAGGAGGGCGATCTCCTCCCCCCGGAAATGGTCCCGGATCCTTCCCGAAAGCTGGGGGGTCAGGGCGATCTCCGGGACGAGAAAGAGGACGGACCCGCCGTTGCGGACGGCCTCCCGGGCGGCCCGGAGGTAGATTTCCGTCTTTCCGCTCCCGGTGACGCCGTGCAGGAGGAAGGGGACGTACCGGTTCTCCGACAGCCCCGCGAGAATGGCCTCGAGGGCCCGGTCCTGCTCCTCCGTCAGTTCCGCCGCCGGCGCCGCGCCCCCGATCCGGGGTCCCCCGGGCGGCGTCCGGAAGACCTCCCGTTCCTCCCTCCGGAGGAGGCCTTTTTCCTCCAGGGAGGCGGCAAGGGCCGCAAGGCCCCGGTATTGCCCGCGAAGGGCGGAAAGAAGCGCGGGACCCTCCCGGCGGAGCCGTTCCAGGAGATCCCGCTCCCGCTTTTTCATTTTCTCCGGCGGGGGACCGTCGAGCGGAACGAGGAGGGTCTCCTTCCGTTCCCTGACCCGGGGAGGGGCGATCCGTTCCGTGATTTCCACAAGCCCCCGTTCCCGGAGGGTTTCCAGGACCGGGACCAGGGAAGCGCGGGGCACGGCCTTCCGCAGCGCGCCCATTTTCCATCCCTCGGGCCGTTTCCCGAGAACGTCGAGGACCCGCTTCTCCAGCGGGGACGGCTCCCCGGCGCCTTCCCCCGGGGACGGCCGGAGGCGGACGCGGGTTTCCCCCTCCCGGTGAATGCCCGCCGGGAGCACCGCTTTCAGGGTCATGCCGACGGGATGGAGGTAGTAGGCGCCCGCCCATTCGTAAAACCGGAGGTCCTCCGGCGCGAAGAGGGGCTCCCTGTCGAGGATTTCGAGGATTTCTTTCGTTTCGCCCGTGTCGGGCCGCTCCGTGATGCCTACGATGCAGCCCGTCGTTTTCTTCCTCCCGAAGGGCACCAGAACCCGCTTTCCCACCGCGGCGTCATTCCGCAGCTCCGGCGGGACGGAATAGGTGAAGGTCCTGGGAACGGGGACCGGGATGGCGACCTGAAGAAACATGGCGCACCCGTTTTATTCTCTCGGGTCGAGAAATCCCTCCAGGGGGGGGTAGGGCGAGTCTTCCCGGCAGGGAACGGAGAAGAGGGCGTCCTGGAGGGGGACGTTCGTTGCGACGTCCCTGAACGTCAGGCGGGCGGCGGGGACGCCGTCGACCGAATAGACCAGCTCCATCGGGAACGGGGCGCCCTTGCGGATTTCCCGGTAGCCTCCGAAATCCACCCGGAGGGGGACGGCCCGGTCCTCCCGGACGCCCCAGGCCTCGAACCGGAGGGGAAGGCCGGTCGCCTTGTCGATCCACAGGCGGCTCCCGATGGTTTCGGCGTCGCTTTTCCCGATGACGTAGGCGATTTTTCCCTCTACCCGTTCGAGTGCGGTTTCCCCGGTCCGGGTTCCGAGGAAGGAAAGCTCCGCGAGAAGGTCCTCCATGGGCTTCCCGAGAAAGAGAACGGCGGGGAGCGTGGAAATGAGGCTGTTCCGGATGCCCCGGCCGTCGGGGATCATGGCGAGGGACCGGCGCCCGCAGGCGAGGGCGATGTCGACGCCCCCTTCCCGCCGGGTCTCGGCCCGATAGGAATCAGGGGCCTTCATGGAGATCTGCTGTTCCAGAACGGGCGGGACCTCCGGATTTCCCTCGCCGGGAAGCGGCGCGAGTCTCGCCTTTCCCTGGAACGTCTCCGTTCCGGACGCGGCGGCGGCGAGCCGCTCGAGGATTTTCGGGGCGCCCGGGAGGTAGGCCTCCGCGGGGACATGGAGAAAGGGAAAGGCGAAAAGGGTGAGAAGCATCACGAATACGGTTCTGGCGATTCCGGCGCGCGTCATTTCTTCTTTCTCCAGGCTTTGAGGCGTTCCCCGACCGTTTTTTCGTATCCCCGGTCCGTAGGCTCGTAAAACGTCCTGTCCTCCAGGCCCTGCGGGAGATGGACCTGGGGAACGTAACCGCCCTCGTAGTTGTGGGCGTATTTGTAATCCTTTCCGTACCCCATTTCCTTCATCATCGCCGTCGGGGCGTTCCGGATGTGAAGGGGGACGGGCAATGCCCCCTTCTCGGAGATGGCTTCACCGACCTTTCCCATGGCCCGGTACAGGGCGTTGCTTTTCGGGGCCGTCGCGAGATAGACGGCCGCCTCGGCCAGGGCGAGGTTTCCCTCGGGGAGCCCGACGAACCGGAAGGCCTCCATGGCCGAAACGGCGACGGCAAGGGCCTGGGGATCCGCGATTCCCACGTCTTCCGAGGCGAAGCGGACCATGCGGCGGGCGATGTACAGGGGGGCCTCCCCGGCGTCGAGCATCCGTCCGAGCCAGTAGAGGGCGCCGTCGGGGTCGCTCCCCCGGAGGCTCTTGTGAAAGGCGGAGATGAGGTTGTAATGCTCTTCCCCTGTCTTGTCGTAGAGGAGGGCCTTTCTTTCCAGGGCTTTTTCCACGGTGGGAAGATCGACGATCCTCGTTCCCCCCTCACCGGGTCTTGCCAGGGAGGCGGCGGCCTCCAGGCTGTTGAGGGCGGTCCTGGCGTCCCCGTCGGAGATGTCGACGATGTGGGCGAGGGCCTTTTCCTCCACCTTCAGGGAGAGCCCGCCCAGGCCCCTTTCCCTGTCCTTGAGGGCGCACCTCAGGATCTCTCCGAGGACGGGCGCCGTGTACGGCTTCAGGACCAGGACGCGGACCCGGGAGAGCAGGGGGGCGATGACCTCGAAGGAGGGGTTTTCCGTGGTGGCCCCGATGAGGGTGATGAGGCCGCTTTCCACGTGGGGGAGAAAGGCGTCCTGCTGGGCCTTGTTGAACCGGTGGATCTCGTCGACGAAGAGAACCGTCCTCCGCCGGAAGTCGCGGAGCTGGTTTTCCGCCTCCTCCACTACCGACCGGATTTCCTTCACTCCCGAGAGGACGGCGGAAAAAGTGACGAAATGGGCCTTCGTCTCCGTGGCCAGGAGCCGCGCCAGGGTCGTTTTCCCCGAACCCGGGGGACCCCAGAAGATGACGGAGAACAGGCGGTCCTCCTCGATCGCCTTGCGGAGCAAAGTTCCCTTTCCCAGAAGGTGTTCCTGCCCGGCGAATTCCCCGAGGGAACGGGGCCGCATCCGGTCCGCCAGGGGGCGTTCCCGGACGTCTCCCGGCTTGCCCGCTTCGCGGCTGAACAGGTCCATGGTGCCTCGCGTTCGTTCCATTCCCTGATGACGTCGTAAAAAGGCCGATGCAACATTTTTTCGAACGGCAAAGGAAAAAGCTCCATAGGCAAGGCGCCCGATTCCCGAGGACTGAGGCGTACTTTTGGTACGCCGCAGGGACGAGGGAAGAAGGGGAACGCAGCATATGGGCTTTTGACGAAGCCGTCATTCCCTGCAGTGTATACCGGAAGTGACGTCCCGGGGCTACGATTTTTTTGCCTTCGCGGCGGCTTCCAGGAGGGTGGCGAGACGGTCCCGGGGAGGGTCGGAAAAGGTCCTGTCCCATTCCTCCGCGGTCAACCGTTCCCGGAGGAGCCGTTCCACGGGCATCCGGCTTTCCCAGCAGGAGACGATCCTGGAACAGGGCAGAGGGTCCCTCTCGCGGAGGCAGTAGGAAAAGGGGATGTCGCACCCCAGCCGGGGGCATCGGGCGATCGGGGATTCCGGTTTCTTCATGACGGATTCTCCCTCCCCAGACGGGGCGGTTCGACTCAAGAAAACAGGGGGCCGCTTCCCTTCCCCGGAAGCGGCCCCTCAGGACGGGACGGAGGGGGCCGTTCCCCTTCCGCCCGGGGGGGTTACAGCCTGGGGTAGCTGGAAATGGTCCGCTTCGCCCGTTCGATTTCCTCTTCCGGCAGTTCGTACTGGCTCAGCATGCCCGTGAGATAGGCGTCGTAGGAGGCGAGGTCGACGAGACCGTGGCCGCTCCAGTTGAACAGGATGGTCCTTTCCTTTCCCTCTTCCCTGGCCCGCTGGGCCTCCTCCACCACGGCGGCGATGGCGTGGGTCGTTTCGGGCGCCGGGATGAAGCCCTCCGTCCTCGCCCATTTGACTCCCGCCTCGAAGGTTTCGAGCTGGTTGTAGGACCGCGCCTCGATGAGGTTCTCCTTGAGGAGGTGGCTCACGATGGGGGCCATGCCGTGGTACCGGAGGCCGCCGGCGTGGATCGGGGCGGGAACGAAATCGTGGCCCAGGGTGTACATCGGGAGGAGGGGCGTCATGCAGGCCAGGTCCCCGTGGTCGTAGCCGAAGGGCCCCCGGGTCAGGGTGGGGCAGGAGGACGGTTCGGCCCCGACGATGCGAACCTGTTTCCCGTGAATCCTGTCCATGACGAAGGGCAGGGAGATGCCCGCGAAATTGCTCCCGCCGCCGGCGCAGCCCAGGACCACGTCGGGGTACTCGCCGATCTTTTCAAACTGCTTTTTCGCCTCCAGGCCGATGACGGTCTGATGAAGCAGGACGTGATTCAGAACGCTCCCGAGGGAATACCGGGCGTCCTTGCCGGTGACGGCGTCCTCCACGGCCTCGCTGATGGCGATGCCGAGGCTCCCAGGCGAATCGGGGTGCTCCTCGAGGACCTTCCGTCCCGCCGCCGTGCGGACGCTCGGGCTGGGGATGCACTCGGCCCCCCAGACGTTCATCATCATCCGCCGGTAGGGCTTCTGCTCGTAGCTCACCCGGACCATGAAAACCCTGCACTCGAGGCCGAACATCTGGCAGGCCATGCTGAGGGCGCTTCCCCACTGTCCCGCTCCCGTTTCCGTGGAAAGACGCTTGATGCCGAACTCCTTGTTGTAATAGGCCTGGGGAATCGCCGTGTTCGGCTTGTGGGAGCCGGCGGGGCTGTACCCCTCGTTCTTGTAGTAGATTTTCACGGGGGCGTCGAGGAGCTTCTCGAAATTCCGCGCCCGGCACAGAGGGGTGGGTCGCCAGAGGGCGTACTTCTGGAGAACCGGCTCGGGGATGTCGATCCAGCGTTCGCTGGACGCTTCCTGCTCGATGAGGTTCATGGGGAAAACGGGAGCGAGGTCCTCCGGCTTCACCGGCTGCCCCGTCCCCGGGTGGAGAGGCGGGTTCATGGGGGTTGGCAGGTCCGCCTGGATATTGTACCACCGCCTCGGGATTTCGTCGTCTCTCAATACCACCTTCACCTGTTCCATTGTTCACACTCCTTTGCTTGATCGTTGATGGGATGAACCTGCAAAAAGGTTTTTCCTTCGTCCGGCGGCTTTATGATCCAGGCCCGCCCCGATGTCCCGGATGCGGGGGCTTTCCCAAAGCCGTGAAAAACAGGAAAGCCATGGAATCGCTCCCATGGCTTTCTCTTTTGACTTTTCCGCAGCCATGGGGAAGTTTCTCCGTACTTGCCCACGGCCCTTCTTTTCGAGCGTATGCGGGCAGGCTATGTCACCGCCTGCCACCACCAACCCGTTCGGATGCGTTCGAGCGTCTTCACGAGAATAATTTCTTGCCTCCCTGAAAAGTTCGAGTTACAAACGCATAGCACGAAATTTCTCAAGCTGTCAAGGGGAAAGGAAATCATCCCGAAGGAGGGGGCCATGGATTTTCAGAACATCGAAACGGAAACCCGCGATGGCGTCGCCATCCTGTACCTGAACCGGCCGGAGTCCCGGAACGCCATTTCCGTGGCCATGAGGAGGGAGATTTCGGCCTGTCTCGGCCGGTGGAAGGAAGACCGGGAGGTGGGCGTCGTCGTTCTCACCGGGCGCGGAAAGGCGTTCACCGCCGGGTTCGATCTCCGGGAATTCCGGGATCCCGCGCTTTTCGACGAGATTTTCCGGACCTCCGCCCGGTATCACCGGGACGTCTGGTATTTTCCCAAGCCCGTCATCGCCGCCGTGAACGGTCCCGCCCTCGCCGGCGGATTCGACCTCGCCAAGCTCTGCGATCTCCGGATCGGATCGACGGCGGCGGTTTTCGGCCACCCCGAGATCAAGTTCGGGGTTCCCACCCTGTTCACGCCGCTGCGCTGGATCGTCGGGGAGGGGGTGGCCCGGGATCTGTGTCTTACGGGTCGCCAGGTCGGCGCGGAGGAAGCCCTCCGGCTCGGGCTCCTGAACGAGGTCGTGGAGGAAGCGTCCCTGATCCCGGCCGCGGTCGCCTGCGGGAAGAAACTCCTCGAAGCGCCCCTGGAAACCCTTGTCGCGACGAAACGGTTCATCCTCGACGCCGGTTCCCGGGGATGGGAGGAGGCCTTCCGGGTAGAACACGACGAGACCTTCGAGAAGGTGATCCGGAAGACGATCCGCGGGACGGTCCGGAAGGGGGCTTCCCCGGCGTCGTGAGGGGCTCCCGGGAGATACTGCGTTTCCATCGCCGGCTGGAGGTCCGCCGCCCGCGGGACCCTTCGCATCGGGAGGAGATCGGACTGGCGGGACGCCCCGTGACGCCGCCGTCACCGGTGAATTGACAGGCCGGGAGCTTTGTCCTATAACCCTGCTGCGCCCACAAGCCCGGCGGACCGGGATCGCGGGCGAACGCCTGAAAGAAAGGATTCCAAGATGAACTGGCCTGTCGTTCAGGAAAGGGCCCGCCAGTGGGCCCCCTGGGCAGCCGCGGCCCTCGGGCTTTCCATCCCCCTGTCCAAGGCCGCCGACGCGGTCCTTCTGGTTCTCGTTCTCCTTCTCTGGCTCGCCGGGGGGCGCTACGGCGAGAAGCTCCGGTTCATCGGGAGAAACCCCGTCGCCTGGGTTTCCCTCCTTCTTTTCGCCCTTACCATCGGGGGCCTTTTCTACGGGAAGGTGGACAAGGACTCCCTGTCGGACGCGAAGACGTTTCTCCTGATTCCCCTCCTGCTTCCCCTTTTCGGGGACCCCCGGTTCCGGAGATACGGCCTTCGGGCCTTCCTGTCGGCCATGGGTTTCGTTCTCCTTGTTTCATGGCTTCTCTTCTTCGATCTTCTGCCGCCCGGCGGTTTCTGGAAAGGGATTCCCGAGAACCCCTACGTGGT